>Ga0075111_1001493_pt1 | contig 10638 bp, 9 predicted proteins | sample AntAceMetag02UKK_FD_69787 | JGI IMG/M metagenome (GOLD analysis project Ga0075111, IMG submission 69787) | Saline lake microbial communities from Ace Lake, Antarctica - Antarctic Ace Lake Metagenome 02UKK | ecosystem: Environmental > Aquatic > Non-marine Saline and Alkaline > Saline | place... | reverse complement strand
TACTTTGAACTTGTTTACCATCCAGCAAACCGGTTGAAGCGAACAGGTCTATTTCTTTTACAATACTTTTAAAATACAGCGCCTGCTGTTCTTTCTGAGCTCGGTGGGGAAAGGAATTGCAAAATACGCATTCTGAAAAACAAAAGGGCAAGTGAACATAAATCAAAACTTTTTTATCATCACGGATGCTTGTTTTAAACTCATCCAGAAAACCCTGTACGGTAGATGGGGCAACCGGTTTGTACTTATGGGGTAAAAAAAAATCAGGTTGGTTTTTTGTATAATCTAAAGAGCCCTGGAAAAATTCTTTTTTTATTTTTTTTAATGTATTTATATCTAACATAATTTATTTTCTGTTCTCTGTAAATTTTTAAATCAAAGGATTGCAGTGTTCAAAATAGATAGGAACTTAATTTTTGTCAACACCCGTCTGAAAAGGCACCGTTATCCCAATCGTTTGTTGGTCATCGCAAACTTTATAAATCCTGTGGCATTCTTCATAAATCGTTTCCAGCTGTCTGGTGATTTCCATATCATTGAGACATATCCCATCAGAACTTTAAATCTTTTAAAATGAGATCTATAAAAATCAATAAAAAGGAAGTCCATTCTTTCCTTGGTAATCCCTTTGGGTATAAAAAGGAACTGCATACAATCCATTTTTTCCCAATCTTCGTTAAAGGTGCCAAGGGATGAACCTTGCTCTTTAATCTCTTTGTAAATAGGAGATCCTGGAAAGGGGGTGAATTTGGCAAGATTAAAATCATCAATAGGCAAAGAATAAACATATTTCTGGCTTCGCTTAATGCTCTCTTCGGTTTCTCCGGGAAGTCCCATCATTAAAAGCCCTTTCACACGGATGCCAGCTTTTTTGATCAAATCTATTTTATCTCTCATCATTTCAAGATCCGGGTTCTGTCTGTGTTGGGCTAAAAGATCCGGATCACCGGTTTCAATACCCAAACTGATCATCCAGCAGCCGGCGGCCTTCATCAGTTTTAAAAGTTCAAAATCAAGATGTTCGGCTCTTGCTGCACAATTAAACGTCATATCCAGTTGGTTATCAATCATCATAGAGGAGAACTCTTCTATCCGTTTCCGGTGAAAGGTAAATTGATCATCATAAAAAATGATGTGCTTGATACCAAATGTGTCTTTTAGGTATTTTAAATGATCATACAAATATTGAGCTGAATTATATCGAAAACTTTTCTGGAAAACAGATCTGTCGCAATAACTACAGGAATAGGGGCATCCCCGGCTTGATATACAACTTGCATTGGGTGCTTTGGGATAATTAAAAATGGGAAGCTTATAACTATCGGGGTATCCTGCAAGTTTGTGGTAAGCGGGGAAAGGAAGCGTGTCCAGATCCAGTTGTTTTTTTCTAAGCCCTGTAAAAATAACCGATCCGTCTGTTTTTCGATAGACAATATTTTTGACCTCTTCAAGACGGTCTATTTCTGAACAAAGCAGCTCCTTGAGCGTTTGCTCACCTTCCCCGATCACACAATAATCGATCACATCGCATTCTTGTAAAATCGCTTCCTTAAGAGAGGACACATGTACCCCTCCAAAAACAATTTTTAAAGTCGGGAGGATGTCCTTTGCAAGCCTGGCAATTCGTACTCCATCAAAAAAACTGGAAGTTGTACAGGAAAAGCCGAGAAAGCCAGGCTTTTGGGTTCTCACATGTTCTAAAATCAAGGCATCCGAATCCGGGTTTGCATAACAATCAATAATAGCATTTTCAATATTACATTGATCAAGAAAGGCTGCAATGCTTGCTAAACCAAGAGGGGGGACTATGTTGGCCATTCTGGACACGTCAGTTTTCGCTTTTTTAGAGCTGTACCCCAATGGATGAATTAAAATAATTTTATTATCGGTTATCATTTTTAGTTACCCTGAGATCCTTTTTCTTCGTTTGTTTTCTGTTTTTTTTGAAAAATTGATCAACATGTCCCATAAAAGACCTTTAAACCCGAACGCCTGCAAGGCTTTCATCCGCATCTGCCCTTCAATGGGCGGGAAAAGCCAGGATTTATGCCTTTTAAAGGCCGCTTTTATTTCGTCTTCCATTCTTTCTTTTTCAACATGGGGGGAAATATAGTAGGCCGGCATTAAAAGTGTATTCTCTTTGCTGATGATGTTCTCATCAATGGCAATGTTTTGTAATTGGGTTCCGGGAAGAATCCTGATGCCTGAGAATGCAAAAACAGCACATTTTTTTAAGCGTTCAATATTGTTAAAGCTTTCTTTGAGGGTGTCATAGGTTTCACCGGGCCCACCAAACATAAAAAAGTGGGCACAGAAAATTTCTTCTTTTATGCAGCTCTCGTTTAAGGCAACAACATTCTCAAAATTAAAGGACTTGTTGATTCCCTTTAATGTGGTATCGCAGGCGGCATCAGAACCAATTTCCATGGCATACAACCCCGATGCCTTAAGCAGTCTAAGTTCATCCTGGCTTATCTTTTCGGGCCTGAAATAGGCAGCCCATTTCATATCACATTTTTGCCGGACCATCTCTTCAGCCACTTCAAGGTAATGGCCTTGCTGGTCATTAAAAACAGAATCTGTAAAAAAAACAGAATCCACATTGAATTGTTCTTTGATGTGTTTTAGATTTTGAGCGACAAATCGGGGGGATTGCTTCCGAAATACACGGCCTTCAATGACGGGATAGGTGCAGTAATTACAGCGGTGGGGACATCCGCGTTTTGTCTGATAATTGAGCATCCCGCTTTTATCAACATAATATTCCACCATTTTTTTTTCATAGAGCGGTGTAAAAAACTCATTGCCGTTTATCTGGTTTTTTTTTGCCTGGATAATACGCAATGGTTTTTTATTTTGGCAAAGCGCGTCTATCAACTCAGGAAACGCCTTTTCTCCTTCTCCGATGATCCCGAAATCAGCCTTTGTATAGTCCATTATCTGTTCGGGCATGATTGAAAATGCAGGTCCCCCGATGACAATTGGTTTATCAGATATTTTTTTAATGTCGAAAACCAATTGTTTTATGGCGGCAAGACTCCAGTTGCTATTGATTGTCAGAGAATCGACATTATCAATATTCCTTATGGAAATCCCTATAAAATCGGGATCAAAATCTGTAATGACCGTTTCCATCGGTGTTTCACAAATGAGTTGATCATACAAAAAATCAAACTGCTTTACATCATGTCCTTTTTCTTTTAGAGCTGCTGCAACCATTGCCAGACCTAAAGGATAGACCGGCAATGGTTCAACGGTTGTGTTTGAAGAAATCAGTAAAATTTTGCTCATATTTGACCAATTTCTTTAAAGGATCTTTTTGCCCTTGGGGTGTATCGTTTATAGGTTCCATCAAGAATTTCTTTTTTCATTAACTTAAAAAACAATTCTCCCATTTTTGTCTGGTACCCGCTATCTTCATAAAAGGTATCCCAGGCATAATTATAGAGTTCTTCAAGTTTTTCAGGGGACAATTGCTTTGGTTGGAAAACTGATTTTCCACAGGTGTAATCAATCCAGTTATTACTGAGTATTCTCCCCTCTTCTTTAAATTTTTGCCTGATGGGGGATTTGGGAAAAGGCGTTAAGATTGTAAATTCTGCCAGATCCAGCTTGATCTTGGTCAAAAATTCCACTAGATTTTTGATATAGGTTTCATCATGATCGTCTGTCCCCAGAAGGACGGTGCCTTCCACGCCAATACCATGGTCATGCAATCTTTCGATCCTGTTTTTTATCGTATCGGAGGTATCAATGATGGCCTGGTACACATACCAGCACCCGGCATCGGCTGCCAGTTTTATAACCTCTTCATCGTTCATTAACGGATGGGATACCCATTTCTTTTTTAAGGGTTTCATGGCGGTGAATAATTCAATGAGCCATTTTTTATCATGGGCAAGGGAATTGTCCACAACAAACATTCGGTTGTTTGGAATGGCTTCCATCTCTTTTATAACAAGATCAATGGGTCGGGGTCGAAATTTCTTACCCCCTAGAAATCCGTTACAGCAGGGGAAACAATTGAATTTACAGCCCCTTGAAGCGTGTACAAGATCAAGCATCTGCACACCTCTATAGTTATAAAGATCTCTTTTTAAGATACCCCGATTGGCAGTTTTAATCAGGTTGATGTCGGGAAAATTATTCATATAATCATAGACTTTTTTTAACTTTCCCTTTTGAACATCTTCAAAGACTTCCTCTAGCCGTCCCTCTACTTCTCCTAAAAAAACGGAGTCTGCATGTTCTTTAACCTCATCGGCATGGAGCATCACCGCAATCCCGCCAAACAACACAGGAATTCCTATTTTTCGATAAAGATCGGCAATTTCAAAGGCACGGGGAAGCTGACAGGTGAGCAAGACTGAAATAGCGGCAACTTCTATGGTTTCATCTATTTCAAGTCGCTGTACATTTTCATCTATAAAATCAACTTCCACATATTCGGGCAAAGCCGCTGCAAAGACAACAGGACCATGGGGAGGCAGGTGAAATATAGTTTGTTTTTCAAGTTTTGGCCATGAAGGATAGACAAGTTGAATTTTCATATAGTTTTTCCTTTATATATTTTTTTTAACACATTTTTGCGCAAGGTCGTATAAATTTTTTATGGGTGAATCTTTATAATAAAAACTGGTGTTTGACTCGTTTCGCGTCAATTTTCCGTATGAACCTGACGCGTTTTTTTTATTCTTTTCAAGTAAGAAGAAAACAGCACCCGGTTGAATACTGGTAGCATCAACCCCATCAACCCTATCAATTTGGGAGTTGTTAATACCGCATAACATATAATCAATCTGTCCAACGGCTAACAAGTCAACGGCCATGCCAAGTCCTGTCATGCCGGTGGTGTCTGTTTCATTGATGACGAAACTTTCTCCTGTCAGCCCGTAGCGTATGGATGCTTCTCCAAGAAAACAACTGGGAAGCGTGTAGGCAAATAGGGCAGGGCTTGGAAGTGTATTATTCTCCGGCAAGAGGGTGGCCTGGTATTTCATATCTGTTTCAAGGCATCCTGTGGATGAGGAAGCAATGATGCCGGTATTTTTATTGGGTGATCCGTGAAGATTTGCATCTTTCATGGCAAAGACAATGGCGGCAAGACCCAGTTTGGAAAAATAATCCATTCTCCCAAAGGGTTTGTAGGGTTCCTTAAAGATGTCTTTTCTTTCAATGGGTGGCAGACCTTTGCTTGAAGGCAATACCTTGATATCACCCGCATATCCCATGGAGGTGGTATACACCCAGCCAAGGCCGCTTATCACGATATTCATCATTTGCTCCGTTTCAAAATAATCGCGGCATTGGTACCCCCAAAGCCTGAATTTGTCGTGAGAATATAATCCCCTGAAATTTTTTGGGGGTCGGGACTAAAATAATTATCTGCATTTTCTTCCGGGTCTTTCAGACCTGCCGTGCCGGGCATAAGAGAGGTTTCAAGCATTTTAACACAAAGGGCCATTTCGATTCCACCGGCAGCCCCAATGGTGTGGCCAATGGCCCCTTTTATTGAATTTGCGCAAGTATTTTTAGAAAACAATGAGTTGAGAACAGTAATTTCCATTAAATCATTATACACCGTCCCGGTTCCATGGGTGTTAAAAGCCAATATTTTATCCAATGGGATATCGGCCTGGGTGCAGGCATTTTTGATGGCAAGTTTTAATCCCCGGCCATCTTTGGCCGGCGCGGTCACATGGGCGGCGTCATTGGCAATTCCCCAGCTGCAAACCTGTGCCAATGGCGGGATGTTTAAAGATTCCATTTTTTTCTCGCCCATGAGCAAAATAGCGGCTGCCCCCTCCCCCAGTGTTAATCCCTGCCTGTTTTTATCAAATGGGAGGGCGGGTAAGGGACTCATGGCCCGAAGGGCTGAAAACCCTGAGAAGGTAAATTCCGTAATGACATCCATGCAACAGATTAATACACAATCGGCATGCCCAAGCTTGATTAAAGAGGCACCCTTGGCAATGGCAATGGAGGAAGAGGCACAGGCTGAATTAATATTAAACCCCCTATTGTTCAACCCCATTTTTTGGGCAATATAATCTGGCAGGCTTGAGGGGAACACCTTGCTGGAAATTGTTGAACCCATGAGATTTTTTTTTTCGAGAAGGTCTATACCCGCTTTTGTGGACGCTGTAATGAGAAGGCAATCTTTATCAATGGGGGGGAGCTGATCAATCAGTCTGTTTGCTAACTCAAAAATAAGAGATTGTTTGTTTTTGCTTTCAAGGGTGTCAATAAGAGCTGCATAGGGGCTGACAAAAGGGGCCGTATCAAACCTTAAAGCCTTTCGTATCCCTGACTTGTTTTCTAAAAGTCCCGTATATAAGGCGTCAAGATCAGGTCCAATGGAAGTGATGGCGTTTGCACTCGTAATATAAACCTTGTTCATTACAACTTGCCAGCCTTCCATTTATCGCAAAAATTTTTAATGTATTCAGGTTGGATTAAAAAAAGTTCATAGGTTTTGGTGAGCATCATTTGAATGCAATATCCTGTTGCACATATTTCATCCGCACTATTTCTAATAATATATTCACTATTGATTCTGGATGCCCGTGAATAATGAAAAATCCCTTCAATGGTGATCATTTCCATAAATTTCAGTGGTTTAACAAAATCGACATGCACACTTTTCACAGGGGCCATGATGCCCTTGGAAAAAAGATCCATATAGCCCATTTCATATTGTTGACCCAATGCAATTCTGGCATCTTCAAAATAACTGACAAAATGACCGTGCCAGGCAATACCCAGCATATCAACCTCGTTAAACCGGACCTGCCGCTCTACAATTCCCCTTAGGGGTTCCGGGTCATCTTCTGATTTCTTAAAATAGGGTTTTTTCATGGAAGTTTATTTATACTTTTATTTTACGTTCGGTTATTAAAAAACACCGCCATTGATACCGATGACCTGACCTGTGATATAGGCGGCTTCTTCGGAACACAAAAAGATAACGGCTGCGGCAACTTCACTCGGCTTGCCAACTCTTCCTGCCGGGATTGATTTTATAATCTGATCCATCGGGAGATCCTGGGTCATATCTGTTTCGATAAATCCAGGAGCAACGGCATTCACCGTAATCTTTCTTTTGGCAATTTCTCTGGCAAGGGCCTGGGTGGCACCGATAAGACCGGCTTTTGATGCGGAATAATTTACCTGGCCTGCCTGGCCTGCCTGACCTGATGTTGATGTCACATTGATGATCCTGCCCCAGCGTTTTGGAAGCATTTTTTTCACCACAAGTCGTGTCACATTAAAAAACCCGGTCAGGTTTGCATCCAATACCCTTTGCCAATTTTCTTTTTTCATCCAGACCATGAGCATATCATCTTTGATTCCGGCATTGTTCACAAGGATATCGATTTTACCATGGGTTTCATAAATCTGTTTGAGGGCTGTTTCAGAGGCTTCTTTATCTGTCACATCAAATTGTAAAAGCTGTGCTTTTCCCCCATCGGCAAGAATTTCGTCAAGGGTTTGCTGGGCTTTTTCGATATTGGAATGAAAATTAATATACACATGACGTCCTGTGCTTGCGAGGCTTTTGGCAATGGCTTTTCCAATTCCTCTGCTGGCACCGGTTACAAGGGCAATCTGGACATTCTCAATTATTTTTTCAACCATTTTATTCCCTTTTTATTATACGTGGTTTTTTTGTAAAATCAGGGTTGCATTGATGCCGCCAAAGGCAAAATTACTGGTCATGACCCTGTTTACCGTTTTCTCTATTATCTTTTGGACATGGAAAATACCGGCACAGGCAGGATCGATTGTTTCAAGATTCAGTGTGGGGATAATCGTGTTATGGTTCATCATTAAAATGGAAAATATTACTTCCATGACACCGCTTGCGGCAAGTGTATGGCCGGTATATCCCTTGGTTCCGCTCACAGGGATATGATCATCGCAAAGACTTTTGATGGCAATAGCTTCGGCAATATCCCCTTTTAAGGTTCCGGTTGCATGGGCGTTGATATAATCAATATCTCGGATATGACAATTTGCCGACTCTAGGGCGCCCTTCATGGATCGTATCATGCCATCCGACTGGGGGGATGTCATATGCTCACCATCACAACAGGTGCTGTATCCTTTAATTTCACCCAGGATAGTGGCATTTCTGTTCTTTGCATGTTCATACTCTTCTAAGATAACAGCGCCAGCCCCTTCACTGACCACCAGGCCGTCTCTATGGAGATCAAATGGTTTGGGTGTTACAGAAGGATTCTTACAATAGTTTCTTGAGGCGGCATGCAAGACATCAAACACAGCCGCAGTGGAAGGATGAAGATCGTCCGCCCCCCCGCACACCATGACCTTTTGATATCCGTTTTTAATAATCTCAAAGCCCTCTCCAATGGCCTGGGTGCTGGTGGCGCAGGCACAACACGGACTAAGAACACGTCCACGGGTTTTCAGCATGGCCGATACATTGGCTGCCACAGAATGGCTCATGATTTTCATGAATGCAGTACCCTCAAGCAGGCTGATCCCTTTGGTTTTAGAGAAATCCGAAAATACCTGTTCAATATTGGTACCGGAACCCGTTGTTGATCCCATGACAACACCTGTGTCAGAAGACTGGATGATCTTCTCATCAAGTCCTGATAGGTTAAGGGCATCAAGGGTTGCCAAAGATGCCATAATTGCCATGGACCCCATGGTTCTTCTGTCTTTTCTGTCGATCCTTTTTTCATCGAACCCGTCACAACTGCCGGCAATATTAACGTTTAAGCCGTTGATCTCATCCCAGCCTTTAATGATTTTTATTCCTGAAACCTCGTTTACAAGCGATTCAAAAACTTTTTTCAGGCTGTTTCCAATGGGGGAGATAATTCCCATACCGGTTATGACCACTCGTTTCATCTTAAAAATTCCGCTCTACTATTTTGTTCATTAAATAATCTTTGCCATACAAGGTTGAACATAAATCAATACTGCTGACAATGGAACCATGAATTCCTGAAAAAGAAATGCTTTGGCCGGTTAAGAAGAAATTTTTAATCCGGGTGGCCGGTTGAAACATGGCTTCTAAAAATCTATCGGCTGTTTTGACAATACCATAGGCAGATCCGTTTTTTGTCAGGGTATACCGCGAAAAAGTGACCGGAGAATAGGTATCCACAATTTGGGCCTGGTCCATTATGTTTGGGAAGGCTGTTTTCAGGTTGTCCATTATTTTTTTGGTTATAATATCTTTAGACCGTTTGTATTTGTCTTCTTTTGATTCCTTGTAATACTGCCTTAAAATTCTATTTTCCTCTACACTGACACCGGTCAACGCGGTAACTGAACATGGCTTTTCCGGTTGGTTCGGCAAGGCGCTTAAAAACACCACCCCTGTTTTGTCATCTTCCAATATGTTTTTCCGGTAATAATGGGAATCAATATCCCAGGAATCATAGACAAAGGCATCATTATTTTTAACAGGACAATCAATATTGTCAAATTTGAGTGCCACTCCAAATACGCCAAATGAATCCTGGGCATTTGCCAGCCGCTTTCGGTAGGCCGGTCTGAACAATTCGGGAGGGCAGATGTCAAGGATCATGGACGGATGGCCAGAATATATCACTCGGTTTGAAAATATCTTATCCCCATTGTCTAAACTGACGCCAATGGCGGCTCTATCTTTTGTGATAAGCTTTTTAACCAGGGCGTTGGTGGCAAGTTTTCCACCATGGGATTTAAAACTGTCCATCAGTGCACCCGCCAGGGGAGTAGTTTCTTCATCAATTCGAAAGCTTGAGTTTAAATAGCAATCTGCAATGATGAAATGGGTTAACATGGTGCAGTGTTCGCTGGACATACCATACAACGGATTGTTGGCATATAAAAGGCTCTTCAGCTGGTTTGAAACCTTGATGGATTTAAAATAAGCGGCCATTGATCCGGTGTATTGCATGGACAGATCTCGTTCAGGTTGCACACTGGGATCATACATGCCGATATTTGCGATAATTTTATTTAAATCGGAAAAATAGGTCGAAATTGCCTGTTTCTCATCGGGAAAGTTTTCGAACAGTTTTTGTTTGTATGGATCATGTCCCATGGGAACCTCATAGGTTTTTCCCGGGAAATATATTTTTTCAAAGCAGTTTTCATCCAGTTTGACAAGCTTTAAGCGGTCCAGAATATCGAGATACTTAAAATAATATGCTAGCGGTTCCCCCGGATTTAAGGATCCCAGCCTGTGAACCCCTGTGGGAAACAGCATCTTAGCTCTTTTATAGGTCTGCATCAGTCCGCCGGGAACAGAGTGCTGCTCTAAAACAAGGACCTTTTCGCCTTCTTTGGCCGCAATGATGCCTGCGGTCATGCCGCTTATTCCCGAGCCGATAATGATCATATCGTATGCATTTTTATTCATTTTGATCTCTTTTTACCCGTTTTGATCTGTTTTTATCCATGGGGTGGGGGAGGATACCATTTTTTTAGCTCTCCGAAAAGATCAACACTGAATTATTACCGCCAAACGCCACGGATTCAGACATTGCGCAGGTGCAGGAAACACGCATATTCTCGGTGATGGGAAATTGTGTAAAGGCCATATCCGGTTGGCTGAACCCGATACTTTTCGGAATGGTTTTATGGTTCAGATGATATAGGGTGAAAACCGCTTCT
>Ga0075111_1001489_pt1 | contig 10650 bp, 7 predicted proteins | sample AntAceMetag02UKK_FD_69787 | JGI IMG/M metagenome (GOLD analysis project Ga0075111, IMG submission 69787) | Saline lake microbial communities from Ace Lake, Antarctica - Antarctic Ace Lake Metagenome 02UKK | ecosystem: Environmental > Aquatic > Non-marine Saline and Alkaline > Saline | place... | reverse complement strand
TCCGTCATAGTAACCTGCGAATTCCTTAGGAAGACCGGTTTTCAAATGCCGCACATTTAAGGTTTCCACTACGATATTCAGCAGGTAGTTTACAATAAGAATGGCTAATATAACAAAAAGAAAAATGTTCATGAACAAGTTCTCTCACAGATCTCGTCGAATATGGGTTTCAAGATAAGTTTTGGGACGTAGATTCCCGCAGAAAAGCGCAGAGAATTCTGAAAAAAAGAAATCAGCGGTGATCTGCGTTCATCAGCGTCCAGATTCTTTTTAAAGTAAGGAGAGCTATACCGAAAGTCCGGCTTCAAATCCTTCCCGAATAGCTATCAAGGCGTTTCGAGGCGATTTGGCATCTCCCGCCACAAGGACTTCAGGGACCACGTTTTCCAACATGCCGGCAAGGCTGTTCTCGGATGCGGAACCTGCAGCGATAACTACTGTATCTGCGGTGATGAATTCAGGACCTTCCTTCCTTTCAGTACGTACTCCATCCTGTGTGATGCCGACAGCTTTTGTTTCTGTCATGATGGTCACACCCAGCCTTTTCAGTTCGGCCATGATAGTCCATCTGGTGGTAAGCCCTATATCTTTTCCTGCTTTTTTTGTCATTTCAACGACGGTTACCTCTTTGGTTCCCCTGTTCAGCAACGTGCTCAGGGTTTCCATAGACTCCGCTTTGTTTACCATGAGAAAGTGAAGGGCATCAGGAGGAAGGGTTCCAATTGTTGCCAGGTAGACGGCGGTTTCAAGCCCAAGGGCGTTTCCTCCAAGGATAACAATTTTTTTACCCACGCCCTTTTTTCCTTCAAGAAGGTCCCACGCCTGGATGACATTTTTTTCATTAATTCCCGGGATATCAGGAATGATTGGCCCGGCGCCCGAAGCAAGGATTGCCGCGTCGGGAGAAAGCTCCTTGACAAATTCGGAGTCTACTTCCTTCCCAGTCAGAATTTCCACATCAAGGGCTTTCAGGTTATTTATCAGGTCCTGGGCTGCGGTGACCATTTCTTCACGCCCGGGAATGAGTCTGTTCAGGAGAAGCTGTCCTCCCAGTTGGTCCGCTTTTTCAACGAGCGTTACCTTGTGCCCTCTTTCCGCTGCAGTGCATGCCGCTTTCAGTCCAGCCGGGCCGCCTCCCACAACAAGGATCTTTTTGGGCTTTTCCGAGGGAAGAGATTTTTTTTCTGTTTCTATTCCGGCCATTGGATTAACCATGCAGGTCACCGGCTGCAGTTTAAAAACCTGATCGAAGCAACCCTGGTTACACGCGATACAATGGGTTATTTTTTCCGTGTCCCCTTTCCTGGCTTTTTTCGGAAGGTCCGGGTCTGCAATCAGGCCTCTCGCCATGGTTACCATATCGGCTTCTCCGTCACGGAGAATCTGTTCCCCCGTATGAGGATCGTTGATGCGATTGCTGGCCAGAACAGGGACTGAGACAGCGGATTTGATTCCCTGTGCCAGGTAGAGGTAGGCCTTGCGGGGTACTCCCATGGTAAGTTGTGGAACTCGCGTCTCGTGCCATCCACCCGTTATGTCGAACATGTCAATACCGGCTTTTTCCGCTTCTGCAGCAAATATTGCAGATTCCCGGTTTGTGTTTCCGCCTTCCATAAAGTCGTTGCCCGCAAGTCGCATGAGGACAGGATAGTCAGGTCCGACAGCTTTTCTGACCTTTTCAACGGTCTCGAGCCCGAATCGCATTCGGTTTTTCAGGTCTCCACCATATTCATCTTCCCTCAGATTGGTGATGGGGGACAGAAACTGGCTGATAAGATACCCTGCGCTTCCAAGGATTTCAACCGCGTCAAAACCTGCCTTTTGAGCGCGGACAGCGGCTTCCGCAAATTTATCCTGTATGCCTGGGATTTCGTTCCCTTCAAGAGCCCTCGGGGTTTCACCCGTCAACCTCGAACGCACGGCGGAAGAAGACACCGGTTCTCGTCCACCGATCATGGCAGAATGTGCGTAACGTCCGGCCTGATATAATTGGGCTCCTATTTTTGCGCCATTGCTTTTTACAGCCTCCGTCAGCTGTTGAAGTCCCGGGATAAAACGATCGTCATTCAGCGAAATCATGCTTTGCATGCCGCCGAATTCGTCAATGATGCATCCACCAACAATAATAAATCCAACGCCGCCTTCGGCTCTTCGTCTGTAGAATTCAACGAGGCGATCATTTGATTCTCCTGTGGGGGTATATCCCAGATGCATTGCCGTCATGACTATCCGATTTTTAAGTGTCATTCCACTGATCGATATTGATGAAAACAAATAGGGAAATTCCATAGTTGCACTCCTTTACATTTTTTTTCGCTATCATATATCCAAAGTTGTCACGTTGTAAAGACGTATTCTTGTCAGCGGCACCTTCCCGTCTCTAAGCGGGGGCGAACAAAAAACATCACACGAACGTAGCCTTCCCGCTTTTTAACGGGCCCAGATCAAGAAAGAAATTTTTGGATTTTCAGGGAGGCCTTTGATGGTGGAGGACTGCCTTCTGCCTACTGTTTACTACCTACTGCACTTTTTATAGGAGGCATGGAGGGCAGAATCGGGTTTGGTTCTTGCTTTGCAGATTCGATCCAATTCGTCGAGAGTACGTTAGGAAGGTCATAATCTTAATCGTAATCATACTCTTTTGCAGCCTATTTTAACCTGCTCGATTAGGATTACGATTAAGATTATGAGTAAGAAACTAATTTAATGGGCGACGTTAGAAGCATGCCTGCCGAATATAGGACGAATAGGAGGGTACCATCGGGTCCTCTCAACCCGGACCTGTAAGCGTTTCCCCCGGCCTCCCCAAATGGGGAACAGGCCGGGGGGGGGGGGACAAGTATGCAGTAATGTTTACGTGAGGGAATATTTCCCGAAAATATCGTCGTAATAGGCCTTTTCAGAGACCGTGTACCATGGGCCTACCTGTTTCTGGAAGGCCTCAAATCCTGCACTGACCTTTTTAGACATGGCATCTTTAGCAGCTTGTTCTGCAACTACTTCTTTGGCCAGTTTGCGAAGGGCATCCATTACGCTGTCAGGATATTTGAGCAGCTTTACTTTGTGCTTCTTCATCAATTCCACCAGGGCTGCGCCATTGCGGGCATCAAACTGCGCCAGGCACCAGAGCTCATTGGCCATGCAGGCGGTATCTAAAACGGTCTGGAGATCTTTCGGAAGGGACTCGTATGCTTTCTTATTGAAGAAATACTCCAGATAGGTCCCCGGTTCGTGCCAGCCCGGGTAGTAGTAATACTTGGCGGCTTGGTAAAAACCCATCCTGTTGTCGTGCAACGGCCCTACCCATTCGGTCGCGTCAATAACCCCGCGTTCCAGGTTCGTGAATATTTCTCCCCCGGCTGTCAGGACGACAGTGGCCCCCGCTTTGGCAAGGACTTTTCCGCCAAGGCCGGGGATTCGCATTTTAAGACCCTTGAAGTCTTCAATGCTGTTAATTTTTTTGTTGAACCAGCCGCCCATTTGAACGCCGGTAGAACCACCCGGCCTCGGGATCAGATTGAATGGGGCGTAGGTCTCTTCCCAGAGTTTCAGGCCGTCGCCGCCGTGAAACCATGCGGACATCCCCTGGGCATTCATGCCGAATGGTACAGCCGAAAACCACTGGGCAGCAGCGGTTTTGCCCGCCCAATAGTAAGCGGCGCCGCTTCCCACCTCGATAGTGCCGTTGGAAACCGCATCGAAGATACCCATTGGAGGGATCAACTCCCCTGCGGCATAAACTTGAATTTTCAATCTTCCCCCGGAAAGTTCCCCCACCAGTTTGGCCAGGCGTTCGCAACCGGTCTGCAATACGGGAAGCCCGGGCGGCCATGTGGTGACCATTTTCCACCGGTAGGTTTTTTTTGCCAGGACTGCGGGTGCATTGACCGCGGTTGCCGCGACTGCAGCCGCGCCAACGCCCGCTTTTTTCAAGAATTCACGTCTTTCCATAACAACCTCCTTGTCTTAAGTGTTTATGTTTTTAGATGGTTAATCCCCAAAAACAACTTTTGGAAGCCAGGTGGCAAGTTCGGGCCAGAAAATAACAATGCCAAGCCCGATCAACTGCACGCACACAAATGGAATAATGCCTCGATAAATATGACCTGTTGTTATTTCAGGAGGCGTCACGGCCTTGAGATAGAACAGGGAGAATCCAAAAGGGGGCGTCATGAAAGAGGTTTGCAAATTCACTGCAAGAAGAACGCAGAACCATATGGGGTCAAACCCGAATTCAATCATGATGGGAGCAAGTACAGGGACATGAATAAAAGTGATTTCTATGAAATCCAGGAAAAAGCCGATGAAGAAAATCAGGGCCATAACGATGACAAGCACCATATTTTTACTGGATACGCTCGCAATGTATTCCAGGAATTCCCTTACCAGGCCATCCCCGCCCAGTCCCCTGAAAACAAGCCCGAAAGCAGCCGCGCCACAAAGGATGATAAATACCATGCAGGTCAGGTTCATGGTGCTGGTCATGACCTTTTTCAGGATATCCATACTGAATTTTCCATTTATGACGGTCAACAGTGTAGCACCTACCGCACCCACTGCCGCAGCTTCCGTGGGGGATGCAATGCCGGCAAAAATGCTCCCTAAAACGGCCACCATCAGGAAAAGGGGAGGGACGAGTGCACGTGAAACTCTGATCAGGAGTTCTTTGCGGGAGATAGCGTCAAGCTCTTCCTGGGGTATGGCAGGTGCGATATGCGGGCGCAGGTGGGCGGCAACCAGGATATATACGACATAGAGGGTCATCAGGAGCATCCCGGGCAGGACGGCCCCCATGAAGAGCTCTCCCACGGAGACCCCCACGATATCGCCAATGAGGACAAGCACGATACTGGGTGGGATAATCTGCCCCAGGGTACCCGAGGCGGAAACGGTTCCCGTAGCGAACTCCTTCTGATAATTTCGCCGCATCATGGTGGGTACGGCGAGAAGTCCCATAGTTACGACTGTAGCACCCACAATTCCTGTAGATGCTCCAAGCAAAGCGCCGACAACCACGACGGATACCGCCAGACCGCCTTTGATACGGCCAAAAAGTATGCCCATGGTATCAAGCAATTCTTCTGCAAGCCCGGAACGTTCCAGCATGACCCCCATGAAAACGAACAGGGGAACGGCAATGAGAGTGACATTGGTGATTCGCCCCCAGATGCGCAGGGGAAGGAGATCGAAGAAGGACCAGCCAAAGCCGATAAGACCGAAGACAAGAGATGTCCCCAGGAGAGTGAATGCAACCGGAAAGCCTGCCATGAGCAGGATGGTGAGAGCCAGAAACATCCATGCGGCCAGGTATTCCATTACAAAGTCCTTTCCCGGGCTTTTTCGACACCTGCCAGGAGAAGGATGCTGTGTAGACCCATGGATATGCCCTGCAGAAAAAGGAGAAGAAACCCGGTTGTTATGGTTCCTTTCAGGATATACCGGTAAGGAATCCCTCCGGGGTCAGGGGATCCTTCCATGATCATCCAGGAATTGGCCGTGAATTTCCAGGAGGTGATAATGACCATGAGGCATCCCGGAAGCATGAAGAAGATCACCCCGATGAGGTTGATCCAGGCCTGTCCCCTGGGACTCAGGTTCTGGTATATGACGTCTACCCGAACATGCCCGTCGTGAAGCAGGGTATATCCCGCTCCCATTAAAAAGATGAAACCAAAAACATGCCATTCCAGCTCTTGGACAAAAACAAAACTTGTATTGAAAAGGTAACGCATGACAACATCTGTGAATACAATCAGGACCAGAGCCAGCGTAACCCAGGCCACAACTCTTCCGACCCATTCGTTTATGCCGTCAAAGACATTGCAGATCATTTCAAGAACATTCATTAGAATCCTCTCAAGAAAGATAAACCGAAAGAACAGATTATTCATTTTACGGATAGAATCTAAATATATGCCAAAACGTTTTTCAGGGTCAAGCCTTAAATGTTGCCGGAGTTTCACTGCAAATCCACGATTTACCTGGCGTCTTAAGTGCCGGCGTCTGGAAACTGTTCCAACTTTTAACGTTTACAAAATTCTACCCTGAAGATCATTGGAACAAAGGGTTTCGCGAAATTTTTTTGCGAGTGGCATGACGAGAATCATTTTTGGTGTGGAGGAATAGGTTTTTCCTTTGCGAGGAAGGCCTTCGCCTGTGGTCATTCCCAGGTATTGCCAATTGGCGGCTTTGTAACAGCTGCCGGCGTAAAGCTGGGGGTCGACAAATGTTTCCATCAGTACGGGTTCAAATCCCCATTTTTCAAGCCAGTCATTCTTGATGCGCCTGCTTACCTTTCCAAGCACATGGCTCGCGAGATTTTTGACTTGAACCCACGGCAAAATGAGAAAACGGTTGTTGTTGATCATCCAACCCTGATTTTTTGTCTTCTGTCTGTTTGTCCATCCAATCCATTGATCCCTTAGTTTCATAGATTTCGCTGCGCCACAAAACATAAGGCACCCCAGAATGCCTCGTTCGGACGTAATGAAATAGCGAATATAGGTGCCAAAGGGGTGCTTATATCCAAGGTAATGGTATCGAGACACATATTCATTCCAGAGTTTTTTAGACGTCTCTTCCTGCACGATCTCAAGATGTACCGCTCCCAATTCCTTCAATGTGCACACCATATCAGGTTGGGGCCTGGTTTTTGTCGTATGGACAACGGGTTTTCGTTTTTTCTTTGGCGTTGGAACTTTTTCGGGAAGCCTAACAAAACCTTCTTCCTCAAGTTTTTCAAGGAGATTTGCGCAGGCGTCCAGTTTACATGCACCGGTTGGAGCATACCATTCCAGATGTTCACAGATAGTGGCAGTCAGCTCTGACCTGCTCAGTTTGGGGAACATTTCTACTGTTTCTCTGATTGTATCAAGTTCTTCAAGGGTTATATCGCGACCACATTGAATAAGCGTGTTCTTTTTGTTTTCCGGCAACAGATTCAGCCTCCTTATATCGTAAGAGATTCAAAACTGACAGTCTCGTGAAAAGTCCCCAATCCCGTCACCCCCGCGAAAGCGGGAGTCCATAATCACCTGTTACTACCGGAGTCTCGCAGGCTCGCTTACCCGGAGTCTCGCAGGCTCGCTTACCTGGATTCCCGCCTCGTGGGAATGACGAAAACGGATGGATTTTGACTTTTTACGAATTCTTCAAAACTTATCTTATCATTATTTCTGCAACATTCAAAAAGTATTTTCAGGCCCTTGTCTCTTCACACTTTTCCGGAAAACGCAATAAAAGGCTTACGCCTAAACTCCCTGAAATATCAAGGTGCTGGAGTTAATCCGTAAGGATTTTATTGTAAAAAAGTGCAAACTTGTACGTGAAGGATGCCAAAAAAAGCTTCCCTTTTAATGTTTTCTCTATGATAGAATTAAAAACATAAATGGACAAACAATTCAATTACGCAATTCGCATTACCTTTTTTGTTTTCCTGATGCTCTTTTCCGGGAATGCTATGGGTGCTCCCGACCATGTTATCGAAGACGAAAATGCCAGGATCGTGTTTCCGAACAACCTGGAACCGATAGCGGAGGAGGTGACTCGAATAGTGCCACGGGTTGAGGCCGAACTGCAGAGAATTCTCGGATGGCAGTTGTACAGGAAACCAACCATCGTCCTCATTCACGAAAGCCAACAATTTCAGAGAATGGTGAGAAGCCCTCTGACCGTCGCCTTTGCGGAATCGGGCAGGAATCTCATAGTTGTTGACTGCTCGAGAACGAATATTGATCCTCTCAACCTCAGGAACGTGATAAAGCACGAATTGTGTCATCTGTATGTTCATCAGTATTTGAAAAACCGGCAGGTTCCCCGCTGGCTTGACGAAGGCATCGCCCAGTGGGCCAGCGATGGGATCAGTGATATTGTCCATAATGGGAAAAGGTCTATTCTTAATAAAGCAGCTTTCACAGGAAAACTCTTGCCTCTACCTTCTTTGAGCAGAGGCTTTCCCATGCGAGATCCCGATTTCATACTGGCCTATGAGGAAAGTAAAGATTTCATCGTGTATATTGTGGGCCTTTTTGGCAAAAGAAAAATGTTAGGGATTCTCCATTATATGAGAGAGGGGGAAGATCTGAATAATGCCGTTTATTCTTCTCTGAAAGTACCGTTTGAGGCCCTTGAAAAAAACTGGCGTAGTTCACTGCAATCGAAAACAAACTGGTTTGCCCATCTCAGTTTTTATCTGTATGAATTTCTTTTTGGGTTCGGAGCGCTGATTACAATCTATGCGTTTATTCGGGTAATTATAAAGAAGAGAAGGTACCTGAGGGAAAGCGACGAAGATGAAACCTATTAAGGTTTTGACATCCCGAAGGTTCTCTCGGGTATTTGGATCAAGTGAGGTCTTGTTTATTTGCTATTTATATTATAAGGTTACTCATGGTATAATGTAAATGGTAGCTTCTCTGTCTAACGAGATTTCTATGGATAATAAAGCGGGGATAGAGAAACAAAAGGTTCTTGTATGAATGTTACACTGAGATTGAATATCCTTATCATGGTCGGTATTATCACCCTTTCTTCTTTGCTGGGGTGTGTTGTGCTGATTTATAATGCCCGCGACATGGGAAAAAGTCTGCGCTTAGAGACGGAAAAGCATATTCAAGCACTCATTGGAAAGAACGCCGAAAGTATTGAATCTTCCATGTTGATTATGGAAAAAAATGCCGAGGACCTCGCGGTTGCAGGAGAGACCTTCCTTGCCATATGCAGAGATACTGGACGGAATATTACCCCCCAGATGAAGGAGTTTCTCCTGCGGAATTTTGAGCTCCTGCCCGAAGCGATTGGCGGGGGGCTGTGGTATGAGCCCTATACAATTCAGAAAGACAAGAAATATTTTGGGCCGTATGTGTACAGGAAAGATGGTCGGGTGAATTTTACCTGGGATCTGAATACGCCGGAATATGATTATCTCAGCCAAAACTGGTATGTTCTTGCCCTGCCGGAAAACTGGGATAGGCTGCAAAAGCGGCCTGAAAGGATTTACTGGACGGATCCCTATGTGGATGAGGCTGCAACGCAGGCGCTAATGATTACGGTGGATGCGCTAATGATGGGGAGAGAGAATCGTACGGTCGGTCTGGCGACAGTCGATTTCAGCTTGGAAAATTTGAAAAAAATGGTCTACAAAATGAAAGTGACACCGGGTTCCCTTCCTTTTGCAGTGGATTTGTCCAGCGATCTCCTTATTTCTTTTCCGGCAGATCCGTCGAAAGTCATGAAGAAAATGAAAAATCAGGAGTGGGGGGGGAAAGTTCTGGATTTGAAAGACAGGGTTCCGGGTCTGATTTTTATTGAAAAAATTGTGCTGAAAGAGAAAAAGTATTCGCTGTTTGCAACCGTGACCAAAACAGGAACGGGACTTGGTATTCTGGCTCCCGATGATGAGCTTTATGCGAATATAAACAGATTGGACCGATTTAATGTGATCATCTCTTTCATCGTTATTTCGTTTCAGGTCCTCCTCTATGTATTAATCTCCCTGTTTATGGTGCGGCGCATCAGCAGTCCTATTGCACAATTGACGGAAGTCGCCCAAAAAATCGCGGCAGGGGATATTGGAGGGGCTTCCGGATCCTTGAGTACGATTGAGCGTAAAATAGGTGTGAGGAAGGATGAAACCGGCAGGTTGCTCCACGCGTTTGCAGAAATGAGTAGAAGTTTGAATGCCCTTTTCGGGCAGGTGCAACAATCCGGCAACCAGATAACTTCCTCATCGGCACAGATTGCCGCATCATCAAGGCAGCTCGAAACCACCATGAGCGAACAGGCAGCGTCTACGCGACAGGCCAGCGTATCGTCGAAACAGATCTCTGAAACTGCCGGAAATCTAGTTGAAACCATGAGCGGGGTGTCCCATGCCGCTTCTGAAACAGCCAAACTGGCGGAGTCCGGTCAGAAGGGCCTTGAAACTATGGAAACATCCATGCAAGCCGTGTTAGGGGGGACGGACTCCGTTTCAGGGAAACTGGCTGGGATCAGTGAAAATGCATCAAGAATCAGTACCATAGTAACGACAATCACAAAAGTGGCGGATCAAACCAATCTCCTTTCTCTGAATGCGGCCATTGAAGCGGAAAAAGCAGGGGAGTATGGGAGGGGGTTTTCTGTGGTGGCAAATGAGATCCGACGATTGGCAGACCAGACTTCCGTAGCGGTTTTAGATATTGAGGAGATTGTCAATAAAATGGAATTGTCTGTTACGGAAGGTGCTGAAGAGATGGAGATCTTTACCCGGGAAGTCCGGTCCGGTGTTGATAAAATCAGCAGATTTGGAAAACAGCTGGAAGGCATTATGGATAAGGTGCAGACTCTTCGTCCCGGTTTTGAGACCGTGAATGCTGCTATGGAAACCCAGTCTGAAAATGCAAGCCAGATCAGCGAAACCATGGAACAACTGACCATTACGACCCACGATACCCTGGAATCATTGAGGGAGTTCAACCTTGCAACGGATTATCTCAAGGAAGCGGCGACAGGTCTCCAGGACGAGGTTTCCCGTTTCAAAGTGACTACGTAAAAGCAAAAGGAAAGCCCATGATGGTGACTTTAAAAAACAAGGTAATTGGTCTCCCGGTGGTGGCTGCGATCGTCCCGGTGCTCGTAATTTTTGTGTTGACGTATATGGCGAAAGGGGGC
>Ga0075111_1001487_pt1 | contig 10654 bp, 9 predicted proteins | sample AntAceMetag02UKK_FD_69787 | JGI IMG/M metagenome (GOLD analysis project Ga0075111, IMG submission 69787) | Saline lake microbial communities from Ace Lake, Antarctica - Antarctic Ace Lake Metagenome 02UKK | ecosystem: Environmental > Aquatic > Non-marine Saline and Alkaline > Saline | place... | reverse complement strand
TCCCTGTCTACGTTGCCATTTTGAAAGATAATTGACAAAATCGAGCCCAGCGCACTAAACAGAACAACCAGTTGGGAAGGTAAAGTGGGATTTACTGGGGAAATAGCCTCGGGTGAGACACTACTCCTTTCTCAGCGGTGCCAGTATACGAGTGGGATTTCACCCCCATATCCAGGAAGGACTCTACAGGGGCAATTTCATCAATCGACCAGTCCTCTATAACCCTTACCAGCACATTTCCCAACAGTTCGTGAACCTGGCGACGGCCATGGAAGAAACCAACGGTTTCCCCTTGGTGAAACAGAACGTGGACGAAAACATCTTCCGCATCCCCCCCCTGCATCTAGATAAGGATCAACAAAAAGGCTTAAAGATAAGGTTGAAAAACGGCTTCCCCGAAATATCGGGAAAAGAACTGGTTTTGCTTTACCCTGGCGGCGGCCTACTCCCCATACGGGCATGGCCCTTGAATAATTTCTGCAAAATCGCCCTGGACCTGATTGAAAACGGTTATGCCGTGGGCATTATCGGGATGAAAGAAGATGCACCCATGGCGGAGGTTATCGGCTCATGGTGCAAAAGTGAGTATTGTATCGATCTCACGGGATATACAAAAACGGTTACGGAACTGATCACCCTCTTTCATTTTGCATCGCTTCTTATTACCAACGACGGGGGGCCCGGTCATTTTGCCGCTCTGACACCAATCTCTTCCATCATTTTCTTTGGCCCCGAAACACCGACATTGTATTCACCTCTGAATGAGAAATCCGTGAGCCTGCATGTCCCCTTGCCTTGTTCCCCATGCCTTACGGCCTACAACCACAGAAATTCACCCTGTGATGGAAACGATGTCTGTCTTAAAAGCATACGTATTGAAGAGGTCCTGGAGAAGGCTTACAGGATGTTAAGGAAAAACCTCATATCAACTCTCTCACACTAAAAAAGAGAAGTGGAATTTTACCATTCGTGCGATTCGTGTAATTCGTGGTTTGAAAAGCTTTTTCATGATAGAAAAAAATGACAACAATTGCCAGATCCCATAAATCGAACCGTATGAAAGCATTCATAAAACATCGATTCATTAGATTCGGGATAGTAGGTTTGTCGGGTACGGTAGTCAATATGGTCGTGCTTTACCTCGGTCAATCTGTTCTGTTCAGAGAAATTTCCCCCTCGGAAAAACGTCTTTATTTTTCTCTTGGCCTTGCCATCTTCCTGGCCACCATGAATAATTACCTGTGGAATCGGTGGTGGACCTGGAGGGATAGAAAAAGGGCATCAGTTACAGGTTTTTTCACACAGATGATTCAGTACTACGTGGCCTGCAGTGTTGCCATCTTCCTGCAATATGTCATCACGATGCTTTTATCAAGAGTAGCGTATTACCTGGTCGCAAATGGTTTGGCCATTGTTCTTTCTGCCATATTCGTATATATTCTTAATAACGCTTGGACTTTCCGAAGACTGAAAATGGGAAGTCAATAAAAGCTGCAATCAGTTAATAGAATTTTTTGATCCATTGATTTATACCCAAAGCATTCTCAGTGTCATTTTATTACAACCTAAATTCTGAAAGCGTCTCTCTTGCCGAAGATACAAGGCATCAAGTGCGCAGCCGTATAATCATACTGCAAGCGCTTTATAACGCAGTATATTTGGTAAAAGAGGCGCTCCCGAAGGGTTCAGTATTTTCGAAACAAATTGTCAAAAGTCCTTGTTTTTTAAGCAGCCCCGCAAACAGCACGCGGGGTCTACGACATTACGGTGTCACCACATCCGTGTTATATCTTGGATTAACATGTTGAAATATAAATATTGTTAACTCTATTCTAAAATACTGAATTCAGATTTTAGGTACAAAGATTAAGCGATCATTACAAATGGACTTATTTGAACAAATAAGAAAAAAATTTATAGAGGGCAAGTATGCTATAAGCGATCATGCGATCGTTGAAGGCAGGAAAGATGGTATTGATCCGAAAACAGTTGAAAAACTGGAAAAAGTAGCAATAAACGGGAAAATCATTGAAGAATATCCTGGTCGAGAAAGAATTCTCGTATATTCCGAAATTGAGAAAGACGGCATACCGGTTCACATAGTTATAGATTACTCAGAACCGGAAGAACCTGTTATTGTAACAAGCTATATTCCTGACAGCCGGTATTGGATAAAATATCAAATAAGGAAAAAATAGAGAGCGATACGATGGAACCTTTAAAAAAAAGAAATTGCCCCGAATGCGGAGGAGAAATGCATCCGCAACTTATCAATCTTTTATACAAAAAAAATGAGTGCGAAATTCAGGTAGATGTTATCGGAATACCTGCCAATGTTTGTACAAAATGTTTTTACCGAATTATCCCGGGGAAAATCGCAAAATATATTGATTCACTGGTTGATCCCATATTTGAATCTGAAATCATGCAACCGGAAAAGATACTTCCATCTCCACATGTAGGCATTCAGTTTCCGCCGGCAGGAAAAGAATTGTATAGCTAATCATACAAGCAATAGAGGGAATATCAAAAGATTTGCTTGATTTCAGATATTTCTATGTTTTCCTTTTACCCCGTTGATCCCGCTGGAAGCGGGGTTGATCCTGTCAAAGTCTTGAGGCCTGTACATGAAGAACTTTGACATTTTTGAGCCCTCTGCGCTTTTTTGCGGCTATATAGAATTCATGAGGCATTCTGAGAAAGTGTAAAGCGACAAATGAAGAATGCCATTTTGAAGGCAATCTGTATTTATCTGCGTTTATCCGCGTCCAAAATGTTCTATCTGGAGGCACGATATTTTGAAACTCGACATCGTCATTCCCATTTACAATGAAGAAGAAAACCTGCCGTCCCTTCATGACAGGCTGATTAAAGTCTGTGAAAACCTGGGAGATATGGCGTGGCAGGTGATCTATGTCAATGACGGAAGTTCGGACAGGTCACTTGAAATCATGGGTTGGCAACGGGAGTCCGATTCAAGGTTTTCCATTGTGGAACTTTCACGCAATTTCGGCCATCAAGCCGCTATCACGGCTGGGCTATCCTGTTCAACGGGTGATGCAGTAATCCTGATGGATGGAGACCTTCAGGATCCTCCGGAACTAATCCCTGAACTGATTTCGCGATGGGAGGGAGGAGCGAATGTGGTCAGAGCCCACCGCCGAAGCCGTAAGGAAAAGGGAATGCGAAGAGTTGGCTTCAACCTGTTTTATAAACTCTTTTCCTGGATTACCGACTTTCCAATTCCTCCCAACGCAGGTATTTTCGGTCTCCTCGACAGGCAGGCCACGGAAGAATTAAAGAAACTGCCTGAACAAAACCGTTTTTTCCCCGGTCTCAGGAGTTGGGTCGGGCTAAACCAGGAAGTAGCCTATTACGATCGGGATGACCGCGCGGGCGGAGAACCCAAACAATCGCTCAAAAGGCTGGTCCGTTACGCCCTGGATGCGATTTTCAGTTTTTCCTACAAACCGCTGAGGATAATGACGAGCACAGGAATTCTCATCAGTGCGATAGGCTTTCTATTAGCCTGTTTTTTCATCACAAGAAGACTCATCGGAATTGAAATTGCTCAAACGGGATTTACCACTCTGGTCGTTCTAATGCTGTTTTTAGGGGGTATTCAACTCATAGCAATCGGTCTACTGGGAGAATATCTGGCGCGAATCTACGACTATGTCAAACGAAGACCGCTTTTCATCATCAAAGACACCCATGGTTTGGAGAAAACCGGCAGTGAAAAGGACTGACCCGATGGATGCTCACACCATGGAAAAACACCTTCCCTTGTTAGTTCCCATAACCGTGTTCGGCGCCTACCTCTGCACCGCGGCCCCGGTTGTATACCTCGGTGACAGCGGTGAATTCACGGCTGCTGCTTTTTCCCTCGGAGTTCCTCACCCCACAGGTTACCCACTTTACTCATTTTTCGGGAAAATATTCTGCATGATCCCCCTCGGAAATGTGGGGTTCAGAATGAACCTGATGTCAGCTTTCTTTTCGGCCATTACCGTTTTTCTGGTTTACGACATTATCCGCCGTTTCACCCATAATGTTCTGAGCTCCATGACAGCAGCTCTCTTTCTGGCCCTTACGCCTCTTTTCTGGTCCCAAACCGTATCGGCGGAAGTGTATCCGCTTCACGTTTTTTTTGTGGCACTCATGATCCGCTTGCTGTGGCAGTGGGAAAAAACCCGCACTTTTCAAAACCTGGTGCTGTTTGTCTTTGTTACAGGGCTCAGCTTCGGAAATCACATGCAAACGGTCATGCTGGCACCGCCGGTTTTGTATTTCATCATCTCAGGAGATACAAAGGCGATTTTCACGGTAAGACATTTTGCTGCCATATCGGTATTTTTCATACTCCCCCTGACCCTTTACCTATACTTGCCCATCCGCACCCAGGCAGGGGCGGCCATCCACTGGGGCGACCCGGATAATCTGGAGCGTTTTCTGGCACATATTTCCGCGACCTCGTATAGAGGGCCATATATGTTCAGTGTCGACCTCTCACAATATCTATCCAGGCTCGTTGACGCGTTGAACATTATGGCTGCTCAATATGGGGTATTGTTGCTCCTCTCCCTTTGGGGGTGGGTAAAACTTCCATCGCTTCGCTGGAAAGTCTTTTTTGTGGGGATCATCCTCTTCGATCTGTTCTACACGGTTTTTTTGAATATCATCTCCCTTGAAATCACACCCTTTACACTTCCTTCCATCTTTGTTCTGGCGATCTTTCTGGGCGTGGGGTTAAACGATCTGCTGGACCGGATCAGGCAACAAAAAAAAATAGGCTCCAGCGTAAAAAAAGGGTTCGCCACTGCCCTTTGTATAATCCCCATGATTTCCTTAATCACGAATTACGGTCTTTGCAACCAGAGTCGCAATTACACAGCCTACGAACACGCCGTCAACATATTCAGGACTGCGGGCCATGGCAGCACCATTTTCCTGGACGGAGACAACAATGTTTTTCCCGTCGCGTACGGCCGAATCGTAGAGGGCATGGGAGATGGCATTACGTTGCACGATAGACATAATGTATTATTCAAATGGCACCTGGAAACCTATCCCTTCACCTTTGCCGGCTCTTGGGATGAGCTGGAATACGCTGTCCTGCACAAAATTATCCGTTCCCGGTCTGATCAGGGCATGTATTTTGCTATGACCAGTCTGTCAGCCATCTCCTTGCCGAAGGATTACCGCAGTTTGCCTTGCGGTATATTGAAAAGCGCGGTTCCGGCAGCATCAAAACCGCATTTTTCCGAAGACATCTGGTATTACTACGCTACCACCAGCTATTACGACCATTTCTTCCGGGACCACATGAACAGGAAGGTAACATCGTACTATTTTTTCAGGCGGGGCGAGAGCCTTTGGTATTCGGGCCGCACCAATGAAGCCATGCGTTCTTTGAAACTCGCATCCAAAATCGGCTATAATGACGACTCCATCCATTCGGATTTGGGGATCTTTTTTACAGACCGAGGTCTTTTCGAAAGCGCTCAAGAGGAACTTGAGAAAGCCCTCGATTTTTGCGACAACCCAAGCGGCATCCACAATAACTGGGGATATTACCATCACAAAAGAGGGGATTATGAAAAAGCCATCACTTCTTTTGAAAAAGCCATTCAACTGGAACCTGAAAATCATGCCTATTACAATAATCTTGGATTTACCCTTGATAGGGCTGGGCAAAAAGAAAAAGCGAGACTTGTTTTCAAAAAATCGCTTTCCATCAAAGAAGATCAACCAGAAATTATTGATTTCATAATGAAATATTGGCCAGATGAAAAGTATTCAAGCGATTAACGTCTCATCTTTCATAGAATAGAGGCCTTTGGTTTTTCTTGCTATGCGTAACAATCTACTCGAAACCGTATTTTCTGAATGAAATCTTGTGATAAAATCACTGCCTTCGCAATATCATTATTTTGCTGTTTTGTGGTTGGCGTTACTCTAAACCATTATGGTGTTACCTGGGATGAGGGCGGCTACATACTTTCAGGTGAGTCGTACGCTAAATGGCTGGAAAATCCGTCAAATGACATCATTGACAAATATTGGGAAAACACCCATGAACACCCTCCTTTTTACCGAATTATTGGAGGGATAACCAGTTATTGCCTCTTTAAAAAATTCAAATGCCTGGACAGAATCAGTGCTTTCCGAATATCAATACTTTTATTTGTTTTTGTTCTAAACTACTCCTTATTCTGCTTTTCTTCAGAACTATACGGCTCGAAAATCGCACTTATTATAGTGTTGTCCTTTTTTTTCCTACCAAGAATTTTTTTCCATTCTCACTTAGCGGCTTTGGATTATCCTGTGACAGCCATGTGGTTCCTGGTTATTTATATTTACTGGAAAGGCAGAAAAGGAGGGCAAAGATGGGTGATTTTGGCAGCTTTTATCCTCGGATTTGCATTGCTCACCAAATTAAATAGCGTCTTCCTTTACATTCCTATAATACTCTGTTGGCTTTTCTTTTATGGCGATCAGAAAGAGTCCATCCCTGAAAGAAAGGGGAATTTGAGTCTATATCGAATTGGCTCGGGCTTTTCCAGGCTCCTTCCAATGTTCATCATTCCCCCTATTGTATTTTTTGCGCTTTGGCCATGGTTATGGAAAAATACCATTGAGAGAGTTACAGAACTGATTTTCTTTCATCTTCATCATTTTGAAATTCCAGTCTTTTATTTATGGGAGCAATATATCATCGCTCCATGGCACTACGCACTCGTCTTGACGGTAATGACTGTTCCTCTCATTATCCTTACCCCATTGGTTTTTGGCATTTTCAGCGTTCGTTCCATAAATGAAAAAAAAACGAATGCTTTCCTTCTTTTTAACGCGATATTTCCAATCCTGATAGCCTCTTTACCGGGAATTCCAAAATATGACGGCGTGAGACATTTCTTGCCTGCATTTCCCTTTTTGTGCATGCTTTCGGGAATCGGAGTTAAATGTATCTATAAAAAGTTACAGAAGAGAAAATGTGGAAAATTCTGGATTAGCTCTTACTTATTCCTATTTTTGTTATCCATCTATTTTTCGGTTGTAAAAATTCATCCCTTCCAATCATCCTATTTCAGCGAACTTGCTGGAGGAATAAATGGTGCAGCTAAAAAGGGATTTGAAATCGAATATTGGGGGAACGCGTACCTGGAAACACTGGGATGGTTAAATCACCACAGTGACAGTTCGTTCTGGCTTTGTATGACGGCTATTGATCCCAAGGCCTACTTCCCATTTGCTTTCTATAAAGAGATGGGGTTATTAAGTATAAAGGTCAGATTCACATCCAAAGACAAGGCAGACTACGCAATTCTACTCATTCGGCAGGGATTGTTCGATAATGAAATGTGGGAATATTTTTTGACTGAAGAACCTGTTTTCTCAGTAAAAACATCCAATACACCATTAGTTGGCATTTACAAGATAAAAAAGTAAGATGAAATTCCAATTCAAAACCTTAAAACGAGACCATACCTTCCCGCGCTGGCGCTCTCTTATTCTCTATATATGGTTACTTGCACTTATTTTACGGATATCACATCTGTTTTTAAGCGCGGAAAATCCTCTTCTGTATATGCCTGTGCTGGATGAAAAATATTACGTTGACCTCGGGAAAATCATTGCCGGTGGACAATGGACAGGCGAAAACAAGGTTTTCTTCATGGACCCCTTATACGGCTATTTCCTTTCGGGGATATTCTTTTTCTTTGGAGATAACCTCACAACCGTGCGCCTGATTCAGATCGCACTCGACGCCTTCAATGTGGTCCTTATCTATCACATAGGGAGCCGAATCTGGAATAGAGAGGCAGGATGTGTTGCCGCTCTGTCCTATGCCGTTTATCCCGTATCTTTTTTTTATTCGCTACTTATTCTCAAGGCAACGCTCACCATCTCCATGCTCCTTTTCTTTACGCTCTTTCTAATATACACCCTCGAAAAAAAAGGCAGCCTTTGTTGGTATACACTGGGTCTTTTTGCAGCGCTTATGACCTACCTCAGGGGGAACATGATTCTTCTCATTCCTCTCGTCATCCTTTTTATTCCAATCTACCAGGGGCTTGAATGGAGCAGCTTTGCCAAAAAAAGTTTGCTGTTAGTTCTGGGGTTCATTACCCTGCTTTCAGTAGGGGTTTTCAGAAATTTCATGGTAAGCGGTGAATTCGCGGTTCTGAACAGTCAGGCAGGTCGCCTTTTGTATAGCTGCAACAACCCTCGAAATCTGACAGGCCGTTACAATGTACCAAGCTTCGCCCGTCCGAACCCCGTTGAATCTGAAATCGATTTCCACAAAGAGGCCGAACACAGAAAGGGCATGCCACTCGATTCTGGGGAAGTCTCCAGCTACTGGACAATGGAGACACTCCGGTTTTTTTTAAAAAACCCTGTAATCATCCCCCGCCTTTTGTACAATAAGATAAAAGGGACCGTGGGTAATTGTGAAATCGCCAACAACCATTCTTTTGATGTGGCGTCGTTGTTTTCCCCTTTACTGAAATGGCCGCCCGTGCCCTTTGCGTTCGCTTTTGCCCTCGGGTTGCCCGGCTTGGTGCTGGGGATCAAGAGAAACAAAAAAGTCGCGGTGCTTCTGATCCCTTTGCTGACCGTTCTTGTCACCATCCTGATTTTTTACACATCCTCCCGTTTCAGGATGCCGGCCGTGCCGTTTCTTCTAATCGGAGGCGGCATCACTTTCAGTATTCTGCAAGATTGGATGAGAGAAAAAAAAATCGTCAAAGTCTGTGCGCTTGCACTTGTGGTGGGAATTTGTGGTTTCTTATCGCTGTCAATTGCCTGTCCTAAGCCATCCGGAACAGAAACATTTCTACTGGCAAAGGCATACTGGCACCAGCACGATTTTAAAAACGCGACACGTTACGCCTTGAAAGGAGTACATGACTTTCCCCGCCAGGCAAGGTTTCACGTTCTGCTGGGAATGATCGCATTTTCCAACAATCAACCAGATGACGCAAAAATTCACAATGAGCAGGCTATCCGTCTCGACCCTGGAAATGTGGATGCCTTCCACAACATGGGGCTCATATACCTTGAAACCAAAAGGCCGGAACAGGCAATCGGGTGGTTCCAAAAAGCTATTATCCTTGCAGAACGACCCGGCACATTTTTCTATACAGCCAAAGCCTATGAAGAAGCCGGATTATTTTCACCCGCAAGAAAAAATTACGATAAGTTCCTTCGAACTTCGGAGGTATCAAACCCGTTAAGGTGGATAGCAATTCATCAGTTGGAAAATCTTAACAGGCTACAGAGGCATTATGGAAAAGAATGAATATACGATCATGCACGATATTGAAAAAACCTATTGGTGGTTTAGAGGGAAACAATTTCTGGTAAACATGCTCTTAAAAAAACTCTTGAACCCGTCGAAAGACAATAAATTGTTGGATATTGGAAGTGGAACCGGTATTATCTTGGAACTCCTGAAAAAGCATGGAACCGGATACGGAATCGAGCTTTCAGCATTGGCTATCAAAATGTTGAAGCAACGAAACGTAAACTCGATTGTTCAATCAGACGCTAATAGGCCTATACCATTCAAAAACAATGTGTTTTCAGCAATAACATGCCTTGATGTTTTAGAACACCTTGAAAATGATTTTGGACTTTTGAAAGAAATGGTCAGGATATGCAACCCAGGGGGGATCATTATTATCACGGTACCGGCGTTACAATTTCTATGGAGCCCCCACGATGAAGCGCTTCATCACAAACGGCGATACACTAAAAAGCAGTTGCTGAATCGAATTTCACCCTTGGACTGCGCGGTTATTAAGGCAAGCTATTTCAATGCATCTCTTTTTCTGCCAATTGCCACCATAAGGAAAATCAAATCATTCTTTAAAAAGGGAAAGGAAGTTAAATCTGACTTCCATATATCTCTCCCTGAATGGCTAAATAGAACACTGTATCTTTGGTATTCAGCAGAGCTGAACTGCTTGAAATCTGCAAACATTCCGTTTGGCATATCTGCTCTGTTGATACTTCAAAAGCCTGAAACAGATTAAATGCCGGCAAATTGACAAATATGGTGGCTCATAGCGGATTGACGTGATATTTTTTCAGTCTTCGAATAGACCATGCTCAGATTCCAGGTGTCAGGTGTCAGGAAAAAACCTGGCCGCATTCGGCTTATTAAACGCAATAACGAATAGTTATGCTTATTATAATCAGAAAACAGGAAGACTAGCTACTGAAACCTGACACCCGAAACCTGACACCTCGGTTCCGGAAAAAGGATTTTTCACATTAACCCGCGATGAGCCAATATGGTTAAAACAAAACATAAAATTCATGACCTTACTCCCATATTTTTCCTTGTAGCAGTCACAATCGCCTTTTTTGGCAAAGCAATCTATTCAGGTAAGACTCTTTATGGCAGCGATTTTCTATTTTATTTCTACCCATAAAGCGTTTTGTTTATGACTATTTTTGCACGAATGGATCTCTTCCATTTTGGAATCCCTGCCTTTTTTCGGGGACACCTTTTATCGCCAATATCTTAAACGTTGCGCGAAAAATCTCTTCAGGGTTGAAAAAAGCAGTGATGACGGGTTGTTTTAAAAAGTTGGGCAGGTAAGAGCCGCAAAATAGGGCAAATTTTGTTGACCCTCCTGCA
>Ga0075111_1001481_pt1 | contig 10683 bp, 10 predicted proteins | sample AntAceMetag02UKK_FD_69787 | JGI IMG/M metagenome (GOLD analysis project Ga0075111, IMG submission 69787) | Saline lake microbial communities from Ace Lake, Antarctica - Antarctic Ace Lake Metagenome 02UKK | ecosystem: Environmental > Aquatic > Non-marine Saline and Alkaline > Saline | place... | reverse complement strand
TTTTGACTTCCGGCCATGACCCCGTGTTTAATCCCGCCCAGGTTCGGCTTCAGGAAAAACTGCTGCCGCCCTTCAGCCGGCCCAACCTTGAAACCCTCAAGGCCCATGAGGCGCCCACCCTCGGCATATACCTGCTGGGAACCGACGATCTGGGCCGGGATGTGTTTGCAAGGATGCTTCAGGGCGCCTGGGTTTCCCTGACGGTAGGGTTTGTGGCGGTGGGCATTGCCGTCATCGTGGGTATCTTTATGGGTGGGTTGGCAGGGTATTACGGCCAGGGGGGGATCTGTTACGATCAGATCCTGAGTGTCCTGCTGTTCTTATCAGGCGTCATTTTTTTTCTTCTGGGGTGGGTCAAGCTCGGCTGCGGCCTCTTTGGGGTGGGAATTTTCAGCTTCATATTGTCTTTGACGGCAAGAGGCGCAAAGTCTAACCATTTCATGCCGGGCTGGCTTCGAAAAACCGCCTTTTCCTTTGATACCCTCATCATGCGCATGGTGGACATCATGCTTTGTTTTCCGAGCTTTTTTCTGATCCTGACGGTGGTGGCACTGCTGCCTGCCAGTATCTACAATATCATGATTGTCATTGGATTGACCAGTTGGATGGGAACCACCCGGTTTGTGCGGGCCGAGTTTCTCTCTCTGAGGGAACAGGATTTTGTCAGCGCCGCCAAAGCCCTGGGGGTGGGCAATTTTCGAATCATCTTCAGGCACATGATGCCCAACGCCATTGCCCCGGTTCTGGTCTCCTCCACCATCGGCATTGCCACGGCGATTTTGACCGAGGCGGGCCTCAGTTTCTTAGGTTTCGGTGTTCCTCCGCCGTATGCCACATGGGGAAATATCCTCTCCGACGGCAAACGCTTTATTTTTGATGCCCCCTGGTTGACCTTCATTCCGGGAGTCGCGATTTTGATTGTGGTTCTCTGTTTCAACCTTTTTGGAGAAGGCCTGAAAGATGCTTTGAACCCGAAATTGAGACAGGAATAGAGCCCATTTTGAATTTTGGAATCTGAATTGATGCGTACTGAAAGTCCACTTCTTTCAACACAAGACCTGAAGGTCTATTTCTATGGCCGGGATAAGATCTCACGGGCCGTTGACGGGGTAAGTTACAACATTCATGCCGGGGAGACGGTCTGCCTGGTGGGAGAATCGGGGTGTGGAAAAACGGTATCGGCCTTGTCCGCATTGGGGCTGATTCCCAGCCCGCCCGGGAAAATTGTGGGCGGCCGCATTATTTTCAAAGGCAAGGATATTCTGGCGTTGGATGATGCCGCCATGCAGAAGATCAGAGGCAAGCAGATATCAATGATTTTTCAAGAGCCGCTGACCTCCCTGAACCCTGTTTTTACCATCGGAGACCAGATCGGCGAAGCCATCAGTACGCACGAAATGATTGGACCGGATGCGCTGGATAACAGGTGCGTTCAGCTCTTAAAAGACATGGGAATGCCGTCACCGGAACAGCGGCTGAAGGATTATCCCCACCAGTTGAGCGGTGGACAGCGGCAACGGGTCATGATTGCCATGGCGTTGGCCTGCAACCCGGATCTGATTATTGCCGACGAACCCACCACCGCGCTGGATGTTACGGTACAGGCGCAGATCCTGAACCTGCTCAAGTCCGTTCAGGAAAGGGCTTCCATGTCCATCCTGTATATCACCCACGATTTGGGTGTCGTATCCGGGATCGCAGACCGCGTGTACGTCATGTATGCGGGGCTCATTGTGGAAGAAGGGAATACGCGGCAGGTTTTCGGAAATGCCGTTCATCCCTACACCCGTGGGCTCCTGGCCTCACTTCCCGACCGGGAAAAGCGGGGGCAGCGACTTCATAATATTCCCGGTACGGTACCCAATCCCGCCTACAAACCGGAGGGGTGCCCTTTTCATCCCAGGTGTTCCCATGTGGTGAAGGAGTGCAAATCCGTGCTACCCGACATGATAGACCTGGACGAGGGTCACCGTACCCGCTGCCCGGTTATGGTTTAGATGAGGCCTACTCAGAAACAGCGCCTCGTTCATGGTTTACAGTTGCCGGTTTACGGTTGAAAAAGCCGTGAACCGTAAACCGGCAACATTTTGAGATAGAGATAATGGTTGAAACAGGCAAGAAAAATTCTTTTACCCTGAAGGTGGAAGGCCTCAAAAAATACTTCCCTGTTCACAGGGGGTTTTTTCAACGGGTTGCTGCCCAGGTCAAGGCCGTTGACGGGGTTGACTTTGAAATTGAGGCGGGAAAAAGCCTGGGGCTTGTGGGTGAAAGTGGGTGTGGTAAATCGACGGTAGGCCGTCTGATACTCAAACTGCTGGAACCGGACGCCGGAAAAATCATCTATAAGGGTCTTGATATCAGCCATCTTTCGGCAAAGGAGATGCGGCCTTTGAGGAAAGAGATCCAGATTGTTTTCCAGGACCCTTATGGTTCTCTCAATCCCCGAATGACCATCGGTCAGAGCATTGACGAGGGGCTACGGTGTATCGGTCTTTCAAGAGGCATGCGAAAACCCCGTCGCGATGAACTGCTGGAAATGGTGGGCATCTGGCCCGGCAGTGCGGACCGGTTCCCCCATGAATTCAGCGGGGGTCAACGCCAGCGGGTGGGGGTGGCCCGGTCTTTGAGTGTTAACCCCTCCCTTGTTATCTGCGATGAACCGATTTCGGCCCTGGATGTGTCTATACAGGCCCAGATCATCAATCTTCTTAAAGACCTGCAGGATCAGTTGGGACTCAGTTATCTGTTTATTTCCCACGATCTCAATGTGGTGGGTTACCTCAGTGACCGAGTGGCCGTCATGTACCTGGGGCACATCATGGAGTACGCAGGGACTGAGGATCTTTTTGAAAAGCCTCTTCACCCGTATACCCTGGCGCTGCTTTCGGCTGTTCCGAAAATTGATATAGATGGCCCTTCTGCAGCGGTTCCCCCGCTTAGCGGGGATGTGCCAAGCCCTTTGGACCCGCCTCCGGGCTGTAAATTTCAGGGAAGATGTCCCGAGGTAGAAGAAAGGTGCAGAAATGAGGACATCGGATTTAACCGTTTTGACGGTGACCACTGGGTGAGATGCTGGAAGGTGAATCCATAACCCCCCTTTATCGCTGGCGTATTTTGACCGTTGGACTTAGGATTTTTTTGGCTTGACTTTTAAGAAAAACCTGATAACATCCGCCTTTCTGCTGGGGGATCGTATAGGGGCAATACGGTGGGTTCTGGTCCCATTGACCGAGGTTCGAATCCTCGTCCCCCAGCCATTCTAAAAAGGTCCCATCGTCTAGCGGTTCAGGATACCGGCCTCTCACGCCGGCGACACGGGTTCGATTCCCGTTGGGACTACCAAAAATTTCAATGAGTTAGATCATTTTTAGCCCACAATAACATGCTCAGGAAGTACATAGGAAGTAGGTGGCATTCCTGAAAGCATGATTTTCATAACAAAAGGCAGAAAGGCGGTTCTGGTACAATCGTCTTTCTGCTTTTTTTTGTGGGCTATTTTAATCATCTGAGCTTCCCTTCCGCTTTCCTCTTCAGAAGCCCATTCAAGTTGGACATCGCCGCTTCACCCATCTCTTGATCAAGGTGGCTGTACCGGAGAAACATGGCGTTGGTCTTGTGCCCTGTCAATTTCATAATGACAGGCTGATCCACACCCGCTTTCAACATGTTGGTGTTGAACGTATGCCGCAAATCGTGGAACCGATAAGGGCTGATGCCAGCCCTTGCACATACCTTTCTAAATACACGGCTGTTGTTCACTTTTGAAATTGAATCACCTTCAGACATGACGAAAACGAGCTTCTGACCTGCCTTCCTATTCCGTTCAGCGTCAATAAACACATCCCGTAATTTTGGAAGGGAATTGAAATAAATCCGCCTCGGTTCTTCGGTCTTCGTATCGTCTGGCGTCAGGTCTATAAATCCACCAAACAAATCAACTCTGTTCCACTCCAGATTCAGAATCTCACCTCGCCTCATCCCTGTCAAATACGCTGTAAGAGCCACAGGTTTCAGGTAACCTGGAAGGAGCTTATGAATCTTCCAGAAATCTTCGTCAGGGATGTATCGGCCCTTCGGTTCCTCTTTGAAAACACCCCTTCTGGCGAACGGATTGGAATGCACCTTACCCGCATCCATGGCGAGGTAAAAGATCCTTCGGCCCAAAGAAACCATTTTGTTGATGGTGGTTCCTGAGTAGGGTCTTTTTGTTTGCACACAGATAGTTTCCTTCATCTTCACCCGGAAATTATCGGCATTCAGCGGGCTGATTTGGGTGGCTTTATAATTCCCGAATTCAGCTTTGAGGTGAATTGCTCTGGCCGCATCATCAGATGCCGAGGCTTTTGCCTTCATTACTTCCTGACTGAGACCCCAGTCTATAAGATCGTTGAAGCTCATTTCATTGTCAATCTGGATGCCCAGCTTATCAAGATCCTGGAATGCATCGACCTTTGAACGAAACATCTTCTCGGCCTTCTTTTTACTGAAGGAGGCCTTTTCTGTCCGGTATTTGATCTTTCCACTTTCGGGGTCTCTTGCGTAAGGATGCTGGATAAACCATGGACCTTCCCTCTTAGGTTTACCATTTTTCCCGAGAATGGGCTTACCATCCTTGTCTTTCTTCACGTACCGTTGAAAAATTCCCATTTTTTTACTCCTTTTATATTAGGAGCAAGAGCAAGAAAATCTTTTACCACCTCCTTTCAGAGGTCAAGATACTTCTGGATTGCTCTCACTGTCAACAATCTATTCTCGCCAATTTATCCAGATATTTATCAACATCCTTTATGTCCCACAAAGTCTTTGAAAAAATCTTTTTTGCTGGAATCGGAAATTCGCCAGCGTAAAACTTGTTCTTTATAGTTTGAGGGCGCAAACCGATGTAATGACCCAATTCTTCAAAATTGAGCATCCTTTTCGGTATAGTCGCCTGTCGGCTTTTTTCTTTCGCCTTTTTCATACCGGTTTGAACTTCAAACCTTCACTGGGAGCTGTCAAAGCTCCGCCTCGTGGGTTACAGAACCCGGTGCCATTAATGTCATGTTCGACTCCTTTTGATTGACCCGGCAGGTTGTTTTCTAACTTTTGCCAGGGCTTGTTTTGGTTCTTCCTATTGTTAAACAACCTAAAACTTGTTAAGATTGCGCACTCAGAAATTCGATGTTTGCCAATCCCCTCTTTCGGGATGCGCTACCTAACCTTTTCTCAAATTATACTTGTATAATCAATGGGATATGTATGGACACGAAAAACAGTACAAAAGTGGACAAAGGTGGACAAAAGAAAAAGCTAACCGGATTTCATTCCGGGAAGCGGCTCAGTCTCGCACGGGATCTGCGGTTTTTGACAAATGATGAATTAGCTACGGAATTCAGACGCCAAACTAACACAGTTCAAAAATGGATAGATAAACGCCGTATTCCAAAAGGACTAATTCCTGCGGTGGCAAATTTCTTTGGGGTCGACGAATGGATGTTCTCTGACGATTATTCGATCACAGAAGAGGAATTTAAAAAGCGGTTCCCTTCAAAGACTCCTGAAGCACCGCCGCCTTCTCGTAAATCCCGGCTGACTCTTTTTCCTATTCACATTTTCCTACATAGTCTTTCTCAGAGCATTCCTGAACCGACGTCCATTAAAGATGACATGTTGGAGGAGAAACAAGAGAGCGCCCAAGACGTATCCTTGCCAGATGAAAACGTGCCATGGGATTGGGAGCAGGTTATTTCCAGTTCAAGTAGTGAAGCTGAGTATCATTTCCATAAAGGTTCCGAATGCAATAAGGATCGCGAATACGATCTGGCGATTTTCAATTTGGACAAGGCAATTTGGATGAATACACTTAACACCGACGCCTTGTGCCAGGCATACTACGAACGTGGGTATAGCTGGTACAAAAAAGATGACCTCAAGAATGCCTTTCAGGACTATCTGAAATCCTTACAGACTGAACTGGATAATCCGTTTCAAGACTTGAGTTTTAAATGGTACAGCAGAAATAGTGGGCCAGAGAGCATGAAAGAGTTTACCGAATTGGCAGAGGTCTTTCCAGACAAGGCGGTGGTTTACTATTTGCGGGGGCTTGAAGCGCTTGATCTAGGAGACTATGATTCAGCGGTGGCTGACTTCGACCGAGCTATTGACCTGGAACCAGGATCCGGCAACATAGAGGATTTCCACGCAGTAAGAGGATACGTTCTATACCAGAAAGGACTCTATTCAAAGACCCTTAATGACTTTACCCATTTGATCGAAAAAGGGATTGTTATCAGACCAGAGATCCTCTATTTTCGAGCTTTAGCATATGAAAAAGAAGGTGAAATCCGTGATGCGATCCAGGATATGGAAAAGTGTCTTCGCGCTGATCCAAATAGGGAAGTCTATTGGGAAAAGTTAAATGCCCTCAAGGAACTAAAAAAGCACAAGGGACCGATAACGGTTTCGGTACCCATCCAAAAAGAGTCAGAGAATCAAACCATTTAAGCAAGAACGCCTGTTGTAGCGCAGGTAATTTCCGGTAAATAAATACAGTTTATGGCGGGAAAGGAATCCGCATCTCTCATCTGAAAAGAACCTTTCAAAAGAACTTGTCCCACTCTGTCCCACCCTAAAAAGACCAAAAAGAAAAAAATATTTTATCCCACAGATGATTTTTTTGGAGGATGGTGGGGGATGAGGTCATGGAGGATTGAGGTTTTGCCATTCAAAAAAAGAGCAATCCAGATCACGGGCGGGCGTTTTAGCCATCAATTTAAAGTAGGAAAATTAGGAATCCGAAAATGTACTGAGTTGTATAGGAAAAATTTATCATTTCGTTCATAGAGATATCAATACTACTCCATCAGTCCACCCCCCTAAAGTTTATCCATCATAAAGATTCTCCAATGGTTTTTGTTCCAAAAAAAACTTGAAATACTGCCATAAGAAGAATATCATCATTTTAACATTAATCTTACTAATAAAAACCGAAGAAATCTCAGCAAAATCTCAATCATGATCGAATAGAGATTTTTGGTCGAGGGATAAATGTGGGGGGCGAAACTGACAATCGGGATATTCTCAATATATCTCAGGTTTACCCAATCCCCGGACTTGAATATATTAACAGGTTTTTGACCCCCCTAATATACAGGGTTTTTGTCAAGATAGTCCCAGGCAAAAGATGAAGGATATATCTGACAGCTTTGCGAAATCTGGTCGAATGTGGTACGCAAGGATCATGCACGAATCCAAAACTCGTCAGTAATCTCTTATGAAATATCTTCGCAGGTAATGAACATGTCTACAAAACCGACATATAAACGAGAAGGGGTCAAGAAGGGGTCAAATCTTTGATTGACCTTTCTTCATAACGAGTCCTATATTTTCCCATAAATCTTTTCGAATTTATGGTAAAAGGCATCCTGCCCGAGCCTGGCGCGGTTCATGACATGATACCACGCATCCGTGTATTCTATCCTGAGTGGTCTGGACATGATTTGCGCTTCTATTCAGATCGTTGAAGGTAGGTCAATCAAAGATTTGACCCCTTATCTTATATTGACATCCTCTACTTCACCCCAGCCTTCACGGCCATCGTGGCCATGAACGACTGGAGCTTCAACCTGATGCCCGAACTCAACTACAACCCCATCACCAACCTGGAGATGCGGCTCAGAGGGATTATCCCCGTGGGCGGAAACCAGACCGAATACGGCGAAAAACAGAGCGACTGGCGCGTGGAATTCCGGTTGCGGTATTTCTTCTGATCACATAGAATTTAATAATGAACTGCCACAGCGTAAGAAAAAGGCTTTCGGCCTATCAGGACAAAGAACTGTGCCCAGATGAGCAGGAGCAGATCGAGTCTCGCCTTCAAGGCTGTCCGGAATGCAGCGCACTGTATGCGTAGTTTCAGCATACGTGGAAGGTCCTCGGTGAATTGCCGGATATCCATCCCACACCGGGATTCTATCTGGAGTTTCGTCATCGGCACAACAGGACCCTGGTGAATGTATTGGGCATAGCGGTCGGGATCGCCCTCTTTGTCTCCATCAATGCCACATCTACGGCATATAAAAAAGCGGTGAGCCGGCCTTTTAAGAATCTGGGCGCCGACCTTGTTGTTCAACGGGCGGAAAAGCGCAACATGAAAGGGGGCCGGCCGGCCACTTCCATGGCCCTTGCCCTTATTGTAGGTTGTATGACCGGATATCTCCTGGGAAGGAGAACGGCCAGGATGAAACCTGCTGATATCTTGCGGCAACTGTAACATCATGCGCTTTGCATGTGGGCCGATTCCCTCGGAATCGTTTGGAAACGTTGCTGTTGTCGGGCCCTTTCTCCCAACTGTGCAAAGTGTCAATACTTTGTTACCCATATCGTCCAAACACACACTTCGACCGGAAGCACTCCTTTTGTGCAACCCATGGATTTACTCCCCGTCCCTTATTCTATAATTTCTGCCGGCAAGATATTTCCCCAGGAGCATGGAACTGAATATAACCAAAGGGATAGAAAACAAAAGCCGTATTATGGAAAACTTGATACCCATGAAAGAGGCTTCAAAGATGATCATGGGAACGCGGCAGATGGCGGACGCGGCGATGAAAGTGAAAATCACCCCGATATCCGCTCCTTTGCTGTAAAGGGTGTAAGCCACTGGAAATGCCACATAGAGCCCCCCAACGGTTGTGCCGGCCAACAAGATTCCGCCCACATGGCCTCTCAGACCCGATTTGGTGCCAAAATACTTTTCCACGGTTTCCTTCTTGACCCAGACTTCAAAGAGTCCAATCAGTATAAACGCAATCGGCAGGAGCTTTAACATGCCGAGGGAAAAATATCCGAGATTAAGGCCTATTGTCTTCCCCGGCTCGAAGCCTGTTAAAAAGGAATATCCGACAAAAAGCGCATAGGCGACAACCCCGGCTCCTCTGGCGTATTTGGTAACGGTTTTCAACCCCATGAAAAAATTTCTCCATAAAAAATGCCCGTCATAACCGCGACGATGACGGCGATGAGCAGGCTCGCGACATTTCTTATAATAGCCACCCTTACTCCAAAATACTTTTTTTCTATGGGAAATGTCACAAAACCCACCATCATCAAAGTGGTTGTAAATGCCGAAAGGACCGTGTACGTGACTCCTTTACTGAGTAAAATGCCGCAAAGGGGAAAAGCGATAAAGCCGGGCATAAGCGTTATGGAGCCGATGGAAGATGCCAGGATGACGCCTTCAAACATGTTGCTCCCGCCCAGAAGATGTAAAATGACGCTATTGGGCAGGAGGGCAAGGACAATAGATACAAGGATGAGCATGCTCGCAAATGCCGGCAGGATCTTGATGAACTTCCTGAAGGCCACTTTGATCGCCCGATAAGTCTTGCTGCGATCCGCAAGAAAAGAGACGATGACAGCGATCAATACGAAAACATAGAGGTAATACATCGCTAAGAATCCTCATTCCGGACAAAGTCGCCGGAGTCTAAACCGAAATGCTCATTCCGCCATTCGCGGCACTACGGCGAAGGCCTGTGAAAAACGCCGGCTAAATGCGAGCCGGGGTTACAGCATCTTCGTTCATCCACTTCATCACTTCTTCTTGATCTCACACGGATGTTCCTCTGTGTCCCCATGGCACATCTTGATCTGTTCAGGCGTACATTTCTCCGGCTCTTTCTTAAGCTTTTCCTGCTGCTGACAGCAATCCTTACACATATCTTCTCCCCTCCTTTCGTTAATAACAGCTGCCGCCATCGGCAGGTTTTTCGGGCAGATGCCCTCGAAAATCCGGCCCTGGTCAGACATTTCACTGAGACCGCCTGCAATCTTCTTCAAGATCTTTCTTTGCACCGAATAATGGGTCCAGTAGCTGCGCTTTTCTCCCCTGACCAACCCCGCCCTTCTCAGTATCTGCAAGTGTTGGGACACGGCGGCCTTGGTAATGCCGACGCGGCTCGCCAGGGCGCCCACACACAGATCATGGGTTAAAAGCAGTTTCATGATGCGAAAGCGGTTCTCATCCGCCATGGCCCTTAGAAGCAGAACAAGTTCTTCCATCTATATTATCCATTTAAGTAATCTCTTATCTAAACACTACTTTGCTTAAATATATTCGTCAACAGGAAAATGGCTTGACTGTTTTTTCAGGAAGTCTCTTTGGATATAGCCTGGATTTCTCAGGCCGCAAATAAGGCCGTTCGTTCCAATCTGCATTGAGATCAGATCGGTTGAGCGTGTAGGGCAGAAAGGGATCTAAATGTTTTCTGTCTCGCCCATGGCGTCCTTGATGGTCAGGGCAAAAAGAAATCTTCGCGGAAAACTGGTTTCTCAGGAAAAAAATCGCAGGTTTTTCCACGTTGAGTTGTTTATAATGGATAGCGAGTGAGCAAAATGCGGACTCGGGCGATGTTAGTCAATCGTTTTTCAATCAACAATCAACAATCATAAATCCTATGATGAACTGCCGCAACGTAAAAAAAAGGCTTTCGGCCCAAAAGGAGTTCCATTGTTCCAATAAAAGAATCAACGCCTAAAGGTCGCCCGGTCCGTTCGTGTTTTCTAAATAACTCTATTTCCGGTTCCTGAGCATCAATGGCCAAAAAATCTTCCCAGGGTTTATTGACCATTTCCAGTAATGGCTTTGTTTTTACAAGGATATCATCTTTGCCTTTCATGTGTGGTCCCGCACTACTCCAGTGC
>Ga0075111_1001480_pt1 | contig 10684 bp, 8 predicted proteins | sample AntAceMetag02UKK_FD_69787 | JGI IMG/M metagenome (GOLD analysis project Ga0075111, IMG submission 69787) | Saline lake microbial communities from Ace Lake, Antarctica - Antarctic Ace Lake Metagenome 02UKK | ecosystem: Environmental > Aquatic > Non-marine Saline and Alkaline > Saline | place... | reverse complement strand
CTTGCAATTCTTCTTTAATACTATCCATAAATCTTTCGTATAGGATATAATCAGCAAAAGCTGCTATTACTGGTTGTGTTAGATCTGCATCTGCAATCTGAGGTACAATACTTCTGATATCTGCGATATCATTTTTTGCTTGCACCGTCTCCTTTATTACTTCCGGTGTTATTTTATTTTTCATTTATACAGCCTCCATATCGAATTAAATTATTTTACATACATAGATATATCGGATTCACTCTTAAAAAATCCCATAAATCCTAAGAATTATTTATTAACATTATAGCCCCTATCAAATTAATCAATAAGAAAGGCCTCCAAATGGAGGCCTTTCTCTTAGTTAAATTAATACTATTTTCTAGAGACCTAAGTCTTTTAGAAACTGTTTTGCTCGTGGATCATCAGATTTTATCTCATCTGGGTTTGGCATTCCAAACTTTGAGTCTTTCTCATAGAATGGATTTTCTTTAAGATCCATTGGAACAGGATCACCAAATTTTGCTTTAGCATCATTATGAAGTCCTTGAATGTAAGCTAATGCATTGTTTCTTAAATCCGTATCTTTACCTTCTACCATAAACGTTAGTTTAGGCGACGTATTTGATTGGCCATACATAATGAATCCACCTGGGAAATCAACAATAATCTGACCTTCGAATACTGTTATCTCAAAATCTTTATTTCCACCAAATGTAGAATTAATTTGATCCATAATATAACTCGTAATCTGTTCTTTCACTTCGTTACTAATAGATGGAGTACGAATTTCTTTAGTCTTACAACGTTTGCTTTCTGGAATTGCATCGAAATAAGCATTTAAATCTTTAATTTCAAGCTTATCCATCACTTGCTCCAGAATAAACACGTTTTCGACAGCATCATCTCTTGGAATACCATCTTCAACATCAGTAACAAATAGGTGTAACGATGCTTCTATCTGAATATCTCTGTAACCCGTTGCTCTTGCAAACTTACCAATATCATCTCCGAAACCAGCTAAATTAGCCATGTCTTTCATGCTCTTAACCATAGTTTCTTTCCAAAGAGAGTGACCTTTACAATGCTTCTTAGTTTTACCGCCCATATCTTCTACTCGATCCTTAACACCACTTGTATAACGACCATCAGTATAGACTAGTTTTGCTAAATCAATAATTTTATCGATATTTTCTTGTGGTACTTTTAGTTCTGCTAAGGTTGCTTCTAAAGCAGGTACTTGGTGTTGTAATTTATACTCAGACAACATAAATGCTTGAGCATCACCTAAATAATGGCCTGCATTAGTTTTCTCTAAATCAGCTATATCAGTTGTTTTAGTTACAGAACCTCTATCCGCATCTAAATCGAAAGAATGAACTCTCTTACCTGCGATTAGCGCATCTTTAAGACCCGTTACTTTTAATAATTGCTCGACACGAGTTGGATCTGCTAATACTTTACCGGAATTAACTTCAGCATCCTGACCGATGATATCTGCTTCATCACCAAGAATCCTGTTATACAAATTTTCATACTGCAACCCAGTACCACCAAAAAGATTTACAACCATTTCAGAGTTATCTCGATTAGCAAAATATTTGCCATAAATTCTTTCCATTTTTTCACAGTAAAGCATAAATCCTTCCTCTGCCTTATCTACAGTCACTCCCTGTTGCTCGATTGGTAAGTTTCTTATCTCTGCATTGTCTTTCACCGCTTGATTCATTTGACCTAGTAGGAATGTATGAATACCTTGAAGACCAATTGCAAATTTAAGACCATTAATATCAACCTCTACATGTGAACGTGTAATTTGGATGTGTGCTTGCGTTTCTAATTGATATTGGTTCTGATATACCTGACCTGAACTTGCAATTCCTACATCATAAGCATCTACACCCTGAGACTTCAATCCATTTGAGAATGACTCTAATAATACCTGAGAAGTCGGTCCATTATCTCGACCAACTGTCACTTTGTCCCCAATATTTAATTGAACAATGTTTCCTTCAGCATCTTTAAAAGGTAATGATCCCATCAGAGTACCCGCAGCCTGAGCTACTTCAGGAGTTAAGATTGCTCCATCAGTATAAAATTCACCATCTTCTCCTTGGACTTTAGCTCTGATGTCATAAGAACCACCTTTAAATATTTTGTTTACATTATCACCTAAATGCTGACTAGGATTTATGAAATTGTTAGTCATAGCTCTCTTCATTAGTGCTTCAGTTGATGGATCGTGTTGCCCAATCTTCCCAGCACTGAATTCTTCATCAATCTTAGTAGCATTTTTCTTGCCTAACTGAACACCCTCTTGGTCGAAGCTATTAATATTTAAAATAACACCTTCCGCATGTACTTTATGCTCTTCAAGTGCAATCAAGCTACCAAGTGCTTTAGGCGTTAGAGCACCTTCTACTAAAATCGTATTACTTGGTCTATTTCCTTCAAAAGTCTTGTGTGGAATTAATTCTTCAGATTCACCCTGAGCTCGAATCTCTTCAGATGATAGCCCATTCATCAGTGCTTCTGCCTGAGCAAGCATATTTGAAATAAGAGTTTGATGCTGTGTTCCATGTGGATCTAAACTTTCAGTAAATCCAATAAATGTAGCTGGAACTTTAGTAGTGCCTTGATGAAATAACTGATAATATGAGTGCTGTCCGTCTGTACCAGCTGTACCAAATACAATCGGACCAGTTTTATAATCAACTCGATCACCTTCTTTGGTTACCGACTTACCATTACTTTCCATGTTTAGCTGCTGGTTGTAAGCAGGTAATAACTTCAGTCGCTTACTATAAGGCAACTGAGCTGTTGTCTGGCGATCATTAAAATTATTATTCCAAATAGTTTGTAATGCCATTTGAACTGGAATATTCTTTTCAGTTGGCGTATTCTTATAGTGATCATCAACTTCTTGGTACCCACTTAGGAAGTCAGCATAGTTTTCTTTACCTATTTTCATCATAACTGATAGTCCAATTGAAGAAGGTAGTGAGTAACGTCCGCCAACCCAATTCCAAAATCCGAACATATTATCAGTATCCATACCGAACTTTTCTACTAAACCAGCTTCTGTCGAAACTGCTACAAAATGCTTCGCAATATCTATATCCTTCGCTGCTATTCCAAGGGTACCCATTGATTCTATAAATGCAGATCTTGCTTCTGTTGCATTATCAATTGTTTCTTTAGTCGTAAAACTCTTCGACTTAATTATAAACATAGTAGTTTCAGGGTCATACTTTTTAATAACATCACCAATATCTTGTGGATCAACATTCGATACATACTCGACATTAATATCAGCCTGTCCATATTCAGGACCTAATGCATCAACCGCTAATCTTGGTCCTAAATCTGATCCGCCGATACCAATACTCACAATATTCTTAATTGGAATTCCAGTTGTACCCTTCCATTCGCCAGCTCTTACCTTGTCAGTAAATGCTGCCATATTATTTAGCTCTTTTACAACATCAGGCATTACATCTATACCTTCAAACTTGATTTCTCCTAAAGAATAAAACTGACCGTCCTTAAATTCAACGTTACGAAGCGCCACATGCAATACTGCACGACCTTCTGTATTATTTACGATAGCTCCAGTAAACATTTCCTCTCTGTGGCGTTCTAGCTCAGCGTCCTTTACAAGTTTATTTAACTCTGATTGCACTTCTTTCGTTACATCTGTTTTCGACATATCAATATTGAAATTACCCAGTTTATATGAAAAATTTGCTAAACGATTTGCTTCAGTACTAAATAGATTTTTTATCTCAATTCCTACTATTTTTGCTTTCTTTGCAAGTAATCCTAAGGATGTCCAAGCTTCAGATTTGCTAATCATCTCTTTTTGCTGACTTATTACTTTTCTTAACATAAAATCTCCTCCATTTTTTAATTATACTTTTATACTTAGAAATATATCGGAGAAAAATCGGAGAAATCTCAATGAATTAGGGATAATATATTGGATATTTATGGTATTATAACCCCTCCGCTTCGACAAGCTCAGCACCTCCCCTGCCGAAAGGAGGAATAAAGCTCTCTCCGTTTAATCTCCAATTCCAAGGGAGCTGTTCCGGCAAAGCTACGTGGATGTGTTTTAGTTATGGATTAAGATAGTTAACGCTTCTTTGGTCGTTTTTGCGGTGTAGTCTGGCTTATATGACTCTGTCTTTTCATTCAGTTTTTTGGATTCTTCAACAGCATGATCGTACTGAAAGTTTATACCCTTAACTGGCAGGCTATCTCGAGAATTCGCAACCAGCATCATATCGCTGACACTATCTCCGGTGTAAAAAATTGAGTTAGATTCTTCAATATCTGGTATTTGATAGAATAATACAGGATTTGCCTTATCTACACCATATTTTTTAAACTGAGGAAACTTATTAAAATAATCATCTTTGATATCCTCTACGGATATAACATCACTGAAAAGATCTCGAATATTGAAGTGATCAAGTGCATATTCAGCTTCCTCTTTTGTGCGGCCTGTAATTATAGAAAATTTGCCATACTTGCTTGATAGACTAGATAGTTCTTCTTTAGAAAAAATAAGCGTTTCTTTCTTCCATAGGCCTTCGAGCCATTCGGCTCTTTTTAATTTTTTATTTTTCGGTTGATATCTTTCTACCCCTAAATAGATACACTGGAATACCTCTTTAATCTCTTCATAGGTAAATTTTTCTTTATTATCTGTAAATTTTGAATAATCATCCAAATTAATATCTAATAACAAACAATTGATTAATACATACGCTACATACCAGTCGTTATTAAAGCCCTCTTTGCGTTTTAGCTCTTCAATGAGAGTCATTTCTACTTCTTTTTCAACAAAGTACTCTGTTGTTTGCTTTATCGCAACAAGATATGACTTTCGAGTATCTATTAGAACACCATCGATATCAAAAACAAGTTTTTTCACAGGCCTCTCCCCCAGCCCCTCTCCACTTGTGGAGAAGGGAGTTCTTTTCTAAGTTTCACAAGAACTCCGTCGAGATCATCAATTACTTCATCATTTGGAAATCGAATAACCAATATATTTAATGTTGTTATCATAAGTGTTCTTATTCTATCATATTCTTGTTGGTTTTCATGAATATCCCCGTCTACTTCAACCAAAAGACGTTCTTCATTACAATAAAAATCAGCAACGAACATTCTCTTCTGCCCATTATGTTGAAATATTATTGGTTTCTGTCTAACAAATTTTACACCAAGTTTTTTAGCTCGTATCTCTTTCCATAATAATGATTCTGCTTGTGTTTGATGTTTTCTTAAATTTCTAACAGTATCTGTTATCTTTTTCATTTAATTGCTTTAACTACTCCTTTCTCCATAAATGGAGAGAGGATGTCACAAAGTGAAAGGAGAGAGGCCGCTTACAAGTACCCATTAATTTCCTTTACTATTTTAGCAAGAACATTCGACTCTTTATTTAAGGCTTTTAGATTATTCTTTATATTATCCATTTTTTCATTGCTCTCGAGCAAATTATTAATTGAGTCTGCTATCATTTTTTCAACTAAATCGCCCCTAAGCTCTGGATATATCATCTTATTTTCTTTACGATTCACAAGGGAGGTATATTGAACTCGCTTATTTAACAAATGTAGAACCATGCGTTTTCCGAAGGTTTTCAGGATCGGCAAATTAAGAAGTGCACCTGTTAATCCTTTAAAATGGACTACTTCTGGACAATTGAATGGAAAAACAACTAACGCTGGTACATTTAGATATGCTAGTTGTATGTTATTTGTTCCTGGTATTGTGATAGCTAGATGGGCCGACTTCATAAGTTCATATGATTTATCTCGGTAATACTGGATGTTGTTCTTAGAAATAAGAAGCTTATTTACTAATTTTGCCGGAATGAACGGTGAAATACTAAACACGCAGTTATATTCTTTAGGAATTAAAGGAAGTTCTCTTTGAAATAAAGGAAAGAGCAATTTAAATTGCTCGGGACGACTTCCTGGAAAAAAAACGATATTTTTTGTTTTAGATAATTTATTACTAACGGCTGCATCTTCTTTATAGTGTTCAAAAAATGAAAACATTAAGTCCCCGTCTCCATCACGAGTAAATATTTTCTCATAGAATGGACTTTTCATTCCTTCAGTATAAGCGATTGCTTTATATCCATACCGCCACTTTAAAAGCAATGTTAGTGTCATATCTCCACCGAGATACATGACGACACCTTTTTCTGACGGCTTAAAGGGAAGCTTTAGAACTTTTGATAGAAATCGCTTAGAAGGAAATACAAAATCGATTTCTTTAATACCAAGTGCTATTTCTTCTTCACTACCTGTCGCAAATCGACAGGGCAAAATAAATAAAGAAATTCGAACATCGCTTCTATTCTTTTTAATCTCTTTAACTAGAGGCGTAACCCATGTTGCAATTTCACCAGGTCCATTTGTTGTAATAAATAAATCATACATTAAAGAACCTCACCATTAAATCCATCGATGCATTTACTATTCGATCTTCGGGGAAATCGATTTCTTTAATCAATTTTAGTGATTTCTCATAATTCAATAAATCACCGTGATAATGGGCATCCGAACTGACCACAATGTAGTTACCTATCTCTTTTGCCAATTTGAATAATTTTAATCCTTCTTCATATGATCCAGGCCGCACATAACCATAGGATGCATTATTCACTTCTATTAAGGTATCCGTCTCCTTCGCCTTTTTTAAAACACGTTCATGATCGAACGGTACAGCCGGATTATCTGGGTGGCCAATTATCTTTACAAATGGATTATCGCAAACTCCAAGATAACCATTTGTAAATTGATCTTTCGTATATTGATACGACACAACACCAAGATGATAGCTTGCTATCGTGTAATCGAGGCTACGTTGAATGTCACTTATCAAGTCGACTGTTCCTTTGTCGTCCATAATATTTAGTTCTGCACCCTTTAGAATACGTACATCATTGATGGTTTTTGGTAATATTCTTGAGTTCGCGAAATAGTACTGACGTGGAGCGTCTAACATTGCAGGACCATGTTCTGTAATACCAATCATTCCGAGGCCAATGCTTCTAGCATGAGCGGCATATTCACTAATTGTTGAATAGGCGTGTTGACTTGCAACTGTATGAAGATGTAAATCTGCTATAAAATTCATGAATAATACCTACTTGTACCGTTTTAATAGTTCGCCGTATATATCCTGAAGATCTATTCCTTGATCGACCAATGATATTAGTAAATGAAAAAACAAATCAGATGCTTCATATACGATCTCTTCCTTATCGTTATTCTTCAATGCAATAACTGTTTCAACGGCTTCTTCCCCTACTTTTTGTATAATCTTATCGCTTCCCTTATTAAATAGACTTGTCACATACGATCCCTCTGGCATATCGTCTTTGCGACTCCTTATTTTCTCATATAACATAGGTAATAGTTCAAATATTGCTGGGGTTTCAAACTCCACTAGCTCAATATCTCGGTAATAGCATGATTCTTTACCTGTGTGGCAAGCTGGTCCTTCCGGTATAACCATGTATAAAAGGCTGTCCTGATCACAATCAACGCGTAGATCAACAAGTTTCTGTTTATTACCGGATGTCTCTCCTTTGATCCATAGCTCATTTCGAGACCTAGAAAAAAATGTTGCAAAACCACTTTTGGCACTGGCTTCTATTGCTGCTTTATTTGCATATGCCTGCATTAATACTTTCCCAGTTAAAATATTCTGTACAACTACTGGGATTAAACCAGCATCATCAAATTTTAAATCATTAGTCTTTGGTTTTAAATCCATATATAACAATCCTTTCTATATATACGCAAACCAATTTAGTTTTCGAAGTTCCGGAAACTAAATTCTGGTTGTAGTGTATGCTTAGCCATTATTTTTTCTAAAACTAATGGCGGTTGAGTATAAATTACTAGTAAAGTATATCAAAATTTAGAGATATACTCTACCGCCATTAGTTTTTCTAAAGAATAACTGAAATTAAATTACTAAGGATTATCTGCAACGGCTGGGTTCAATCATTGGGCTTTTTATAGTGGATGAGAGAATTATTGAAGCAGGTCTCGATCAACTTGCTGATATTCATCAGATGCTTGCTTTCTTATATCAAGGATTTCATTACGATTGATTCCGATAAAATCCATTATATCCTCGTTAAATACTTCTTTCATTTCAATTACTGGATTTTCTATAGTACTTTTAAAGTCACCGACATCTAATGTTTTAGCAATTCCGTTTGCTAAACATACGATATGTACATTCATCTTATTTACATTAGCATCCATCGGACGGTGATGATATTTAATCACCTCGCATATCTCTTCTGGAAAGTTCCATTTTTTCCCAACTTCATCTCCGATCTCACCATGATCAAACCCAAGAACCATTTTTTCTGCCTCATAAAATGGACGCGATCCACTCTTGTAAGACTCTAGAACTGCTTCAAATTCCTTACTAGCATACTGATCAATCATAAATTTACCAATATCATGCAACAAACCCATAATATAAATTTCCTCTGGGTCCACTTCCTCGACATTAGATGCTATAAGTCTAGACGTTATTGCGGTTGCTACGCTATGTTTAAATAGGGCCCCTTCCTTCATCCCATAGCTTTTAAGTTCACCTTGTAATATTTTATTCGAATCTACTGTATATGCCATACTTTTAACTTTATCAAAACCAAGACAAACGATTGAATGTGAAATTGTTTTTATCTGTGAAGAAAAACCATAATATGCAGAATTTGCCAATCGTAGTATTTTCGATGTCATAGCAGGATCCTTTTCTATAACCTGCGCTAAATCACTTGCAGCATATTGGTCTGGAGCAGCAGCCATTTTAACTAAATTGGTAATGGTTGATGGCAACGACGGCAAGTCTGCCTTCATCTTAAAAACTATTTTAATAAAAAGCTGTTGATTATGTAATTCCATATCAATCCTCTCCTAGCTTTATTATATAATTGTCAATTATTCTTGCATACTATGAACAACAAATATAATATCTTTTTTTGTCACCCTATTTCGTGAAAAATTCAAAGATGATTGTATATATGTACCTAAACTTGTTTTAAGTCTGATACTCAAGTTAACCTCACTAAAGGTTACAGCCAACTCTTTCTTTAATATTTGATAGTCCTCTTCTTCAAATAAATCTGATATAGTCATACTCACAAGCTCATCCTCTGTATACCCTAATACATCCATTCCCTTTGTATTAACTGTTTTTATATCTCCATCAGTATTACTCACTATTACTATTTCATTAATGGAACTTAGAATATTTTCGAAATATTCCTTGGATTTTTTTAGTTCTATTGTACGTTCTTCAACGATTTTCTCTAAATCAACTCTTGCTTTCTTAAGTTTTGCTTCGGAATATTTTCTTGCAACTATTCCCGCAATAATATTCGAGATGGTGTTAAAAAAATCGAGTTCTTCCTGCGTGGGTTGATGGTCTTTTTTTGTATACAAACTAATCAGTCCAATTGTACGTCGATGTTCTTGTATTGGGATACTATAATGTCCCATATTTTGAAGTTTTGATTTACAGTGAGCTTGTTTTTGGCTAGCAATACTGTCAGAAAAAATTATTTTACCTGATATTGCTGCTTTTCCACAAAAACCACTTCCAAATGTAATACGACTACACCCAGAAAGAACATCCTTTGGTAAATTTGAATGAGCTTTTAAGCTTAATTCCCCTGGTCTCAGATCTTCTACAAGATAAATTGCACCTTTTAGAAGTAAATCAAACCATGGGACTGAAATTATTAGTTCTAACGATTGCTGTAGTTGCGCATCAAGTGTGAGGTCACTAAACGATAATTGCAATATAGAATTTATTGCATTTTGTAAAAAAAAATTTCTTTCAAGCTCTTTGTTTATTTGATCAGACATAGAATCTCCTTCTTTAATATATACTCTACCGCAATTTGTTTTCAGAAAAACAAATTGCTAAGCATTAACTGCAACCAAAAATTCGTTTCCGTAAAAAATCGTAAACCAATTTGGTTTTAGTATATAAACAAATAATGCCCAGGAAATTTAACTTTCAAACAATTTCACGACAACAGTCGCTCTTTTACTCTATTTCTTGAAGAATTTCCTGTACTTTTAAAATTACAACTTTTCGAATTTCTAAAATTGCTTCTTTGTTAATATTAAGAATTGCTAAGTTTTTTTCAGAAAAAATACCTTCCATTTCAAGTTTAGTATCCTGATTTGGAACTGTACCTTTACCCACATCTAAAGTCTTTGCTATACCATCTGCAATATGAACTATATAGGCACTTTTACGGCTTCTAATATCTGCTTTATCTGGATTATGATGATATTCAATTACATCACACAATTCCTGAGGAAAATTCCATTTTTTTGCAATTTCGGCTCCAACATTTCCATGATTAAAACCCAAAACCTCTTCTTCTGCCTGGTACATTTTTAATGATCCACCTTTGTATAATTCCCAAGTGCTCTTTAATTCCTCCCCAGCAAATTGATCAATCATCAACTTACCTACATCATGCAATAGTCCCATGATATAAACTTCTTCTGGTGTATGAATGCCTGTTTTCTCAGATATTAAACGTGAGCCAATTGCAACTGCTATACAATGTTCAAACAGTTCGTTCTCTTTCATACCATAACTTTCAAGACCGTCTTTAAGCACCTGCTGAGTTGCA
>Ga0075111_1001479_pt1 | contig 10686 bp, 10 predicted proteins | sample AntAceMetag02UKK_FD_69787 | JGI IMG/M metagenome (GOLD analysis project Ga0075111, IMG submission 69787) | Saline lake microbial communities from Ace Lake, Antarctica - Antarctic Ace Lake Metagenome 02UKK | ecosystem: Environmental > Aquatic > Non-marine Saline and Alkaline > Saline | place... | reverse complement strand
TGGGTATTCATAAATGTAAAATAGGGTATGCTTGTAATTTCGGGGATGTTTGCAACAACGCCTTTGGCACCGTTGGCCGTCATGGTTTGGAGTATCAGATTAACTGAATAACTGAATGTATTAATATCAGTAACGCTATCGGCAGCGCCACCGGCAAGGGCATAAGTTAACACATCGTTGGCACCAATCCAACACGAGAAAAATGTTGGTTGTTGTGCCGCGGCATCTTCAAGTACCGTTGACATAGAACCAGTTGCAAACCTTCCAAAATATGGATTTAGTGTGGCATAACCGGGGGTTATCAGGTGAAAACTTTTTGCCCCTGGAACACCCATATTATTAAATGGCCCCTGATCAGCAATAGAAGCATAATTTCCCTGATTGGGAGTGCCATCGGCAGGCACAGGGCCAGGCCTGCTAACATCAAGTAAAAGGCGTTTTCCAAAACCATATTCATCAAGCATCATCGGTTGCTTAAACTCACCACCACCAGCGGCTTGCATCTGATAGGCCAGCATGGAAGGATATGAATTTTCCTGTCCTGATTTAAACAAATCCCCATCGGTATAACCGGCAGTGAGTGAATTTCCGATGGCTACATATTTTGTAAAATCTGCACCACCATTGGAGGTCGTAAAGTCGTCGAGTTCGGGTTTGCAGGCAAAAAATGATACCAATACAAACAATAACAATATATTTCTTATCTTCATAATATTCAATTTTTTATTGATTAGAAATTATAACTGATTCCAATACCCGGTATCATCGTCCTTGTTTTATACTCACCTGTAAAGTTTGTACCATCGGGATCCATATAACTTTTGGTACTTTGTTGTGTTTCCAAATGCAGGTAAGATATGTCGATAGCCAGTTTTTCGGTAGGACGGATGGTTATCCCACAGCTTAAGCCATAAGTATCTAAACTTGGAGTTTCAGGAGTAAAATAGTCGGAGTTGGTTGGGGTAGGATCGTAATATGCCCCTGCCCGCAAAGTAATCAAATCGTTGAGGATGTATTCGCCACCAACTCTAAAAATCATTTTATCGGAATACTCGCGTGGGTTGCTTGAATTGAGTAACTCTGGTTTTTGTTCGAATTCAAATTTCAGGCTGTCGTAAGTTCCCCAGAAAACATAATTAATTTCAGCAGATAGCAATAATTTTTCCGAAGCCTGGTAGGCAACCCCTAAATCCAGGTTTGCCGGTAGCGGTAGTTCTGCATCAAATTTATTGGTAGCAGGAATCAGTCCTGTAACTGTAGTTGGAATGGTAAAAGTAGCATCACCACCTTCGAGTGTCATGGTGAGTTCGGAGCGATAATCGATACCGATACTCCATTGTTCGTTGGGAGTAAGCATTATACCGGCATTAAAACCATAGCCTGTTGAACTATTTCCTTTCATGTTTACCTGGCCCGTGGTAGTTGCGCTACTGTAAGGCACCGAGCGATTTAGCTCTACCGATCCGGTGGCAATTACCAAACCCGCCCCAATACTTAAAAGATCGTTGATTTTGTAGGAAACCGTGGGTTGGATGAAAAACACTTTCATGGCAATATTCTGGATAAGGTGGGCACCTGCCCAGTCATCGTCCCATGTTGCCGAACTTCCATAAGGGGTATAAACTCCAACCCCAACGCCCAGCTTTTCGTTGATTTGTGTTGCACCATAAAAGAAGAAAGGTGTTCCCGTCTTATTGTCGGTTTCAGCCGTGTACACCGAATTTTCAAGATTGAAAGCGGTGTTGTTAAAAATTCCACTTCCGCCTACCATAAAACTGTACTTGTTTTTAAGCAGGGATAATCCTGCAGGATTATAAAATAGATTGCTGGCATCGCCATGCAGCGAAACACCAACCAGTCCCATGGCAGTTTGCCTGTGACCCTGCAAGCGCACCTGGTAGCCGCCCGCAAATGTAGAAGCAACAAAAAAGATGCTTACTAACAATAGTAATATTCGTCTCATAAATAAATAGTTTGATTGATTAACGGGCGCAAAAGTATGTATTTTTATTTATTCATTACAATATGCACGTTTTTAGATATGTTATTTCAAGAAAGGACTTAAAATCAGGCTGTTCACTTGGACTGCAAATTTAATCGCTGAACCATTAGTTCTGCTGCCCGGGCAGAGGCTCCTGGTCCACCCAGCTTTTGACGCAGCATTTTGTAATCATTTAAAACGGGTGTTCGGTGGGATAAATTCGTCAGTTTTTCGAGTACAGCCCCAATATTCTTAGGGTCCATCTCCGACTGGATTAATTCAGTAATCACCGGTTTATCCATAATTAGGTTTACCAGTGAAATATATTTTATATCCACAATGCGCCTTGCAATTTGGAATGAAATATTGCTTCCCTTGTAGCAAACAACCTGAGGTACTCCCAAAAGAGCCGTTTCAAGTGTTGCTGTTCCCGAAGTTATGATCCCGGCAAAAGCATTATGCAACAAGTCGTGGGTTGCATTAAAAATAATCTTAAAATCTACTTTCCCTGCAATTTCATTATAAAACTCAGATGTTATTGATGGGGCACCGGCTACAATAAATTGGTAATTGGTAAAAGTTTTGGCAGTAGCAAGCATTACCGGGAGCATTTTAGCAATTTCCTGTTTTCGGCTTCCCGGCAATACTGCAATAATAAACCGTTTGTCGAGCTGGTGCTTTTCCCTGAAATCATTTGGGGACGAAAGCAGCCGCTTTTCATTTTCGATAACATCCAAAAGCGGATGCCCGACAAAATCGACATCTACATTGAATTTTTCATAAAACTCCTTTTCAAAAGGTAATATCACGTACATCCGTTCCACGAATTTTTTAATCTGCTTTACCCTCGATTTTTTCCATGCCCACACCTGTGGTGAAATGTAGTAGAAAACGCGGATATTTTTTTTGAAGGCAAATTTGGCTATACGAAGATTAAAACCCGGGTAGTCCACCAAAATTAAAACATCGGGATCGTACTCCACGATATCTTTTTTACAAAAACTAATGTTCCTTAGAATAACAGGCAAATTGACAATAACCTCGGTAAAGCCCATGAATGCAAGGTCGCGGTAGTGCTTCACTAATTCGCCACCCTGTGCTTGCATTAAGTCGCCCCCCCAAAAACGGAATTGTGCTTGCTTATCCTTTATTTTAAGGTTTTTTATGAGGTTGGAAGCATGGAGGTCTCCCGATGCTTCACCTGCAATGATGTAATATTTCATCTGTATAAAAATTAGCCACTGATGCACGGATTAAATAAAATGAATTTTTATTCATGCCCCCCGATGGGTCGGGGCAGGCGTGGGGTTAATAATTCTTAAGAGTTTTCATTAGTGATGTTTCGTTAAAAAGAACAAAATTATCAATATAAAAGTCGCAACAAGTATGCTCTTTCCTGTTTTAGCTTGTTTGGAGCTTACGAGGTAATACCTCATAAACAGCAAATTTGCCGATAGGGACAAAAGATACAACCTGTCGCTTTCGAAGTACCCGATATTAAGCATGTGTGTTAATAAATAGAAAAGGCCCTGTAAGATTAAAAGCAATAAAAAAGGTGATACCAGCGAAATAAATACCCCGAAAGCCCAAGAATCTTTATTAAGTATTTTCCAAATAAAATCCATTTAAAATATGATGTTCAAATTTTTGCCTCTAATTCTAATTAGTGTGTGTCCATAAAGTTCAACTATTTCTATCCAAGCCAAAGAATCTCCCGCAGATTACGCTGATTTTTTTCTGCGAAAATCAGCGTAATCTGCGGGAAACCTGACTAAAAAGACGAACGCTAATTATTATGATCTCCCACAAAATTAAATTCACTAATTATTTGAATGGCCTGATGTGCAGTTAGGTCAAATTGCATGGGTACCACGGCAATATAATTTTGATCCATTGCCAGGGTATCGGTTCCTTCCTGGGGGTCAGGATTACTAAATACCCCGGTTATCCAGTAATAATCCCTTCCCCGGGGATCCTTGCGTTCATCAAACTCTTCAACCCACGAACCCCTGGCCTGCCTGCAAACTTTTATCCCTTTAATTTCTTCGTCAGAAATCCTCGGAATATTTACGTTTAAACAAACACCCCCGGGGAGGCCATTTCCTAAAACCTCCAAAGCTATGGCTTCGATAAATTTTTCGCTATGCTGAAATTCGGCATGATGGGAATAATCGTTCAATGAAAAACCTATGGCCGGAATTTTATCGATGGCGGCTTCAATAACTGCTGCCATAGTGCCCGAATAAACCACATTGATGGACGCATTGGAACCATGATTGATTCCTGAAACCAATAAATCGGGATTGCCCCTGATAACGATTTTTGTTCCCAGTTTTACGCAATCAACGGGCGTCCCGTTACAGCTATATTCGCGGTACCCCTCCGATTCTTCTATTAATTTTATGCGTAGTGGCTCTGAAACTGTAATGGCATGGCTTTGAGCCGAACGTGGTGAGTCGGGGGCAACAACAACAACGTCTCCGAGCTTTCGCATTATCCTTATCAAAGTTCTGATGCCCGGGGCATTTACCCCGTCATCGTTTGTAACTAATATTAATGGTTTCTTCATGATAGCTTTTTAAATTTCTGAATTACACTTTGGTTACACCAGCCGAAATAATGTATTTCATTACATCTGTTGCCGAAGCATCGATGGGTGTAACATTTTCGGCAGGTACTATAAACAGGTTTCCCGACCAGGCGTAGGAGTGCGGCAGGTAAACTGCAATTTTATTCTCTTTAATTCCAATATCCGAAAGGTCTTCGTTGGTAACGAATCCAATTTTCTCCAAAGAACCATCGGCACTTACCTTTACCAGAACCGGCTTATTAAACCTGCGTTTTTGCCCAACGAAAGCTGTTAACAAATCTTTTACCGAGGTATAAATTATTTTGATTAACGGTGCCCTGCTAATTTGTCGATCGAACCATTTAGCTATTGGCTTAAAGAGAAATGAGGACCCTAAAAATCCAACAAAAAGGATAATTATTATAACCGACAAAAATCCTAAACCCGGAATATCTATCCCCAAAAATTCCTCGATCGTGTTATCCAGCAGTCCGTCAATCCATAAAAAGATAACATAAATTGCATAAAATGTAATGGCCAATGGTCCGATATAGAGCAAGCCCTGAAAAAAATAATTTAATAAACGTGCTGTAAAGTTCCCTGGTTTCATATTTCGATTTTCGGCAAAATTAGATAAATAAAATAACCCCTGCCTGAAAATGGCAAGGGTTATTCAATGCTATCGAAAAATCAAAGCTATATTATTTTTTTGGAATATGCTTCAGGGTTTCAACCAGGAAGTCCCAGAACATTTCAACAGTTTTAATATTTACTTTTTCATCTGGTGAATGTGGGAAGCGGATGGTTGGCCCAAACGAAATCATATCGAAATTTGGATAAACACCACCAAGTAAACCACATTCGAGGCCGGCATGGATTGCTTTAATTTCTGGAATTTTACCAAATTTATTGTTATATATTTCTTTCATCTCCTCTAAAATGGCTGAATCAGGATTTGGCTTCCAACCCGGATAATCGCCTTCAAGGATGGTTTGGCCACCAGCAAGCGCAAACACACTGTCCACCATATCAGCCAAATCGTACTTGGCCGAATCAACTGAACTTCTTATCAGGCTCAAGGCATCAGCACTGCCATTTTTTACTGTAACAACGGCAAGGTTGGTCGATGTTTCCACCAATCCTTCCATATCGCTGCTCATCCTAATCACATTATTCGGGCAGCCAATAATGGCATTAATAAAAGCTGTTTGGGATTTACCATCCATAACTTTGCTGATTTTCCCAGTTGATTCCATTGTAATTTTCAATCCCGGATCAGCGGTGGCATATTCACTTTTTAGCGTAGCTTCAAATTCTTTTACAAATTTGAGGAATCCAGCCTCGTTGCCTTTTGAAACGGTAACTTGTGCATGGGCTTCGCGAGGAATTGCATTACGCAGGCTTCCACCCTGGACTTCCGAAATCTTTAAGCCAAAGTCTTTTGCAGCTTTTCTGAAAAGCCTGAACATGATTTTATTGGCATTGCCACGATAAAGTGGAATATCAATTCCTGAGTGCCCGCCTTTAAGGCCTGCCACGGTAATTTTATAATTCAAATCATCCTGTGGGGCATCAACTTCGGTGTATTTTAATTTTGAATTTGCATTAATGCCACCGGCACATCCAATGTAAAGTTCACCCTCGTCTTCGGAGTCCATGTTGAGTAAAATATCACCTTGAAGCATTCCGGGTTTGAGGCCAAAAGCGCCTGTCATTCCGGTTTCTTCATCAATGGTAAAGAGCGCTTCGATGGAGCCATGAGCAATATCTTTCGCTTCGAGCACAGCCATTGCAGCAGCCACACCCATCCCATTGTCGGCACCAAGTGTTGTACCATCGGCAGTTACCCAATCTCCATCAATGAATGCTTCAATCGGGTCGGTCTCAAAATTAAATTTCTTATCACTATTGGCCTGTGGAACCATATCGAGGTGTCCTTGCAAAACCACACCTTTACGATCTTCCATGCCCGGAGTAGCCGGCTTTTTAATTATTACATTACCAACACCATCAACAATGGTTTCAAGACCAAGCTTTTCACCAAATTCTTTAACCATCTGAATTATGCGTTCCTCTTTTTTGGAGGGACGTGGAATTTGGGTTAAGGTTTCAAAATGCCTCCACAGAGCTTCCGGTTTTAAACTTTTCAAATCTTTATTCATGTTTTCTCTTTTTAATATTTATTGATAATTAAATTTTAATATGTCGCAAAGATATTGATTCTTAACCCGAAATAGATGATTTTGTTGTATGAATTCTCCTGAAATCAGGACAACAACAACTTAAATGAAAAAAGCTTCGCAGAAAATTCCTGCAAAGCTTTTAATGAAAGTGATCCAGCTGGGATTCGAACCCAGGGCCCACGGCTTAAAAGGCCGTTGCTCTACCAACTGAGCTACTGAATCATCCGTTTTTTTAAATTCGGGCTGCAAAAGTACAACCTATTTTTTAATTACCAAATTTGACTGGCTTTTTTTTCTAAAAAAATTTACAAATCAAGTTTAAAATAATATGATCTTAATCAAAATGAATCGTTTATAACACGTCAACCGGCCCCAAACCCTTTCTTATAATTTCTATTTCGCCACTTGTGCAATCAAGTACTGTAGATGCCAAATTCCCGCCAAAACCGCCGTCAATCACAATATCCACAAGGTTTTTATACTTTTCATAAATCAACTCAGGATCGGTGGTGTATTCAACTAAATCATCCTCATCGTGAATTGATGAAGACATAATTGGGTGTCCAAGCATTTTTACAATTTCAATAGGAATATTATTTTCAGGAATCCTGATTCCTACCGTTTTCTTTTTGTTTTGTATGTATTTTGGAACAGTATTGTTGGCGTTAAGAATAAAGGTGTATGGCCCGGGGAGCAATCTTCGCATCAGCTTAAAAAGGTCGTTACTGATGGGTTTTGTGTAATCCGACAACTCGCTGAGGTCGGCGCACAAAAACGAAAAATTCGCCTTATCAGGTTTGATTCCCTTGATGCGGGCAATCCGTTCGATGGCTTTGGCTTTAAAAATATCACAAGTCAATCCATAAACAGTATCTGTTGGAGAAATCACGATTCCGCCATCTTTCAAACACTCAACCACATGGTTGATTTGTCGCTGGCTTGGGGTCTCCGGATGAATACGTAGTAACATAATCTGCTATGCTTTTCAAAATAAGCGGGCAAATGTATAAAATCAGCGGGATGAAAACCCAATAAACATGAATTAAATTCTAATTTGGAAAATATTTTACAATAATATTTTTATGCAAAAGCACTTACAGCAAATTAATATTCAATTATTTAGCCTTAACGAGCTTAGAGATTTTTATATGGATTCCAATATTTATTGGGTATAAACTAATCATGCTTACTTTTGGGCTATTCAAATTTAAATCAACATGAAATACTTCAAACTACTTTTTGTAATTTTTGCAGCCGTAACCATGCTCGTTGCCTGCACCCCGAACAAGCCCAAAACAGTTGGCATTATCGAATCGCCGGAGAAAAATATTTCGGCGCAATTGTTTTTAACTGCTGACGGGCAGCCAGGATACCTTGTGAAGTTTGAAAATGAATTAGTAATCGACAGTTCCCTTTTTGGATTTGACTTTCAAAATTTACCTCCAATAAAAGCGGGATTTAAGGTGATGAACACGAAAAACACCTCCTTTAGTGAAACCTGGGAAATGCCCTGGGGTGAAAAACGTGTTGTTGAAAATAATTACAACCAACTGTTTGCTGAACTCCAGGAAACCCAAGCCCCCGGAAGAAAATGGAATATTACTTTTAAAGTTTATAATGATGGCCTGGGTTTCAGGTTCGAATTTCCCGAACAGGCGGGTATGGATGAAGTTATTATCATGGACGAAAACACCCGGTTCAAGCTTACCGGCAATCATACCACCTGGTGGATTCCGGGCGACTGGGATATTTACGAACACCTTTATAATACATGTCGTTTTTCTGAAATTGATGCTTTGAGTTTACGAGGCCACGAAAGCCTGGCACAAACCTACATCCCTGAAAATGCCGTGAATACGCCGGTAACCATGCGTACCAAAGATGGCCTCCACCTGAGTTTTCATGAAGCCAACCTCACCGACTATGCAGGCATGACCCTTAAAATTAATCCTGAAAACCTGATGATGGAAAGTGAGCTTGTTGGCTCTGACAGGCTTGGCTATAAAGTGAAACGTAGTTTACCATTTTCCACTCCCTGGCGCACCATTCAAATTTCGGAAGATGCTGCCAGACTTATCGAATCTGATTTAATAATTAACCTTAACGAGCCCAATAAACTTGGCAACATCCCATGGTTTACCCCGATGAAATATGTTGGTATTTGGTGGGATATGCACTTGGGAACAAAAACCTGGGATTATGCCAGCGGCAACCATGGTGCCACAACAGCCTATGCCAAAGAGTTGATTGATTTTGCTTCGGAGAACGGGCTCAAGGGAATACTGGTTGAGGGATGGAATACGGGATGGGAACATTGGATTGGTTTTGAAGACCGCGAAGGCGTTTTCGATTTTGTTACCCCCTACCCCGATTACGATTTAAAAGAGGTGGTTCGTTATGGCAAAGAAAAAGGTGTGGAACTGATAATGCACCACGAAACCTCAGGAGCACCCCGCACCTACGACCAGCAACTTGATACCGCCTTTAAACTTATGCATTCGCTGGGGATTCATGCTGTAAAAACGGGATACGTGGGGAAATTAATTCCAAAAGGCGAATACCACCACGGGCAATGGATGGTAAACCATTACCGAAAAGTATTGGAAACGGCAGCAAAATATGATATTGCCATTAATGCACACGAGCCTATTAAAGCTACCGGAATAAGGCGAACCTACCCCAATGCCATTGCCCGCGAAGGCTTGCGTGGACAGGAGTTCAATGCCTGGTCGGCAGATGGTGGCAACCCACCCGAACATTTGCCCATTGTAGCCTTTACCAGAATGTTGGCCGGGCCTATTGATTTTACACCTGGGATTTTCCACATTTCACTCGATCCATACAAAGAAAACAACCAGGTAAACACAACACTTGCACATCAGTTGGCTTTATATGTTGTGATAAACAGCCCTATACAAATGACCCCCGACCTAAAGCAATATTATGAAGGCCATCCGGCATTTCAATTTATCAGGGATGTTCCGGTAAACTGGGAACAAACAAAAGTTTTAAATGGCGAAGTTGGTGATTTTGTAACTATTGCCCGCCAGGACAGGGGAAGCAAGAACTGGTTTGTCGGCGCTATTACAGACGAAAACCCCAGGGTGATTTCGGTAAAACTCGATTTTCTTGATACGGGTAAAAATTACACTGCCACAATTTATAAAGATGGTAAAAATGCACATTGGGCAAAAAACCCTACTGTTTATGAAATTGAAAAATTAACAGTAAATTCTTCGTCAGTGATCGATTTAAACCTTGCACCTGGCGGTGGCGCTGCCATTGGTATTGTGGATGTTAAATAAAAGCTGATCGATACGATTTTAAAATCCACTTACATTGCAAGTGGATTTTTTTTTTGCAAAATCAAAATATGAGAAGCATCTATCGATTTCGAGGAATTATATTTTGATTCAGCAATATTGAAATGTTACTTTTACAAAAATTTGATTTTCAGAAATTAATACCAACATTTAAACATAAATAAGAGATGATTAAAGATTTTGACACCAACTCATGGAACACCATAAAAAGAATACTTCAAAAAGAATATCCTAAATTAACAAAAGCAGATTTTTTTTGGAGGGATGGCACAAAGGAGGATGTTCTGAAAATGATCGCGGATAAGTTGGGCATTTCAAGAAAAGACATTGAAGAGCTAATCGTTAAGTCCCAGGGTTCGTTACAAGATTTAATTTAATTTGGACAAGTTTTGTATTCAGTTGATTATAACCTAAAATAAAACATTCTCGAAAAGGCTCAATATTTCTATTGAGAACACACATCGCCTTAGCCAAAAGTTCATAGAGGCTAACGAGGCAATTTGAGGAAGCAGGATTTTATCTCAATATTACCTGATACTTTTTAAAACTAAATAATCAACAATAAAAAATCTACAAGCTACCTGAACTTTTTTTATCTGCACGTTTGGCTGCTTTTGCCGCCCTTTTTTC
>Ga0075111_1001478_pt1 | contig 10686 bp, 10 predicted proteins | sample AntAceMetag02UKK_FD_69787 | JGI IMG/M metagenome (GOLD analysis project Ga0075111, IMG submission 69787) | Saline lake microbial communities from Ace Lake, Antarctica - Antarctic Ace Lake Metagenome 02UKK | ecosystem: Environmental > Aquatic > Non-marine Saline and Alkaline > Saline | place... | reverse complement strand
GCCGCGGTCAGTAGCCGTGGCTTTTGGCAAAAATAGCGCGAAAAATATTTTTTCACAACATTTATTTATCTCTGAATATCAAATCATTAAGTCTTTATAAATTATCCTGCTTAATCGCTGGTATTGTAAAGCCATACTTTTGTTCCATTAATTAATGTATCACTAATTTAAAACCATACAGATATGGGAAACATTTTATATTTCATTGCAGTCGTCCTGGTTATAGGATGGGCTCTCGGTTTTTTTGTATACCCGGTCGGAAGTGTTATACACGTACTTCTTGTTCTTGCACTTATTGCAATACTACTTAGGCTTATTAAGGGAGGTAAAGCGCTTTGATTGTCAGCCGGTTTTTCTTATCCATTGTATTAACCATTTAAAATTATAATTATGAAATCAGGAAACGTAGTATTAGGATTACTGGCTGGTTTAGCCGCAGGCTCATTGTTAGGTGTACTCTTAGCCCCCGATAGTGGTAAGGTTACCTGTAAAAAGATATCAAAGAAGGGCCATGATTATGCAGATGCAGCAGAAAATAAATTCAATGAATTTGTTGATGACATCACTCAAAAATTTAATGAGGTAAAAGATGAAATCGGAATCAAAACATCCAAATCCAATAAAAAAGTAAAGTAAGGGAAAGGAGTAGCAAACCTTACAGTGAAATAGTTTATTTCATAAGATTTTGCAAAAAGAAAAAATGAATCGGCATCTTCAGATATAATATATGAGCCTGGTCTGGAAAATCTATTCATAGCATTACAAAATGAAAAAGATAATACCAATCATAAAAGTAAAAAGTTTCGCTACTGAGCAATCCATTAAGATCAGCGAAAAAACTATTGAAAGAACTAAAAAGGCGCATGGTTTTTTCTCTGAAGTTGGTAATATGTCTTTGTTCGTGGGAACAATCTTTAGAGAAACATTTTCTCGTGATTTTGAATTCAAAGAATTTATCCGTCAGTGTTTTGAAATAGGGAATAAGTCGTTACCGCTGGTTGCCATTACAGGTGCTATCATGGGCCTTGTGCTTACCATTCAATCGCGGCCAGCCCTGGTAGATTTTGGGGCTGTAACCATGCTTCCCGGAATGGTTGCAATATCTATTATTCGCGAAATTGGCCCGGTAATTACAGCTTTGATATGTGCCGGGAAAGTTGGTTCGGGAATGGGAGCAGAACTGGGATCGATGAGAGTAAGCGAGCAGATTGATGCCATGGAGGTTTCGGCTACCAATCCCATCAAATTCCTCGTGGTAACGCGTGTTATTGCTGCAACCATCATGTTGCCCATCCTGGTATTGTTTGCTGATGCCTTTGGACTTATGGGAAGCTGGGCCGGTTATAATATTAAGGGAGACATGAACCTTGTTTTATTCTTTTCCCGCGCATTCGCCTCCATCGACTTTATTGATTTTTTTCCGGCTCTTATCAAAACTTTTTTCTTCGGAGCTGTAATTGGCGTTGTGGGATGTTACAAAGGATTTAATGCAGGCAGAGGCACCGAGAGCGTGGGGATAGCTGCCAACTCGGCAGTAGTATTGGCATCACTGCTTGTGATAATTGTAGATATGATTGCTGTTCAAATAACTGATATGCTGTAATGAAAAATTTAATATCAGATACTACCACCAATGCATCAGCCGGGAATAAAGCTGAAGTCCCTTTGTTAGAAATTAACAATCTAAGAAAAGGTTTTGGAGTGCAGGATGTATTAACAAACGTTTCCCTCAAACTTTTCTCCGGCGAAAATCTGGTTGTGCTTGGCAAATCAGGATCAGGCAAATCAGTCTTGATTAAATGTATTGTCCGTTTATTGGATCCTGATGCCGGTACCATTGAAGTGTTTGGAACAGAAGTTAATTCATTGGACAAAAAAGAATTGGGTGAATTACGAAAGAAAATCGGTTTCCTTTTCCAGAGTGGTGCCTTGTACGATTCCATGTCAGTAAGGCAAAACCTGGAATTTCCATTACTCAGAATGAAAAAGAATCTGACCAAAAAAGAAATCAGCGACAAAATACATGAGGTATTGGAAAATGTCGGGCTTGAGAGTGCTTTGAATAAAATGCCTTCGGAACTGTCAGGAGGAATGCGCAAACGAATAAGTTTGGCCCGCACCATCGTGGTGGATCCGCTGATTATGCTCTACGACGAACCCACAACAGGACTCGACCCGGTAACCTCCGATGAAATAAGTTCGCTAATCAATGCCGTTCAAAAAAAATACAAGACATCTTCCATCATCATTACGCATGATATTGAATGTGCACGGGCTACTGCCGACCGCGTTATCATGCTAAAGAGCGGAGAAGTTTATGCAGAAGGGAAGATCGATGATTTTCAAAATTCGACTGATCCTTTAGTCAAATTATTCTTCAAGTAATATAAAATATACAGCTATGAGCTCATCAACATTTAAAGTAAGATTGGGATTGTTTGTTGCCGGGGGATTTGTACTCCTAATTTTGGCCATATTTCTGATTGGAAGACAGAAAAACTTATTCAATCCGGTATTTAAACTTACCACAACTTTTTATAATGTAAGCGGATTGCAGGTTGGAAATAATGTCCGCTTTTCCGGTATTAATATAGGAACAGTTGCCAATATCAAAATTATAAACGATTCGACCATCCAGGTTGGCATGATCATCAAAGAAGATGTACAGCAATTCATAAAAACAGACTGCGTGGCTGCAATTGGTTCTGAAGGAATTATTGGCGACCGTGTTTTGATTATAACGCAAGGTTCCACCAAGGCTCAAGCAGTTAAGGACGGACAAAGGCTTTCATCATCAGAACCGGTAGAAATGGATGCCATTGTAGCAAGTCTGCAAATATCAGCATTAAATGCCGAGGTGGTAACAAAACAACTCGCCGAAATAATGACCGATGTTAACCAGGGCAAAGGAACGATTGGCAGACTCATACGGGATTCGACCATCGCGGAAAACATCAACGAAATCATCATCAATTTTAAAGATATGAGCACGGGGGCAGAGCAAAAACTGGCAATTATCATGAACAGCCTGAATACAAACATCGACTCAATTATGGCCAGCCTCAATTTAACGGCAGCAAATACAGAGATGACTTCCGGACAAATGAACGCGATCATGAGGGAAATTAATGAAGGAGACGGCACGCTCGGAATGCTGGTGCGGGATACAGCCATGTCGGGGGATCTCAGCCAGACTTTTGAAAATTTGGAAAAGAGCAGTAAAAGTTTGGATGAAAATATGACGGCATTAAAAAGCAACTTCCTGTTCAGGGGATATTTTAGAAGGTTGGAAAAACAGAAAAGAAAAGCAGAGCAGAAAGCGCTTGAATTAAATGGAAAGGTTGCCGCAGATTCTATTCATCAAGAGGGGAAGTAACACTTCGGGTAAGGAGTAAAATTGTTTTTAAAGGTATCTATTTAGGTGCTTTTTATCAGCTCTCATTAAAATGGCCACTTCCTAAGACCCCCTCTAACCTGCCTCGCCGGCAAGGCGGGCTCCCCCTTGAGGGGGAGGATGCCAGCGCACTGACCGCTGCTGCGGCTTGTGCGGTGGGTCTCCCTTCCCTTTCAGGGGAAGGGCTGGTGCCGAGACGAAGTCTCGTGCATGCACGAGCAAAGCTCGGCAGGATGGGGTCAAAATGACGTGGAATTAGATTCTGCCACCCAAATAATTACAAGAATAACAACCCATTACATGAAACATCATTGGCTATGTACCTCAGATTATTATTTATCGTGTTTTTGGCTTTCAGCTTTTGCGGGCAGGTACATGCGCAAGAACCTAAACCCAACAAGGATTCGGTAAGGGTTTTACGCGATTCGTTGAGGGTTAACCGGGATTCTCTATGGATTAATAATGATTCAGCACGATATGGTGCCATCGAAAGCTTCTCGAAAAAAACAAAATTTACCGAACTACTCTACCAATTACTTTTAAAAGAAGTTACTCCTGATACGATCCAAAAAACGGATACTAATAAAAGCATTGTGCCAATCCCATATTTGAAGAATGAAGGAAAGATTATCAGAGATATTCATATAAACACATTCGATCCTTTTGGCCATAACGTCCAGGATACCTCTTTGCGCCCAAAGGGTTGGCTGATGAAAACAGGCAACGCACTGCATGTAAAAACGCGAGTAATGACCATTAAAAACATGTTGCTATTTAAAAAGGATGCGCCTTACGATTCTCTATTGGTGCAGGAATCAGAGCGGTTGATACGATCACATAGATATTTGCGGGATGTTGAGCTTTTCACCTTACCCGCTTCCGAAGGTTCCGACTCGCTTGATGTGTATATCTGGGTGTGGGATGTATGGAGCTTAATCCCGGGCGCTGACCTTTCGGGCAATTCCATTAAAATGGATTTAACTGATGATAATTTTGCCGGTCTTGGGCATCGCTTCCGAACAGACATGAAATGGGTTCGGCCTGCCGGTACCAATTTTACACGCTTCAGTTATCTGATTCCCAATATCAAAACATCATATATTAGTGCAAGGCTTGAATATTATTTTTCAGGCAAAAATGATCTGTTACGAAGCATAGCATTTGAAAGGACTTTTTATTCCCCATTGACAAAATGGGCAGGAGGCGTTTATTTAGGGCAAATGATCACTTCGCTTACCTATATCGAGCAAGACTCAATATTTCATTTATCCTCAAATACCGATCTCCAGGATTACTGGGCAGCCAGGTCATGGAAATTATTTAAAGGCAATTCGGTTGAGGCACGAACCACTAATTTAATTCTGTCAGGACGGGTATTGATAACAAAATATCCGGGGAGGCCGGCAGAATCGGCTGCCGCAAATGTATTCAACAGCCAAACTATTTATTTCGCAGGACTGGGTTTTACTTCGCGAAAATATATACGCGACAGGTATGTTTTTGATTATGGTAAAGTTGAAGATATCCCCATAGGCAGGGCTCTTGGGATAACAACCGGTTTCGATATTCAAGAGGTAAACCGGTTTTATGCAGGCTTACAGGCTGCGTGGGGTAATTATTACCGCTTTGGCTATCTGAGCACACACTTTGAATATGGTACATTTATCCACACATCAGGTCTTGAGCAAGGAGTGATAACCGGAAGGTTAAATTATTTTACACCCTTATACGAATTCGGAAATTGGAAAGTAAGGCAGTTTGTAAAACCTACTGCAATTTTTGGTTTAAAACGGCTTCCGGGAGATAATCTCACTTTTAGTGAGGAAATGAAAGGATTTGAAGAGCTTGCTTTAACTGCGTCAAACATGATAGTATTAACGCTGCAAACCCAAAGTTACGCTCCATGGAATGTGTTCGGATTTCACTTTGGTCCCTATTTTTTTACTTCGCTGGGCATCCTGGGAAATGAATCATCGGGCTTTAGCAAAAGCCGGCTTTATTCTTTTTTTGGTTTGGGTGTTTTAATTAAAAATGAATACCTGATCTTTAATAACTTTCAGATTTCACTGGCATTTTATCCTTTTATTCCTGGTAGTGGAACAAATATTTTCAGGACAAATTCATTTGAGGCCAGGGATTATGGTTTCAGGGATTTTGAAATATCAAAACCCGGCGTTGTAAATTTTAATTAAGTTCAGCAAATTGGGGGAAGGGCAAACGAGACAGTATGTGTGAATCATGTAACTTTTAGCCACAAAGGTGTAATGTTTCCGGCAAGCCATCGGAATACTTTTGTTCACGTTTAACGAACCCCATTTTAAGGCGTTCAATTACACAAGAAAAAACATGGGATGCTTACGTCAGGCATCAAATAAATTAAAAAACTAAATATTTATTAAGATGAAAAAATTGTTTTTTACTATTATTCTACTGATTGCGGCGAGCGCGATGTTTGCACAACAAAGCCCGATAGCAAAAGGTCAGGCACAAATAAATTTAGGAGTCGGATTTTCTTCATGGGGTATTCCCCTTTACGCGGGATTTGATTATGGCGTTCATAAGGATATAACATTGGGCGCTGAACTATCATTCCGCTCGTACAACGACAACTGGCATAACGATAAATATCGCCATTCAATATTCGGTATTTTAGGCAATGCAAATTATCACTTTAATACCATTCTCAATATTCCTTCTAATTGGGATTTCTACGCAGGATTAAACCTTGGTTTTTATAGCTGGAACTCTCCAAAAGATTATGACGGTACTCATAATTCAGGAATTGGACTCGGCGCACAGGTTGGCGGGCGTTATTACTTCAGCAATAAAGTTGGAATTAATTTGGAGTTTGGAGGAGGCAATACTATATCAGGTGGTAAGTTTGGATTAAGCATCAAATTATAAAGATAGATACCTGTTTATTTGATATGTTTCCGAATAAATTGGGAAAAGAAAAAAAACTGAAATAATGATTGTCAAAAAGTAAACACATATTTTTCAAGTACAATCTTACTTACGTTTTCCCTTTCAACTTTTTGGGTAAAAATATCCAGCCATCGCATTGCTAAGACTATTCCATTGTTTTCGCCCAATACTAAGCGCCAGCCAAAGAATTACAGCAAACGAATAACCATAAGTTGCAGGTGCTGCAAAGTTGCTATACCAAAACCCGATGCGCTCTTTTTGCGCGGATTCCTGGTACAAGCCAAACCAATCCACCTGGGTATAGGCATAAAGAATGATGATATAAAACTTAAGCAAAACAAACAGTGTTATCAGCACAAACCCACCAAGCACCACGAATAACTTTCTTTTCCAGGGCAGCGGTGTAGCCAATGCCAACGATAGAAAGAATGCTGTAATAAGATAGCCGATCCTGTCGCTGGCTTTATTCGCTGTAACGCCTTTAATTTTTGTGCCTTCCATCCAGTCAGTCCTCGAAATGAAAAGAGCCAGATCATTTTTGCCCTTGCCGGTTTGTGTTTTCAGGTTCACATACCCGTCCCCCGGAAAATGTTTGAAAACAAAACTTCCGGTTTCGGCCAAAAAACCGGCATATACGCGGTTAACGTTTAGTTGCGGCAGGAGCAAAAGAGTGTAAACACAAATAAAAACTACTGCCGATATTACTATCTTTTTGGTTTTAATCATTTTCCTGCGGGTTGATCAAGTAAACTCCTGAGCCACAAAAACCACATCAACACGGCAACTGCAATAAAAGCAACCTGCCAAACTGCTAAATGCATCGATTCGAAAAAATCAGGGTAATAGATACCTACCAAAAACAGGGTGATAATGCGAATGATGTTTAGCATAAATAATATTGCAAGCCCAATACCCAAACCCACAAGCTTACGCTTAATTAAGGAAGGAAAGGCGATAATGCCTGCAACAAAAATAGCCATAGGTTCGGCCGCATCGCAACCTTTTTTTACGCTCACCGAAAACCCCGGCGAAGAAATTACATCTCCATAAATAGTTACATCGAACCCAAACAGGTTTAGAATACTACCAGATAGCAAAGCATATAAATTTACAAGGGGAGTAAAAACATGATTTTCGAACCATAGATTCCGGTAGGTAATGTAAAACAATACAATGAGCAGTGCAACAATCGTAATAAAGAAAAATACCGGATACTTCCGGTACAGGCTTAATGGCTTGGCTTTTGGCTTGTTCATAAACGTTCGTTTATTAAAAGAGGGATTTCCAACCCGGGCCGGCAACAGAAAAACAGGCTTTACTGTTTTCCTTATTATTGCTACCTGATGATGAAAACCCCTCCTACGTTCACATTCGTGCGGTTAATTAATAGTTATTTTGCTAAGTTAAGATTTTTTCATTATCCAAAGGTGAGCCATGTAAGCAACAATACCTGCACTCACAACAGTGCCAAACGGGTCGGCATTTGTAATTGAGCCAAAATACAGGTAAGCAACCATAAGCCCGGCTGCACCAATCAGTAATACCACCGCAAAAACTTTGGTGAACAATTTCCCGTCAAATAGCCTGGGTTTTACTGTTGAAGATTCTGAAACTCCAGCCACAGCCAGTGAGGTTTGTCGCTGGTAGATGAACACCATACCAATTGCAAGAACTAACAATAACAAGATGATCACACCCCATTGGGTGAGGGTGGGAATTACTTCGGGAATCCATTTAAATTCAGTAGCCATTATTGAATCCGGGTTAATGTTACATGTAAAATTATCTACTGGCTCACTTAAATACGATGAATTGAAAATTACTATGTTATCCTCTATCGAAGAAACATTCAAATACTCAATTTCATTCTCAATAAAATCAGCAATCGATGTAGCCATTTGTTCGCCAGATAAGGCAGGTGGATAATCAAAAATAAAAGTTTCGTTAGCCACGGTCAATTCAAGGGAACCGTCTCCGGCTGATGAGTCGTCATTTGAACATTGAATCCGCCCTTCTCTATTATAATTGTTTGCTATAACACCAGTACTTGCCTCCAGGTTATTATCGTTTGTCCAGGTGTAGTTTTTTACCACTGCTGCACTACCTGTTGTCGTCCAGTATAAAGTAACTGAGCCCCCTTTTGCAACCCCTAAGCCATTGCCGGCTGCAAGATCCCAATGGTTTTCTCCGGAACCATCTCCGATTTTAAAGGTTCCTTGTGGTTCCTGGACTGTATAATCAGGAGGGTTGGTTGCAATCCTAGTGGCACCATTTCTGAATTCAATGTGCAGGTCAGTAGCTTTTTGATCGGTATTATTTACAAAAGTAGCATAACTCTGCGCCCGATTTTGTGCCATTGTGGGGATTGAAAATAGCAACAACAACAGGAAGACAAAGAATAATTGAATGCCTGATTGTCCAGTAGTTTTAATTGTTTTCATTTTAAAATCTCCTATGTTTAATTAATTTATAAGTGAATTGTTTTCGTTTGACTTTCATTTAAATTTAGATAAATATTCAAAACTAATTAATGATTATTTTTACATAATGCTCTCCTTTTTTGGTGATTATTTTTATGATGTATATTCCTTTTGCTTGTGCCAGTGTAATTTTTGTTGGCAATAGTGCCTCTGATAAATATATCTCTTCACCGAAAGCATTAAAGATTTTTATCTCCACAAGTTCTTCAACTCCATCAATGGTAAATGTGCCATCGTTGGGATTGGGGTAAATGCTGATGCTGGCAGCTTGCAGGGTTAAAACCCCTAGTGGAGATAATTTTGCTGGTGTTGCCACCGACAAACCATTGGTTTCAAAAAAACCTAAGTTCATTTCGGTATCGTAGTTCATCTCCAATTCAAAGCTCTCGTTGGTTTCGGGCCTGTAGAGCCTGTAAGTAATTATTTCATCAGCTTCAAAACCCATTTGCTTACCTGAATATGCATACTTGCCAAAAACCGTAAGTGCGAATGGTAGATCTTTATTCTGGATTTGAACATAGCCTGCACACGAACCATCAACAGTGAATCCACCGATAATATCATTTTCCATGAGGATATCACCTGCGGGCAAAATTGCGATTACATGTGAGGACGGTGAAGTGATCACCTCATTCCATGGTGAGATCAACGGTTCTTGCTTTTGCAATAATCCGGCCTTACCATTTGGCTGGATGCCAAAATCAATTACCCCGGCACTCAGCATTTTTACGTGGTATGACTTGCCGGGAACAATATTCCCAATGGTATTTATTCCGTATTCGTTCCAATAAACACCGCTACCCGCAACTTCTTTCGCAATGATAAACGCCTCTTCTACTTCGGCAAACAAGGCTTCAACTGAAATATCTTGATTGCTGGTGAGTACCGGCATAATCGTCCAACCCCCATCAAGCATAAGGTTTTTGTCGCTGACTTCTTCACCATCAATCGTGAGGCTAACAGTGTTGCTTACCTTAATTATATAGCCCAAATAGGGATTCCATTCTCCGAGCGTATTAATTTCTTCTTCGGGATAATACATGCCTTCATAATTTTTCAAAATCACCAATTCATCAAAAATCGGTGCCAATAGTTCATCCATCGAAGGCGTAACAGGATCGACAAAACCTGAAATACCACTCCAACCTTTTGGGATTTCAATGATCTGACCACCTGATACAGTGATATAAAAATTACATGAATACAGGCATCCTGACCCTGGATTTTCGTAGGTGTAGGTAATCTGGTGATCACCAATTCCGGCTTCGGCAGGGTTAAATTCACCATTTATAACGCCGTAACCTGAATAGATTCCGCCTTCGGGTGAGGCACCTGAAAGTGTGAAAGCCTGTGCATTAATACTTACTTCCATATCTTCAAGACATTCCAGGTTTGGCGGATCGGTATCCAGTACAGTGATGGTAAAGCCGCCGTAACCCTGGTTGCCGTGTACATCTGTTGCAGTGTAAATAACATCTGTAAGCCCGACCGGGAACATCATACCCGGTTCAAAATTACTTTCCAGACTTTCGATGCCGCAATTATCGCTTGGCTCTGGCTCTGGCCATTCCATTATGACACCGCACTCGCCCGGATCGTTGGGGGATTCAATATCGGGCAAGGGTGGTAGCTCCGGTGGTTCTTCGTCATGGACAGTGATGGTAAAGCCGCCGTAGCCCAGGTTGCCGTGTACATCGGTCGCAGTGTAAATAACATCAGTAAGCCCGACCGGGAACATCATACCCGGTTCAAAATTACTTTCCAGGTTTTCGATGCCACAATTATCGCTTGGCTCTGGCTCTGGCCATTCCATTATGATACCGCACTCGCCCGGATCGTTGGGGGATTCGATATCGGGGAATGGCGGTAGCTCCGGTGGTTCTTCGT
>Ga0075111_1001477_pt1 | contig 10689 bp, 8 predicted proteins | sample AntAceMetag02UKK_FD_69787 | JGI IMG/M metagenome (GOLD analysis project Ga0075111, IMG submission 69787) | Saline lake microbial communities from Ace Lake, Antarctica - Antarctic Ace Lake Metagenome 02UKK | ecosystem: Environmental > Aquatic > Non-marine Saline and Alkaline > Saline | place... | reverse complement strand
TGCTTTTTCTCTAATATTTTGATCGCTGTGTTGCATGAATAGGGAGTAGGTGCTTTGTGATAAAGGAATTTCTCCTTCTTCTGTCTTGATAGAGCCAAAATCAAAATCAATGTTGGTGAGAGCTGAGAAAGTTTCGCTTGCACCACTACCAACTTCACTTTGAAGTGCCATCATATGTTCCATTTCTCCGCTCAATACGTGTGGTTTATATCGGAGCATTTTGTTTACCATGATGCGATAATCATCAAACATAGAATCCATCAACCATGATGTGATAAGAGATTCATCGATAGCAAGAATTTCAGGTTCAATGTAGCTTGTTTGTGCTGCAAATTCGGTTAATAGTGTAATTACAATGCTTTTGAGTCGTTGGTTTTCGTTATCAGATCCATCTGCTGCATGTCGCAATTGAGAGTATTGCATTACTCGTTCGCTCAAAACTCCCACCTCTGATAGATAGTCGAGGACTGTAAGGAGATTTTCTTTACTCTCTTTGATGGTTCCTATAAAGGAGGGGGCTTTTTCAGATAAGAGTTTTATCGCATCCAGGTCTTTATTAAACTCATCTACTGAAGTATAGAGATGATCGAGGTTCCAGGTATCTTCTCTTTTTACTTCATTTCTTTTTGGTATCGTGTGGTCATTCATCGTATTACATTCTCCTTGTCGAGTGCTTCTAGCATTATGAGCATATCTCGTGTTGCTTTTCCACGATGAGATATTTCATTCTTTTTAGTAATTGATATTTGTGAGAGTGTTTTAGAGAGGGAGGGAATATAGAATATGGGGTCATATCCAAATCCATCTGTTCCCACCCTAGAAGTTGTTATCATCCCCTCGACAGATTGGGTAAATAGGTAGAAATGATGAGGGGAGAGGACCAGTGCGATGGTGCATATAAAGCGAGCACTTCGTTGTTCTCCTTTCACATTCTTAATATTCTCTAGTAGGTACTCACACTGCTCTGTTGAGCTCACTTTTCGATTAAACACATCTTCTCCATACCGAGCGGTATGTACTCCTGGCTTCCCCTCTAGGGCGTCTACAAAGAGACCTGTATCATCAGCTATCGTAATTCTATTACTGATGTTGTGTAGATGCATTGCTTTACCTAATGCGTTTTCTATTAATGTTTCTGCTGTTTCTTCATAGTAATAGTCAATCTCTAATTCATTTGGCATAGAGAGAGTGTGTGGGTGTATGAGATGTTCTAATTCATCCCTTTTATGGGAGTTTTGTGATGCAAATAATAGGTTCATTTTCTGAATTTACCCCATTTCTCTTATCTCGTCCACCAAAGGATGCAAATATGTAAAAAGAGATTGAAGACCTGAGTCAACGGTTCCTTTAGGTACGCTTGTAACTTTCCCTGCACTTGAATGGGTTACTAATGTTGGTTTTACTTTCATCTTCACTCTTGCTTTATAAAAATAATCTTTCTCTTTTTCTAATTTTTGATTAATTTTTTCAATATAATAGGGGTGAGCATCAATAGAGACTAAAAATTCTTTTTCTCGTTCTAAAAATTCTTTTTCAAAGAAGTGGTTATCGCTAATTCGCTTATTATTCTCTTTTAGGGTTATTCTCCTATCACTTAGTTCGATTGCTTTTGTGACCATTTTTGCTAACTCTATTTCTTCCATATTGAGGTATGATGCGAGAAATGAGATATGAGATGAGGTAAGACGGTCACTACAGAGTAAGATGAGGTGGAGGAGTCTTTTTTTTAAAGGGGCAGATGTTTCAAGTTTTTGTTTTAGTTCTAGTGAAACGGGAGTTTCTGATGACCACATAAAATCTTCTTGTTCTATGGAATCTGCGTACGTGAGGTGTGGTTTCATAATAGAGCCTGTATTGATTTTCTGTGTATAGATGAAGTATTCAATATCCTCATGTGTCATTTGATCACAGACAAAGCGTCTCGCCTCTTTTCGCTTCATTTTATTATATGAATGTGCCTGTAGGTATGCGATTTTTTTGATGTAGTTTTCAAAGGGAATTCCTGTGTAGTTGAATGTGAGTAATAGTGTTTCTATTCGAGGTGATACGTAGAGTAGAAGCTCAGCTGCTTGTTCTGGTTCTATTATTTTAATAGTAGATGGGTAGGTGTAGATAATTGTCTGGCAATAGCTGATTAGTTCGTCCTTCAATTCTTGAGAATATGGGTCCTTTTGAAATTGCAGCACTTTGTTAGTAAAATAAGATATCATAAGTCCCTCCTTGTTTTGGGAAAATACAAGGGTACATGAAGTGTGCCAAAAGACAAATTTATAACATGATAAGTTTCTTTATATTAATGAGATAAAAATTTTATTAATTAAGTTGTTCTTCGATAAGAGTGAGAAGTTTTTCTTTTATTGCATCGAAAGACAATTTGATAGTAGCTCCTGCTGCTTTCCTATGTCCGCCGCCACCAAAAGTTGCAGCAATTTTACCAACATCAACAAGAGAGTTGTGGGCGGCTCTAAATCCAATTTCCCACACATCTGCCTCGAGGTGTTTAAAATAAAGGACTGCTTGAACTCCTTCAATGCCTAGTAGGTGTCCATAGAGTGAATCACTTGGTCTATCTGAAGGTTGGTATTCTGCGAATTCTCCCTCTTCTTCAATAGCCATCATCACCTTTCCATCTAACAGTGAAGTTGTGGATGATAATAGTTTTCCGAGGTATAGGCGAGATGAGAGGGTATGTCCACCTTCCATGCGATTAGAAACTTCATTGGGGCTTACCCCTGTTTCAACAAGTTCTGCAACTAAGTCAAATGTTTCACCTCTATATGGCCCGATAAACTTAAAAAATCCTGTATCTGTGGCAAATCCAAAGAAGATATGTTCAGCGATTTCATGGGTAAGTTTTACTTCAAGGGCTTTATAGAGTTGCATGATGCAGAGGGTTGTGCTAAATGATTTTGGAACAATGTAGGTGATATCTCCAAATCTATTGCCTGATGCATGGTGGTCTACTACTAAGGTCGTAAGGCCTTCAATTTCATCTGCAATGTATCCAATTCTATCAATTGTAGAGCAATCTACTACCACAACGAGTGGATTTTTCTTTTTTAACACAGGGTCTATATGTCGTGCAAATAGTGGCTCATAATCATTAATTTCTTTTCTTGTAAATGGGCCTGCATTAACAAGGTGAACCTCTACTGAGAGGGATTGGAGTAGTTTCGCCATTGCAATTTGAGAGTGGATACAATCTCCGTCAGGGGATATATGTCCTATTACTATGGCAATAGAAGCATCATGGATTGCTGATAATACTTTTGGTTCAACCTCTGGATATTCAAACATGATGCTTCTCCTTAGCTTTTATACTGCTGGTAGTTCTTTCGCTTCATCTGGTGAAGAGAGTCTCATCTTTTCAACAGCTTCACGAGTTACTGTTACTTCTTTAATACTTTTTTTCGATGGAATGTCGTACATCACTTCTATCATAATATTCTCAACAATGCTTCGTAATCCCCTTGCTCCTGTTTTTTGAATAATTGATTTTTCGGCAATTGCTTCAATGGCTTCAGGGAGGAATGTAAGAGTCACTTCATCAATTTTTAATGATGCTGCATATTGTTTTATGATTGAGTTTTTTGGTTCTGTAATAATTTTCATCAGGTCTTCTTTACTTAAGCTGTTTAGTGCTACATGAATTGGAAGTCGTCCAATGAATTCAGGAATAAGACCAAATTTCACGAGGTCATCTGGGTGTATTTGTTTAAGTAATGATACATTGTCTTTTGAGTTTTCGCTTACTTTCGCACCAAAACCCATTTGGTGAGAGCCAACTCTTTTCTCAATTACTTTTTCAAGTCCCACAAATGCTCCACCACAGATAAAGAGGATGTTACGAGTATTAAGCTTTAACATTTCTTGATTAGGGTGCTTTCTTCCCCCTTGAGGAGGTACAGATGCTTCAGTTCCTTCAATTATCTTTAAAAGAGCTTGCTGCACACCTTCACCAGAGACGTCTCTAGTGATTGATACATTTTCCCCTTTCTTTGCAATTTTATCGATTTCATCAATAAAGATAATTCCATGTTCTGCTTTTTGTATATCGTTATCTGCATTCTGTATGAGTTTGAGGAGAATATTTTCTACATCTTCACCAACATACCCAGCTTCTGTGAGTGTTGTTGCATCTGCTATAGCGAAAGGAACTTTTAATTTCTTTGCTAATGTTTTTGCTAAAAGTGTTTTTCCTGTTCCAGTTGGTCCTATGAGGAGGATGTTTGATTTATCCATCTCGAGTCCCTCTTGACGGAATTGATGATCATACTTCACCCTTTTATAGTGGTTATATACTGCTACAGATAAAACTTTTTTTGCGTCATCTTGTCCAATAACAAAGTCATCAAGGTAGTTGTGGATTTCTTTTGGGGTAGGGATTTCTTCCAAGACTCCTTTGCTTTCGTCTTCTTCTGTTGAAGAGATTCCTTGGTTAACCATCATATTATTGCAGTTGTCTACGCAGTAATTACAGATTGCTACCCCAGGTCCGTAAAAGAGGGATTTTGTTTCTGTTACGCTTCGCCCACAGAAAGAGCATACTTTAGTATTTCTTGCCATTGTTAGCTCCTATTCATAATTTTATCAGCAAGACCATAAGCAACTGATTCTTCGGCTGTGAAAAAGTAGTCACGTTCTAAATCTTTTGCTATGATATTTTTTTCTTGCCCCGTATGTTGTGCAAAATAATCAATTGAGAGTTGTTTTATACGAAGTAGTTCTTTTGCATGGATTTGGATGTCAGAGACTTGTCCACCAACGCCACCAAAGGGTTGGTGAATCATCACTCTTGCTGATGGGAGGATGAATCTCTTTCCTGGAGCTCCTGCTGCAAGGAGTAGGGCTCCCATGCTAGCAGCTTGTCCAAGACAGATAGTTTGTACGTCACTTTTGATATACTGCATCGTATCATAGATAGCTAATCCTGCCGTGACAGAGCCACCGGGGGAATTTATATAAAGACTTATATCTTTTGTTGGATCCTCTGATTCGAGAAATAAGAGTTGAGCCACAATAAGGTTTGCAGTAACGTTGTTTACCTCTTCTCCTAATATAATAATTCTATCTCGAAGTAATCGTGAAAATATATCAAATGAGCGCTCTCCAATTCCTGAATGTTCAATAACAACAGGAACGAGAGATTCTCTTATTTGTGTATCAATTTTGTCCATAAATCCCCCTGTCTATTGATGATGATTAGTGTTGATGAGATGCCATAAACTCGGTGTAGCTTACTTCTTTAGTCTCATTAAAAGTGTTGTTTTCTAATAAGAATGCAGATGCTTTCTTTGTTTGGATGTCATCTTTAATCATCTCTATGTAATATTCTTTAGTTTTTTCGTCAGTGATCTCTTTTAATTGTAGTTCTACTTGTTCGTTAAGTTCTTCTTCTGTGACTTCAAAACTCTCTTTTTCTTTAATCTTTTCAATTAAGAGCTGACCTGTGAGTGTCTTTTCAGCTGGCTCTGTCCACCCTGCGGTAAAATCTTCTTTAGTTTGACCTGAGAAGGAGAGGTAACTCATTATTTGTTCTTCGTTCATGCCACTTTGAGAAACAAATCGTCTCCAAGAAGAGTCTACTTCTGCTTGAATCATTGATGCTGGTACATTGATAGTAGTTTTTTCTAATAATGCTTCAATTAATGTATTAAGTTTGGTCTCTTTAAGGTGACTCATTAGGCTATTAGTAAGTTTCTCTTTAGTCCCATCAACTAAGTCTTTAACAGTTTTGTATTCTTCACTTACGTCTTGTGCAAATTCATCATCAAGTTCAGGTACGTCTCTCACTTTTACAAGGTTGAGTTTCACTGATAAGGTGATTGTTTTTCCAGCATACTCGCTGACATCATGATCTTCTGGATATGTTTTTGTGATTAGTTTTTCATCACCTTTTTTCATTCCAATTACATCTTCATCAATTTTATAGAAATTAGATCCACTGTTTACGGTGAATACAAAATCTTTTCTTGAGGTTCCAGCAACTTCTTCTTTATTTTCATCAAGTTCAACATAGTCAACTGTGATGATGTCACCTGAGGCAACTGTTTTATCTTTTTCAATGACCATTGCATTTTGATCACGAAGTTTGTCAATTTCAGCAGTAGTCTCTTCTTCCCCGACTACAACTTTTTCAACATCAATAGTTAACCCTTTGTAGAGAGGAATATCAAATTGTGGAAATACATCATAGACTACAGAGAAAGTAAGATCTTTATCTATTTCAGTAGAGATTGCTTCTTCATGCTGTAAACTTGGAGTGCTGTAAGGGAGTGGTTTGTATTTTTGTTCCACATCGTCAATAGCTTTTTGTACGGCTGTGTCGATGAGTGTATACACGCTCTCTTCTTTCATCCCTTCTCCAATTTTGTTCTCTATAACATTCTTTGGAGCTTTTCCTTTTCTAAAGCCAGGAATTTGAATAGTTTTAGTGTACTTACTAAGAACTTTATTGTATTCATCTTGGATTGCCTTTTGTTCTAAGGTCACAAATAATTCTACCTGGGATTTTTCCAGTTCTTTTACTTCTTGTTTAGCGATCATCTACTTTCCTCTCATATTAGCTCGTGTATCTATAGTAAACATGCAGCGCCCTATGGGCAAGTGCTATGTGGTGTATCAATGGTATTCTATCAAAAAATCAATAGAAAAGCGACCCAGAAATCCGGGTCGCCTCAAAGCGAAAGACGGGACTTGAACCCGCGACAGCCACCTTGGCAAGGTGGAGCTCTACCACTGAGCTACTTTCGCGAATTTACCACGATGATACAAATAATTGCCACACTGGTCAAGTATGATGTGGGTAATTAAAAGATAGATAATTCACTGTTCTTAAAGGTAAGCATTACACCGATCTATACGATGTAATGCTTACATGGAATTTTTAGGCTACTTTGTGATAGCTTTTTTCGTATTGAGTAATGCAATCTCTTCTTCACTAAAGTTTTTCTTTTGATACAGATACCCAAAGAGTTTTGCTAATACAACGAGGGCTATGATGCCAATAATCAGTAAGACCCAGCCTTGTGTTATTACAGGTGATAATAAATATAGTACTCCTGAGATTCCTGCAACAAGAAGGGCATATGGAACTTGTGTTTTTACATGGTCTATATGGTCAGATCCTGCAAATATTGATGCCATAACAGTGGTATCAGAGATAGGGCTGCAGTGGTCACCGAATATTGCTCCAGCAAAAATTGCTCCAATAATAATATGAACGAGGGGAAGTCCTCCAATAGTAAAAGCAAGAGGGATTCCGATTGGGGTCATAATTGCCATTGTTCCCCATGATGTTCCTGTAGAGAAGGAGATGAACATACAGATAATAAAGATGAGAAATGGTAGGAGTGCAGGGCTCATCCAAGCTTCTGTTGCTCCCACGACAAAATCTGCTGTTCCAAGAGCATCAGTGACAGTTCCAATTGACCATGCGAGAATCATGATGATAAGGGCAGGTAGCATTGTTTTAATACCACCCATTACAGTATCTTCGATATCTTTAAAACTAAATTTTTGGATGAATGCTAATATAATTCCTACGACGGACATGGCAAAAGCTGCCCATGTGAGCGCTACATCAACTTCTGTAGCTGCAAGTGCATCCATGATAGTTTTTCCTTCTGCGCCTCCTCCTGTATACCATAGAGCCCAGATTCCAACTCCTATGAGTGTTACTAATGGGAGGATGAAGAACCACACATTTGCTTTTTCTTGATTAATAGGGTCTCCAAGGTCCATCTCTACTGAAGAGAGAGGCACTGCTCCATCTGCAATTAACTTTCCTGTTTTTAAGGCTCTCAGCTCTGCTTTTGCCATTGGTCCAAAATCTTTTCCAAAGATGAAAAGAGGAACTGCTACTAAGCTAAGAATACTGTAGAAATTCCATTGAATTGAGCTTAAGAAGGCAAAGTATGGTTGAGTTTCAACTAATGAAATTGATACAAATGTAGCCGCAATTAAGGAGACTTGAAATCCAATCCAGTCCGATACTGGGCCTATTGTTGCCATTGGGGCTGCTGTTGCATCGAGGATATAAGCAAATTTCTCTTTTGAAACTCTATATGTTGCGTTGATATCTTTTGCAGCGTTTCCTGTAATTACAGAGTTTACATAGTCATTAAAAAATATGATAATTCCTAGAACCCAAGCAAACAATTGTGCTCTTTTTCGGTTATTGATTTTATGTTCTAATGAGCGTGTAAGGGCGTAGGATCCACCTACTTTGTACATTAATGCAGCTCCTATTCCTAACAGTGCAACGAGTACAAGGAAACGAGCATTCCATCCATCTGTCATTACAATTTTCATCCAGTCAAATGTAATTGCAACAGCGGCAAAGGGATTCCCTGAGCTGTATATGAGCCCTCCTATAAGAATACTTACAAATAACGATATTACCACTTTTCGTGTGATAATTGCCAATAAGATTGCCACAATTGGTGGCACTATAGACCAGAATCCAAACATAATTCCCTCCTAAAAATACGTATTGTAGTAATCTTTGCATATGGGTAATAGTGAGTCAAGAAAAAAAATTGCAAAATATATTCTCATGTGATAGTTACATGCCTAATAAATACTGAAAAGGATGCTGTAAAATATTCATCTGAGGAGGTAAAGATGTTCCCTATAAGGGGTGAAGATGCTATTTATAGGTTAAAAAGAGAATCCTAATCCGTATGAATCTTGGGGATATACATATCCGTCGATGATTTTTACTGCATGGTAGGATGGGTCATCTATGAATTCAACGTGGCCATCTAAATCAGCATACTCTACATTATTGCTCGAAAGGGCCATATGAAGGGCAGCTGCAATTCCAAGTCCTGCTTCATCCATACATCCCACCATTGTTCTTTTTCCTATAGAAGTGGCAACAGCATCGAGTTGTAGTGCTCGCCCAATTCCCCCTGTTTTAGCTAATTTGATGTTGTACATATCTGCTCCACCTTGTTTGTACAGTGTGGCAACATCTTCAGGTCCTAAGATAGCTTCATCAGCCATTATTCTTATTTGTGAGTTTCTCAGTGTTGTAAAGGATTGTATGTCTCGTTTATTACATGGCTGTTCTATAAATTTAGCTTTAATATTGCGTAATACTTCTATACATTTCTTCGCTTCTTCTACTGAATACCCTTGGTTTGCATCAAAGTATATGTGTATCTCATTTCCTATCTTTTCTCTCACTTTAATGAGTTTTTCTATATCATCTTCTATATTTACTCCACCCTTAATTTTAAGGGCTTTGTATCCTTTTTGCGTCCAACTAAGAGCTTTTTCAACAACTTCATGTACAGGTCGTATTCCAATGGTAATGCTACTTTTTATGCGGTCTCTTCCCCCTCCAAGAAGTTGATAAAGGGGGAGTTTTGCTTTTTTCCCAAGAATGTCAAAAAGGGCCATATCAACAGATGCCATTGCTGTAGGATGAGTTCCCATAGTGCTTCTCATTCTAGACAGGATGTCATTGTATGCTAGTGGGTTTTCTCCAAGGAGCATTGGTATGGCGATATCATTTAGGGCATGTTTTATGGTGTGTTCTGTTTCTCCTGTAACTTCTTCATCAAATGCACTACATCCAAATCCTGTAATACCAGCATCTGTTTCTATTTTTAGAAAGTAATTTACTACTTTTTCTGTAGTTGAGTAGGCTATGGTGAAGGGTTCTTCAAGGGTAAGGGTAATGGGCCAAGCTTCTACGTGGGTGATTTTCATCTCTTTTCTCCCTTCTCTTTCATAAGTGAAATAAGTAGGTCTATTATTGGTGTGATATCTTGTACAAGAGGATCGAGAGTGATTAGATGGGTCTCTTCTTCTATTTTCTTACATACGTTCTCTATTTCATTCATTTCCATTTCTTCATGGTTAATCGTTATTGCGACAACTTTTTTTGATGAAAGAAGTTCAATCACTTGTAGTTGTGTGGATAGTGGGTGAATGTGGGCTCCAGGTATTCCATCGTAATCTACCCTTTTCGGGGCGTGCTGCATAATCACCACATCGGGTTGTCCAGCTGAGAGGATCTCAAAGCCTCCTGGATAAAGTGGGTTCATTAAGCTTCCTTGTCCTTCAATAATCATTATTTGAGGTTTTTCTGCGTCCCAAGCTTCTAATATTGCGTTTTCTATTTCTCCTGCTACAAAGTCATTGATGAGAGAGTCCATTCTCACTCCATAGGCAGCTCCTTGTAGCCATGCTGTTTGTCCTGTTCCAATCATTTGCGTGCTGATGCCTCGTTTTTCGAGTGCTTCAACGAGGCGCCATGCAGTGGTTCTTTTTCCAACACATGAGTCTGAACCTAAAAGTGCTACTCGAAATGAAGTAACTTCTTTAATTCTTCCTGTAAATCCATGAAGTTGGTCTCTTGGTGGAATTTTTCTGATGTCTCGTAGTGTAACGCTATGTCTTTTAGCTGCGTTTCTTATCTCTTCATCATCACTCAGAAAATAGTGAAGCCCGCAGTCAACATTAAGTCCTAGTGAAATTGCATAGAGGATATCTTCTCTTTGAGGTTCAGTTAATCGTCCTCCATCGCTTGCTATTCCAAAGACCAAGTGGGTAATAGGTGTCCCCATTTCTTTGCTTTTGGTGACAGCATCATCAATGTTTTTATATATCATGATGGTCGATTTTTTATTATCGAGGTATTCAAGGGCATCCTTTCTGGCAAGATGTTTGTCTACA
>Ga0075111_1001472_pt1 | contig 10716 bp, 6 predicted proteins | sample AntAceMetag02UKK_FD_69787 | JGI IMG/M metagenome (GOLD analysis project Ga0075111, IMG submission 69787) | Saline lake microbial communities from Ace Lake, Antarctica - Antarctic Ace Lake Metagenome 02UKK | ecosystem: Environmental > Aquatic > Non-marine Saline and Alkaline > Saline | place... | reverse complement strand
CCTATCAACTTTAATTATATGATTATCGGTTCCTATCCAAATATTTCCCTGTCGATCCACGGCAGTGCAATACCCTGTATAATCGGTAAATCCACTTGATGCATCAAAAAAAGCAATTTCCGGGGAACTTGTATTATAAAGATTATCCAACAAAAGATGATTAAGCCCTTTATCAGTTCCAATCCACAAATCATTGTCCATTCCTTCTTCAATAAACCTGATGGTTGCCCCAATTATCCCGTCACTCTGGCCAAAGGTTTTCAGTAACCGGAGTTTGTTATTCTCCTCATCAAGAAAGTAAAGTTTCCCCGCACTTGATCCAATGACAATATTATAGTTATCCAGGATGCACGTACAGCTTATATTTTTTGGCAAAAAAGAATGAGTTTCATTTAAATGTACCGTTTCATTATGCGAAAATTTAAATAGTCCTTTATCGAAAGTAGTCAACCAAAAATCGCTACCCATAACTTCAACGGCAGTTGTATTGGATGGGGGCGGGAAATTCGGGATAACATTTAATTTCTGAGGGGAGTCTGTATAGTCTCTGGTATAAGTCGGACGACGCCATATATCTGCCCCCAATAGCATTAAAGAATCATTTAGCTTTATTTTGCCGACCAGATTATTTAGATATTCTATTTCCAGTTTTTTACTGATCTTAAAGCATCCTATGTTACTTGCCGAGATTAAGATATCGCCATTAGCATCCTCCACCATCGAAATAAAGCCGTTTACCGCCAGATTTGAATTAAACTTACTAAGTCCATTATCTTTCAATATTTCATTACAAGCCACGCGTGACCATTTCCTGATATCTTTAGTATTTACCCTGCAATATAGAGTGTCAGGTGCTGCTACCCACATCCTGTTTTTGGAGTCAAAAAGCAGGTCGTTGATTTTTTGCCCGGAAAACCCAAATAGACTTTCTTCCTGCATTGTGAAGTAAGATTCAGGAATGTAAACCAAGCCATTGTTAATACTTCCATACCACAAGGCCCTATCATTTTTGTCGTAAAACGTGCAGAAACCTACACCTTTTGACAGGCCTATTTTTGGGTTGAAATTTATAATCGAATCGTTTTTGAGCAAGTACAAGCCTCCACCTTCCATACCAAGCTCATCCACCCAGGCAGCAATCCAAACCTCATCATTTATTCCTTCCGAGAGCCCGAATACCTGCCCTATACCCGTAAAGTGTTTTTCATTTCCATTGATAAGCTCAGTTATTCCCTGCCTGTTAAGCGAATAAATGATCCGGGAATCCGTGCAAAGCAACTGCGATACATTATGAGTTTCGCTTCCACCAGGAGGGGTATTATTTTTTGCTTTATCTACGAAGCCATCATAGTGCATGGTTTTCGGGTCAAAGCTAATTATTGGCCAGGGCAAACCGGAACTGTAAAATGAGATTAAAACTTTGTCATGGCAAGGATCAAAATCCATAACCCTGACCAAGCCTCTGTGATCACCAGGCATTTCAATGGATTTGAATTGTTGCCCGTTGTAAATGCATACCCCATTTTCCGATCCGATGTAAACCAGGGAAGTATCGGCAAAGCAAGCCAAACTCCGGATATTGTCGCTGGGTAATACACTGTTCTGGCTGTTGAATACTTTAAAGCTGTTTCCGTCAAAAACAGATATTCCACCATCGTATGTGCCAAACCACATGTTTCCGTTCCAGTCTTCGGTAATAGCCCACACCTTTTGCCCCGACAGGCCATCAGCAGTTCCCCAATTGGTAAAAGTCCGGCCATCAAAGCGGGACACCCCGGTATCCGTTCCAATCCATAAGTAGCCTCTTGAATCCTTGAAAATAGTACGAATGCAATTATCCGGAAGGCCATCATTTACGGTGTATCGCCTATGAAAGACTTGCTGCCCAAACAAACTTATTTGCAATAGCAACAATGGAATTAATAATTGCATCCATTTTTTCATTATTCAGAAGAATTGAGGTTTTGCCCAGTAAGCACTTTTACAAATTCATCTACCCTGCGAAAAGCCACATCCAGCCGGGTACCATCATCTAAAATTATGAAATGCCCATCCAGGTTGACATATTGCTTTACGAAATTCAGGTTGATGTGATAGGATTTATGGATCCGGAAAAACATATCCTCCGGGAGGAGTTCAGCGACCAGTTTGAGCGTTTTGGTGACCAGAATATCGGGTTCGTTAAGCACAAAAATCCTGGTGTAATTCGATTCGGACTGGCAATAGATAATATGATGCACTTTAACCATCTGGTAGCCCGTCATGGTGGGCAAGGCTATTTTTTGAGCCACCTCTTTGCCGGCATTCAGATTTCCAAGCAAAGTTTCCAACCTTTGGTGTTTGGACTTTTGGTGATGCTCCGTTTCAAATTGTTTAAGGGCTGTTTGTAGATCAACATAATTGATAGGCTTAAGTAAATATGCCATGGCCGAAGTTTTAAAAGCATCGATGGCATAATGCTCGTAGGCGGTTGTAAAGATAACTTCGAAATTGACATTCTTAAAATAATCGAACAGCTTAAACCCATCTTCATTGGGCATTTCGATATCCAGGAAAACAATATCCGGGTGGTACTTATTGATGGCTAGAACGCCATTTTCAACAGATTCGGCAAGTTCGACAACTTCCATTTTATCAGGGAAATATCGTTGGATAAGCTTTTGAAGTGCCTCCCGGGCATTTTGCTCGTCATCGATAATTATGCAGCTAAACATAGTTTTATTGTTTAAGGCAAAGGTAAAACAATGCTTTCAGAATATTTTCATGAATTATTCAAAGTAGTAAAAATCCTGATTAACGTTGAATACCAAATAGCGAACGTAATGTTTTCGCTGTTTTTCGTTTCCAGGGTCCACTTGAAAATACGTTTGCTCACTGAATCCCTACGAAAAAGCTAAAAATTCCTACGGTGGATAAGTGGTGCATATTCATGTTTTCTAATCACTTAGTTTTGGTGGAAAATTGAAATCTGAACCATATTACTTTCTAAACTAAATCAAATTGTAATGAAAAAAAGAATTACTATTTTGCTGTTGCTCACAGTATTTGGATTGAGTGGATTGTTAAAGGCACAGTGGCTGGTAAACAATCCAGACTGGTTGGGTGCTTCGGATATAACAAATGCCACCAATCTTCTTGACAATAATTTAAATGCTTATGGTTATCTCTCAATGTCATATTATTCAACGCTCTATACAAAGTATGCATTGATCACCTTTCCAGAAACGAAAACCATTTCAAAGTTTAAATTCAAGTATGCTTTTCCAGCAACCGTTCAAAGCCCTTGCCATGGATTTCCTGACCCAATTGCTCATACATGCAAGGGCAAGCTTTACTATAAACAGGGGGGAGTATGGTACGAAGCCTATACTGTAACCGATAACCTAAACACCACCGCCGATCCTTCAATTTGCGAAGTAGTGGATTCTGTAGAATTCATATTCGATTCAGCAATCACCGCGCAGGAATGGAAATTTGAGATGATTGGTGGGTATTGGTTAGGAGCCCAATATCAATCAACAACATATTTCAAAGTATTCGAATTGGGATTTTACGAAGAGCAAACTACTTCAAATGATATTGTAGGGTACTACCCATTTAATGGTAATGCAAATGATGAAAGTGGGAATGGAAATGATGGAACTGTGAACGGCGCAACTCTGACTACCGATAGGTTTGGGAATACAAATTCAGCCTATTCTTATGATGGGATAAATGACTATATCAGTCTAGGCAATCAACTTAATCCTGGTTATGATGATTATTCTATCTCTGTATGGGTGAATACCAATGGTTCTTCTGAATCTCAAACCATAATCTCAAAAAGATATGATTACGGCAATCCCATATGCTGGCCTTACGCATTTGCAATTCATCCAGATACAAGTATTCACTTTTATATTCGGCGAGGTGATGAAAGCATAAATTTAATTGCACATGGGTATGAAATGGATACTTGGGCCCATTTTGTGATAATTAGAGATGGTGGAACCTCAAGATTTTATAAGAATGGAGTTTTATTTGCTAGTGACACAAATATCAATCTCATAAATGCAAATCTTACAAATTCACAAGTAACTAACATAGGTAGAAATCCTACTGGAATAGGTGAAAAATTATTTTCAGGGTTTATAGATGATATCAGCATTTTCAACAAAACACTTACTCAACAAGAAATAGATAGCCTTTACCACATTGGCGGCTGGGATTTAATTGAACCCGAATTTATTGCTGCACCATTATCTGGAAGAGCACCTCTGGATGTGCAATTTACAGACCAGTCAACCGGCAACCCCATAAGTTGGCAATGGGATTTTGAGAATGATGACATCTATGATTCCTTTGAACAAAATCCTTCTTTTACTTATGAAGCCGCAGGAGAATATTCAGTAAAACTTTTGGTAGGAGATGAATTCGGATACACTGACTCTATTGTAAAAGAAAGCTATATCCTTGTCGATCCCCCTTTAGTAGCTGATTTTTCATTTGTTCCTACTACGGGCACAGTTGGAATCCCTGTTCAATTTACTGACCAATCAACTGGTGGTGGCATAGCAAGCTGGGAATGGGACTTCCAAAACGATGGCACCATCGACAGTTATGAAAACATTACGGATTTTACCTACACACAGGATGGAACTTACGATGTAAAATTGACTATCTCGGATGGAACTTACTTTGATAGCACCATAAAGCAAATCGAAGTATACTATGCCAATGAGCCGGTTATTTCATCTATTTTGGATGTTCCCAACGACGAAGGCAGACAGGTAGTTATTAATTGGTATAAATCCACCTGGGATGACGGCAATAATCCCTACCGCATTTGGCGCCTGCAAAATTGGGCTGACGATCCCTGGGAATTTATGGGAGAAGTTCCATCTCAGAGCTTTGATGAATATGCTTACATTGCGCCTACCATCAGCGATTCAAACGCACAGGGCATTCCCTACTTTACCTACATTGTTAGTTTCAACAACCAGGCACAGGGAACTTTTAACTCCGAACCGGACTCCGGCTATTCTGTGGATAACCTGGCTCCTACTGCTCCTCAAAACTTAATGGGACAAACCGAGAACACAAGCTTCAACCTGTACTGGGATCAAAGTGAAGTTCGAGACTTTGATTTTTATACTGTTTATCAAAATGACGAACAAGGAAACCCAAGCCTCGTGCTAACTAATGTGGATAATACCGCGACAATTCCTCTATTGGAAAACTCATTGGAAACCTTTGTTACTGCCACCGATTACAACGGTAATGAAAGTGCTTATTCCAATCAGCTACTTGTTCCTTTCTATAAAGAACTTATTATCCCACAAGGTTGGAGTGGATTGTCTTATCCAGTGATTCCTGAAAACCCACAATTGGAATATATGATGGCTCCAGTAAACAGCATGGTTATTATGCAAAATATGGATGGTGTTTATTGGCCCGAAATGGCTGTTAATTCCATCGGAGATTTTAATGCTCATGATGGCTACGCAATTAAAATGAATATTGAACAAACACTTTCATTAATTGGATACGATGAAACCAACAAGACCATCACCTTGCCAATTGGTTGGTCAATCTTACCTGTAATAAGTAAGGAGCCCGTGCCTGCATCCGAAATATTTGGTCAGATGGGAAGCCATCTTGAAATAGTAAAAGATATTGCCGGTTACAGGATTTACTGGCCTGAAATGGGTATCTTCCAAATTGAAGTACTTGAACCCGGCACTGCATATTATGTAAAACTCAGCGAGAGTGTAACGATATCTTATTAGTTACCCTTTTCCCCCAAACAAAACACCCCTAATTCTCAAAAAAGAGGTTCTTTCAATTTCGAGAGAATCTCTTTTGCTTTGTGCATCAGGCTAGATTGTTTTTGTTGGTGTAAATTGTCATCTGTTGAATACACTACTCCAAAAATAACATTGCAACACCCTCAACAGCCAGTAGTGATCCGATAATATCCCTCATGTTTATTTTTTCCCGGAAGAATATAATTGCGGGAGGTATAATCAGAACCGGGACAATGGCCAAGTGATATTTATGATACAGTATATTTACACCCTCATTGTAAAAATTTAGTAGTTTTGTTGTGATAGATTTTTAAAAAGTATTTTTATGACAAACCTTGATATCCGCTGGAAACAGAGATTTAATAATTATTTAAAGGCATTATCCCAACTTGGGAAATTTATGGCTAAAGGAGATGCTTTGAATGAACTTGAAGAGCAAGGTTTGATTAAAGCTTTTGAATATACCTTTGAACTTGCATGGAACATGATGAAGGACTTTTATGAAAGCCAGGGTGAAACAGGAATTCAAGGTAGCCGTGATGCCATTAGATTGGCTTTCAGGAGAGGGCTTATTGAAGATGGTGATAACTGGATGAAAATGATTGAAAGCCGCATCAGGACATCACACACTTACAATGAAGAAACTGCCAATGAAATTGCAGGGGACATTAAAAATAAATACTTCGAGTTATTTCTTTTGCTGAGAGATAAATTGGAATCGCAAGATTAACGTATTACAAATCCCATAATCAATGAAATTCGGTTTAAACAAAAATACAATTAAAAAGCTTAATCAAATATTTACTGCACACCCTGAAGTACAGCAAGCAATCCTTTATGGCTCCCGTGCCAAAGGAAGCTTTAAACACAATTCAGACATCGACATTACCTTGAAAGGAGAGAATATAAATCTCGATGTGTTAAATAACATTTCATTAGAAATTGATGACCTCCTCTTACCCTACATGATCGACCTTTCCATCTTCAGCCACATTAAAAACGATGAGCTTATTGACCACATCCACCGTGTGGGAAAAGTATTTTATGAGAGAGAGACAGCTACCTCCCTATCATCCTTAGCCGGACGGGCATTGCAGAAGCTAACAGTGAACTCTTCTATTCAAAAGTCCTGAAAGAAATTCTTTCAGGACTTTTGTTTTTTTGAAGATATCAAACAAAACGAAGGGGGTTTGCCAGTGGCAAACCCCCTTCGTTTTTCTAAATCTTATTCTTAATTTCCTACTTCCTATCCATCATCTGTTCCTCTTCAACGGATGATTCGGCAGCATTTTGCTTTAACTTTGGGTGGCCTTTAACGATAGTCAGTTCATCGATGATGTTTTGCGCACCGGCGTATTTGTCGATAATAAACAATACATACCTGGCATCCACGCAGATTGTCCGTTGCAAATCAGGTTCGAAAGCGATATCGCCACTCATGGCTTCCCAGTTTCCATCAAAGGCCAACCCGATCAACTCACCGTAGGCATTCAGGACAGGGCTACCAGAGTTTCCTCCGGTAATGTCGTTATTGGTCAGGAAGCAAACGATCATTTCACCATCTTCGCCATAGCGGCCATAATCTTTACTTTCATACAATTCCTTCAATTTTTCGGGAACCACAAACTCCCAATTCGATGGATCTTCTTTTTCCATAACTCCCGAGAGAGTGGTCACATAATCGTAATGGACAGCGTCGGCAGGATAATAATCGAGTACCTGCCCATAGCTTAAGCGCATGGTGAAATTGGCATCCGGGTAGAAACTCTTATCCGGGTACATTTCCCTTAAGCCGGCAATATAAAGCCTTTCGCCTTTATTGCTTTTGGCATCTGCAGCCTGAAGTGTAGCCTGTAATTCGGGCATTTTTTCAAAGAATGAATTCAGCAACTTTGTTGCAGGATCTTTATCGAGGGCTTTTGCACTTGGTTTATCGAGGAAGGCATTGACCTTTTCGGCGGAAGCAAATATAGATTTATCGAAAAGCTTATTTGAATAGGCCGAAAAATCACCTTTGTACTTTTTGTTAATTTCGGCCAGCATTTCGGGTTGCTGGTCTGTAGGAACATCTTCGTAATACATTTCGAGCAATGTACCCAAAAGTTCCCTGTCTAAGGGCTCGTAATAATCTTTGAAATATTCTTTGGCAGCTTCTCTCAGGGATATTATTTGTTCATCAATTGCTTCATCGTCTTTATCTTTTTCACTTAATAATGATTTTAGTTTTCCAAACTTCCTGGAAAACATCAATATTTCACTTCCGCGCGCTATTGCTTCATTCAAATAAATACTCGACAGGTTAAACTCTTTCGCGTCGTTAACCCCTTCTTCCATCAGGGTCAATGCTTCGCCATATTTATCATTACGGTCAGGTTTGGCATTTACCCAATTATTAAATTCAGCTTCCTGTCCCTTCTTTTTATCATATACTTTCAGGCACTTTAAACCTTTGGTTTGGCCGATAAAATATTTCCAATAGTTGGATGTACGTGCATACTTTGAAGCATACTGAATTCTTATTGCACCATCTGCATCCATATACTCGCGCATAATCTTTAATTTCTTATCACGAATTTTAACCACGGTTGGGTTCGACTCATCAATGGCCAACTCAACACCCCAAGATGAGAGGTAGCGCTGCGTTCCTCCGGGATAACCCATGATCATTGCAAAATCACCATCTTCAACACCGGCAATAGAAATTGGTAAATAATGCTTCGACTTGTATGGGATGTTATCTTCAGCAAAATCGGCAGGTTTACCATCAGGAGCTGTATAAACCCTAAAAATAGAAAAATCACCTGTGTGGCGTGGCCACATCCAATTGTCAGTATCAGCACCATATTTTCCAATGGATGAAGGTGGTGCTCCTACCAAGCGAACGTCTTTAAAGATTTCATATACGAAGAGGTAATATTCATTTCCTCCAAAAAAGCTTCTGATAGATGCGTTGTAATGATTGTCTTCTTCGGCTTCATTACTGATCTCTTTGCCAATTTCCCTGACCTTTGCTGAACGATCTGCCTCAGACATGTCGTCGTTTAATTCGGCAAGTACTTTTTCGGTAACATCCTCAATCCTCACCAGGAAGCGGGCTGAGAGGCCATCGTTTTTCAATTCCTCTTTTTTACTCATCGCCCAAAAACCGTCGGTAAGGTAATCGTGCTCAATGGTGCTGTGCGACTGGATTGCCCCATAGCCACAGTGATGGTTAGTGAAGATGAGGCCTTCGGGTGAAACAATTTCACCAGTACATCCGCCACCAAAAATGATGATCGCATCTTTAAGGCTCGAATTGTTGATACTGTAAATTTCTTCGGCAGTAAGCTGCAATCCCATTTCTTCCATATCCACATAGTTGAGCCTTTCAACAAACAGTGGCAGCCACATTCCTTCATCAGCTTTGGTCATCGGGCTGAAACCGATTAGTAGCACGAATAGTAATCCAAATAGTTTTCTCATTTTTTGATGTTTAAATAGTTATTAAATAAATTTTTCTCCTTTATCTACTTTTATATCTGTAACAAACTGCCTGATCTGTTGTTCCTCATCTTTTTTACAAATCAACAGCGTATCGTTGTCTTCGATCACGATATAATCTTTTAAGCCTTGAATTACCACAAGTTTATTTTTCGGCATATTGATAATACAGTTCTCGGTATCGTAAAGCATAATTTCGTTACCTGCTACTACATTCCCATTTTCATCTTTGTCCCTTATTTCATAAAGCGACCCCCAGGTCCCCAAATCGGACCACCCAAAGTCGGCAGAATACACATAAACATTTGTAGCTTTTTCCATTATGCCATAGTCGATAGAAATTTTGTGACAAACGGTATAGGTTTCATCAATAAATTGTTTTTCATCGGGTGTATTGTATTTCCCAACCCCTTTCGCAAAAAGTTCATCTACTTCATCAAGATAGGTTTTAAATGCCAGGGAAATGCTTTTGAGTGACCAGATAAAAATACCGGCATTCCAAAGAAAGTCGCCACTGGCAAGAAATTTATTGGCAATTTCGATATCAGGCTTTTCAGTAAAGGTTTTTACTTTCCTGATTTTTTTATTTTTCTCGTACTTCTGGGTTTCATCGTATTGGATATAGCCATAACCCGTATCGGGCCGACTTGGTTTTATCCCAAGTGTAATCAGCCAGTCATTGTCACAAGCAGCTTCCAGAGCATCATTGATCACTTTAACAAATTCATCTTCTTTGAGTATCAAATGATCCGAAGGCGCCACAACGATGCAGGCATCAGGATTTACTGATTTGATTTTATAATTGGCATATGCGATACAAGGTGCTGTATTCCGCATGGCTGGCTCAAGCAGGATGTTGTTCCCGGGCAATTCGGGGAGTTGCTCTTTTACCAGTCCATCATACTGCTCGTTAGTAACGATCAGAATGTTTTCGACGGGGCAAATTTTTCGGAAGCGGTTAAAGGTTTGCTGGATGAGGGTTTCACCAGTACCGAGAATATCGATAAATTGTTTGGGGCGGTTGGAACGGCTCATGGGCCAGAACCTGGCGCCAATGCCTCCTGCCATAATAATGCAATAGTAATTTTTATTCATGCTTAATTTTTTGGGGTGGACTGATTTCCGTCTGCAAATTTACGAAAACCTGATCATTTATTTTGTTCATCAACCGGAATTACTTCGGCCATTGGATTAAAAATATACTTTCTTTTGTTTTGAAGCTGGAGGCAAAGGTAATTTTTACGGCGAAGGTGGAGTTTCCTGAAGGTCCGTCCATCACTTAGCCTGAAGATTGCATTCTCGGGTATATCTTCAACAGTAAGTGTTTTTTTATTGGTGTCAAATTTTTTTAATTGTCTGCTCAATGCAACATCTGCATTGGATGATGCAAATATTTTCTTGTTGTCCAGTTTAAGTTTTTCTAAAATTTCGGGAGGGAAAATTTCGGGCT
>Ga0075111_1001471_pt1 | contig 10717 bp, 10 predicted proteins | sample AntAceMetag02UKK_FD_69787 | JGI IMG/M metagenome (GOLD analysis project Ga0075111, IMG submission 69787) | Saline lake microbial communities from Ace Lake, Antarctica - Antarctic Ace Lake Metagenome 02UKK | ecosystem: Environmental > Aquatic > Non-marine Saline and Alkaline > Saline | place... | reverse complement strand
CATATGCAGCTGCTTCAATCACTTGAATATTGTGTTTTAGATATAAATCAATTGTTTGGTCTTCAAACTCTGGATTATTAAGATTACATAAGAGGTTCATTCCAAATATTTCATTATTTGACAGGTCAGTTTTAATCTTTGTGATTGCGTCTTCAATTCGATCAAGGCTACATGCTCCAGTTCCAAAAAAACTTAGCATCCCTTGCTTTGCAAGTTTTATGCACATCTCTTCCGAATTGATCCCTCGAACCATTGCTCCTGCTATATAGGGGTATTTTAGCGAGTATCTATCTTTGAAAGCTGATGAACCAAGCTTGTCAGTTGTGATCAATATAGAACTAGGTGATAAATTTTGTAGTTTCTCATTTAAGTTTTGCATAATTCCTCCCAATTATTCCCAAGTTGATAGTTACTTTATTTGTGCGACTAATCGAGTTAGTATTTTTCCCGGTCCGATTTCTTGAAACTCAGGATCAGTTTCATTTTTAAGTAATAGTATTGATTCTACCCAACGGACTGAATTGCTAATCTGCTGTGCAAGATTGTTTCTTGTGTTTTCAAGGGTGTATGCTTGAGCTGTGTAGTTAGCAATGCATGGGATTGAGGCTTCATTAAATGATGCATTAGCAAGTACATCTTCAAATTCTGTTTGTGCTTCTTTCATATATCGTGAATGGAAAGCCCCACTAACTTTTAATGGTACATACATTCTTACTCCAGCATCTTCAAATATTTGTTGAACATCCATGATGTCTTTTTTAAGGCCAGATATAACCGTTTGCCCAGGGGAATTATAATTTGCAACATCTATTGTATCAAATGCCGTACTTTCTAAAAGATTTTTTATCTTGTCTGAGTCCATGCCAATAATTGCAGCCATTCCACCACCTTCAACTTTTGACATGATTTCACCACGTTTTTGAACAAGATTTAGTCCAGTTGAAAAATCAAATACTTTTGCAGCAAAAAGTGCACTATATTCTCCGAGGCTATGACCTGCAACAAAGTCTGGTTCCGAACCTGTTTCATCAAGCTTGCTTAAGTAACTTAACGCGCTGACTACAAACAAAGCGGGTTGAGTATAATCGGTATTATTTAGTTGCTGATTTGAATCATTAATACATAAGTCTTTGATTGAATAACCCAAAATATCATTCGCAATTTCTACTTGTTCGGGGAATTGGTCAAATAAGCCGGCTCCCATTCCGACACTTTGAGATCCTTGTCCTGGAAAAACATATATTTTTGTCATTAAAAATCCTCCTGATTAAATTAGTTTGATAGATTAATAATTATCTAGTTCCTATTAGTTATTTACCTTTAATATCATATCAGAATTTATAAAAAAATGAAGATAATTATCAAAATAGAATAATCGAATATCTGGACGATCTAAGTTATCTTAATCATTTCAACAAAATTTATCAATGTTTAAGATAAGGCATATATAGGAATACTAGATAATAGATAGCATAGATAAAAAATCTGGGAGGGTTATAATGGGAAAAAACACTGATAACAATACAATAACAACAGGTCACTTAACAACAGGACATACAGAAAATCTAGAAAAGGATTTTATTCAGAACTTTAATCGAATAAGTGGCACTCAATTATCAGTGGTTGAGAGCGACGATCAGATTGGAATCGATTTTATTTCAAGAATTCTAAACTCATATGAAACCCAGAGAAATATTGATATTAGTAGCATATTTAAAAACTTAGGGTACAACGATGATACTTCAATGAAAGTGATAAATGATAATATGACAATTTCTGAATTTGATTTTCAAGGAAGGTTATATGATTATTACATCGCTCCATTTTAGATAAATTAATGAGGAGTCTAATTTGACAGAAAAAACAGTACTTGAATGGTTCGATCAACAAAAACAACAAAAAGAATCTGAACAAACCCCAAAGCGAGATATCCCTCAAAATCTTTGGATTAAATGTAAAGATTGTAACTCTGTTTCCTATATCAAAGATATTGCAATACATCATAATACCTGTCCTCATTGTAATTATTATTTTAGATTAACAGCAAATCAACGTATCGATATGCTAGTTGATACGAACTCATTTGTTGAAATAGACTCAACGATGAAACCAACGGATTTCTTGAAATTTATAGATAAGTTAGCTTATTCAGAACGAATATCAAAAGCTGAACTAAAATCAAATTTAAACGAAGCAGTTATGTCAGGTTTTGCAAAAATCGATGGGAACTCAATTGTCATCTGTGCAATGGATTTTAATTATATGGGTGGTAGTATGGGGTCTGTTGTAGGGGAAAAAATAACACGAGCAATCGAATATGCAATTAAGAAACGCTTGCCATTAGTTATTATATCCGCTTCTGGTGGGGCAAGAATGCAGGAAGGCATTATGTCACTGATGCAGATGGCGAAGATTTCTGCTGCATTGGCAAAGCTCAAAAGTAAAAATTTACTATATTTGTCTATTTGTACTGATCCCACCGCAGGAGGCGTCACGGCTTCTTTTGCAATGTTAGGAGATATTATAATCGCAGAACCAAATGCATTAATTTGTTTTGCGGGCCCCAGAGTGATTAAACAAACTATATTACAGGACTTACCAGAAAATTTTCAAACTAGTGAATATCTGATTGAACATGGGATGATAGATTTAATAGTTGAAAGAAAAGAATTAAAAACAACATTATCAAAGTTAGTATCATTAACAAAAACATCAGTGTCAAAAAAAACTGATGGGGATAATCGTGGATTGAACTTTCTAGCTGAATTTAAGAAAACTGTTATAGATAACAGCAAGATTGTCCTCGATGTGATAACTGATACCAGTATGAATAAAATTGTTGAAATGGACTCAAATAAATTGCAGGAAGAGGCATTTTTAAATATGGAAGCAATTGATGTTGTTAAAGTAGCAAGGCATCCTAAAAGACCGCAAACGATGGACTATATAGCGAATTTATTTGATGATTATATTGAACTACATGGTGATCGAAAATTTTCAGATGATAAAGCTATCATCGGCGGGTTTGCAAGCTTCAATGGCCAGAATGTAATGGTTATAGGGCATCAAAAAGGTCGCAATACAAAACAGAATATAGAAAGAAACTTTGGAATGCCACAACCAGAGGGCTATCGAAAAGCAATACGACTGATGAAGTTGGCGGAACAACTAGATATTCCAATACTTGTTTTTATAGATACTCCAGGTGCCTATCCTGGAATTGAAAGCGAAGAGAGAGGTGTTGCTGAAGCCATTGCCTATAGCATGAGAGAAATGAGTCAGCTTAGTGTCCCTATAATTGGATTAGTTATTGGTGAAGGTGGAAGTGGTGGTGCTCTTGGTATTGCGATTGTTAACAAACTTGCAATGCTGCAATATGCCTATTATTCAGTGATTAGTCCAGAGGGTTGTGCCTCTATCTTGTGGTCTGATGCATCTGAAGCCTCAGTCGCAGCTGAAAATTTAGGTTTAACAAGCTCCAAACTCTTGGAATTAGAAGTCATAGAAGAAATAATCCCTGAACCAATAGGTGGTGCACATTATAATCATCAGGAAGTATATCGTAATGTAAATGATTACCTGACTGCTGAACTAAATCGTTATCAGCACTATTCTTCAGAATTATTGGTAGAAGAACGGTATCATCGATATCGGAACTTTGGTTTTTATAGTGAGAGTTAGTTTCATATTTGAGGATTCTATTGATTTTGTCCATTAATAATTATACTATCTAATACTATGAGTACAGTAGATAATCCACTATTCCATAGGTTAGTAGGAAAGGTTGAAGATAATCTTCTACCATTACCAATAACAATAAAAGAACTGATATCACTTGATATTAACAAAACTTCTGCAAATGATATTGAATCTATCATTCAAAAGGATCAGGCCGTTGTTGCACGTGTATTGCGTTTAGCAAATTCTGCTTTTTATGGCTTTAATCAACGCATTAATACTATTTCCCACTCTATTGTTTGTCTTGGCTTTAATCAAGTCAAAAGCCTTGCCTATACTGCTTCTTCGCAGAACATTATGCAAACAGGCTTAGACAATTATGGCTTTGAAAAAGACGCTCTTTTTAACCATAGTTTATCTGTTGCAATTGGGGCAAAGATATTGGCTGAGAAAACGGGTGTGCTTAATCCCGATGAATTATATGTCATGGGGCTGCTTCATGATATTGGCAAATTAATTATAAATCTGTATGCAAAGGAAGAACTAGATAAGGCTTGGAATATCTATAAGCTTGGTTCGATAAAATTTTATCAGGCTGAGGAAAAAATCTTTGGTTTTAATCATGGGACTATTGGTGCGGCTGTGGCTAGAAAGTGGAATTTTCCTGAAGAGATAAGTTCAGTGATAGAATACCACCATAATCCACAAGATGCTCTTGCTTTTTCAAAAAACGTTTATATAGTGCACCTAGCAAATGGAATTGCGAAAACTCTTGATATGGGTAGTGGCATTGTCGAACAGCAAGATATGCAAATTGAGATGGATGGGGTTTTCCACGAAAAAAATCTGGGAAAGCTGGGTTTAAATAAGTTTAATATACTGGAAATTCGAAAAACTATTTTTGAAAATCTTAAAGAGTTTATGACTCAATTTAGTGAGACATAATAGTATTTCCCCGATATATTATTTTAAGTATTTTGTAGGAATTTGAGTTTAATTTAAAAAGCTTAAGAACAAACAGCGGTGATTTCATCAATCAAATCGTCAGTATCTTTTAGGATATTTTTATCTAGCATTAGATCACAATTTTTTATATTTTCTTCGTTTTCCATACTTTTGCAGTAACCAGTTAAAATAATAGTGTGAATCGCTGGGTTTTTCTTCTTAGCTTCTGTTACAAGTTGAAGTCCATTTAGTTGAGGCATCATAAAGTCCGTAAGCAGAATATCTACTTTATCGATATTGTCAGTTAAATATGCAAGAGCGTCTTGCGGATTAACAAATACATTAACGTTGTAATAATCTTCAAGCTCAGATTCCATGATATTTACTAATGTTTCATTATCGTCAACAAATACTAAATTTTGCATATTTCACCTCTTTTTTTTATTATATCACAAACTAAAAAAAATTAATCCCCTCTATGTTTGTTTAATCTAATGGTAAACGTTGTTCCGTTACCAACCGTACTGTCAATTTGAATGCTTCCGTTATGTCTATCAATAATGTCCTTACAAAGCTTGAGGCCAATTCCGGTCCCTTTTTCCTTTGTAGTGAATTTGTCCTTAAATAGTCGATCAATATTAGCTTGTTTTATGCCGACTCCGTTGTCGGTTATATTTATTGAAATTTCATTGTCAGATTCTATAATATTTAATGAAAGCGATCCATCTCGATCTGCTGGTATTGATTCGATGGCATTTTTTATGATATTTACAAAAACCTGATTGAGTTGACCAGAGTTACCATCAATTAGAATTTCACTGTTTGGGTCATAACCCTTATTAAGATTAATATTCATAAGCATGAATCCAAGTAACGATAAATTACATTCAAGTTCCTCTACAATATTAAAGACCCGTGTCCCATCCTGATACTTAACAAGCGATTTAAGATTGATAGACTGCTGTTTTATTCTAGATAAAGAGCTTTCGAGTAATGAAATATATTTATTGAACTTTTCTTCATCGATAGTTTTAACTTCAATATCGTAGGCTTTTTTTAATTTGCTTGTACACATCACAGCCGCTAACAGAGGGGTGTTTATCTCATGAGCGACACTTGCTGCAATGTCACCAACCATCGCTAATTTTTCTTGTTCTATCAACGTTTTTTCCTGTTGCTCAATATAATTTTTGAAATTATTCATTTGATTAGTTAAATGTTTAGCAGTTTCAGCATCGATACACTCATTGCTGATGATTTTTCTAATGCTGGATTCTAATTCGTTAAGTGATTTGATACTGTCCATTTTTTTGTCCTTGGTTATAAGTATAATATAGTATTGCCACAAATAGAACAAATTTAAACATAATTCTACAAAATAACACTTCGATAATATGTGGTGTAATTTAAATTAAGAAGATGTCTCAATAGTTTAACTAAAAATATGGTCTAAGTTTGAAAACTGTGTTGATTTCAAAATGTTAAGCAAAGGAATTTTTATTGATAGTAGTGTCCCCGGACTTTTGGCTTTTCGATCTTCTAAATCTAGACTATATACTTTGAATGGACCGATCATGTCATAATGTTGATTATCAAGTGATACTGAATGATCAGTAAATAAAATTGATGAACACGTCGAGGCAGCCCACCAAAGAAAATTCTTTTTACTAGTATATATTAATACTTGTCCCTTACATGATAATATTGCAATATTTAATAGCGTAGGGAGTCCAAGCCCTTGGCTTAATGAAATTGTCATAAAGTTACTAGTACTAACATTTTTCTTAACACTGTTTAGTATGCTTTTTTTGAATCCTCCTCCATTATCCTGTGCAATAATCATTAGCTCATTCTCCTTTTTTTCTAAAATGATATTCATAGAGTGCTTTGGAATATGTTTGTTGTTTTCCGCAATTAAGGCGATGAGTAATGCAATTGTTTTTGAGTGGTATTTTTTAAGAGGTAAGAGTTTTTCTATTTGTGATATATATTTTTTAGATTCAGTTTTATAGTTGAGTTTTCCAGTTTGCTTAAATGTGGGAATTTCGAATGATAAAGTGTTCATGATAATTTAAACAAGTATAGGGACAAAACCCCTATACTTGTTTAAGATATTGATCATTTTAAAAATCAAAAACGAGTGAACTATAATTACGATTTAACGCGACAGTTACCGGTATTTGCTTAGACGATGGTCCCCATAACTGACGAGGACCTGGAGAGCTAAATCGATCACTCTCTGACCAATCAGACCTTCTGCTGCCAAAATAATTGAAGGCATTTGAATTTGTTTCAACTAGCGCTTTTTCAATTACCATTTCATCATGTCCATGACGACGCTCAATGTGTAGTAGTCCAGTAAGTGGCAAGGCAATTGGTTTGCCACCTTTGTCCAGGTTCATAATGCTGGCGATATAGCCAGTTTTACCTGCAAGGATCAACGAACCTGCAGTGAGCCCTAAATTATATGTGTATGTCGCATCAAATAGAGTAGGGGCACCACAGCGTCCCTCATAACCAAAGAAATGATTATGTGTATTAAATTTAACTGCCATATCTAATTCTTTTACTCTTCTTGCGGTCATATCAATTAATAGTCGCTCTGTTGGAATAAGGGAAACCTGTAAATTTCCATGCGAGTCTCGATCTGCTAATAGCATGTCTTCGAGATAGTCTGGTAATGAAGCCATTAGTTTCGTGTTTTTAGCTTTTAGCTTTGAATAAATAAAATCTCGTTTTTCTTCGCCAGGGTCCTTGTTATCTAGAATGTCCTTAAACTCAGCCATTTTTTCATTTAGTTCCGTAATAAGAGCCGTCATTTCTGGTATAAACTCAATAATTCCTTCTGGAATCAACACCACTCCATGGGTTATACCGTTTTGAGCTCTAGCAACAACGACTTTTGCAATACTATCAACTATTTCTTCAAGCGACATTTTGTTTTCGGAAACTTCTTCAGAGATAAGTGTTATAGCCGGTTTTGTTTGTAGTGCGACTTCAAGTGCAACATGCGAAGCGCTTCTGCCCATAAGTTTTACGAAATGCCAGTATTTTCTTGAGGAGGGTGTATCCTGTAGAATATTGCCGACTAATTCCGAATAGATTTTTGTAGCAGTATCAAATCCAAAGGAAATAGGTAGAAAATCACCTATTTGAAGGTCCCCGTCAATGGTTTTAGGTGCTCCAATAACTTGGACGCCACTTCCATCTTCTTTTATATTTGTAAAAAGGTACTCCGCAAGAACTGCTGCATTTGTATTTGAATCATCGCCACCAACAACAACAATTGCATCTAAATTGTGTTGAATACACGTGGTTTTAACTTGCTCAAACTGTTCATCAGTTTTTATTTTTGTTCGATCACTTCCTAGAAAATCAAAACCACCGGTGTTAACAATTTTATCTACATCAGTATGTGTGATCTCAAATAGAGTTCCTTCTAGTAATCCTTTTGGTCCGGCCTTAACACCTAATAGAGTGTTGTCCTTTCCTAGAATTCGCTTTAGTCCAACTACAACATTATGTCCTCCTGCGGCTGGACCACCAGAAAAAAGGACTGCTACGCGTTTTCCTGTAGGTGCTTGATCATTCGTACCATTAGCTTCAACGATAATATTTCCTGATGCCTTAGATGTGTTTGGGAATGCTTCATTCACTTCGATTGAGTCTTTTGTAGTAAGTGCGTCTCCCATTGAGTCAAAATTAATAGGAGCTAAGGTCCCATTATTCATGAAGTCTTTGCATGTTGGTATTTTTAGACTCCTTATAGCATTTTCGAAAAGAGAATTACAGTTCTCCGCTTCATTCAAAATTGTTTTAATATCTGCCATTAATGCCTCCTTTAATTTGACGAAAAAAAAGCACCCTGTAATGGGTGCTTTTTAAGTTTAATTTTATGCTTTTCCAGAACTACCTAAAACATTGTCATTTTTGTGCATATATAATTTTTTCAAAGCTTCTCTTGCTGGCCCAAGGTATTTTCTTGGATCAAATTCAGCAGGTTTTTCAGCCATAACTTTTCTAATTTCAGCTGTCATTGCTAATCGTCCATCCGAATCGATGTTAATTTTACATACTGCTGATTTAGCCGCTTTTCTAAGTTGCTCTTCTGGAATACCAACGGCGTCTTTTAATGCACCACCATTTGAATTAATGCTATCAATTAGCTCTTGAGGAACAGATGACGAACCATGTAGTACGATTGGAAATCCAGGGATTTGTTTTTCTATTTCATCAAGAATATCAAATCTTAGTGGAGGAGGGACTAGTTTGCCTTCTTCATTTGTTGTACATTGTGACGGTTTAAACTTGTTTGCTCCGTGAGATGTTCCAATTGAGATAGCTAGGCTATCAACACCTGTACGTTTAACAAAGTCAATTACTTCTGCTGGCTTTGTGTATGTAGATTCTTCTGCAACCACGTCATCTTCAACACCAGCAAGAACTCCAAGTTCTCCTTCAACTGTTACATCGTTAGCATGAGCGTATTCAACCACTTTTTTTGTTAGGGCCACATTATCTTCGTAGCTGTGATGAGATCCGTCTATCATTACTGAAGAGAACCCATTATCGATACAATCTTTACATAGTTCAAACGTATCACCGTGATCTAAGTGAAGTACAACTGGAATTTCGTATCCTAATTCTTTTACATACTCAACCGCACCTTTTGCTAGGTTTCTAAGTAGTGTTGAATTTGCATAGTTTCTTGCTCCAGATGATACCTGTAAAATTACAGGTGATTTTGTTGCAACACATGCTTGAAGTATTGATTGAATTTGCTCTAGGTTGTTAAAGTTATATGCTGGGATCGCATATCCACCATCAACAGCCCCCTTGAACATTTCTATAGTATTTACTAATCCTAAATCTTTATAACTTACCATTGTAAAACTCCTTTCTTAATTTCCTTTTTTTAGAAGTTAATTAGTTTTAAAAAACTATCAACTTCTAAACTTGCTCCACCAACTAAAGCACCATCAATATCTAACTTCTTCATTAGCTCTGTTACATTATCAGGTTTTACACTTCCACCATATAGAATAGAAATAGAGCCTGCTGTTTCAGCATCTGTAAGTGATTGTAATAGACTTCTGATAAAAGAATGTACTTCGTTTGCTTGTTCTGGTGTGGCTGTCTTTCCTGTTCCGATTGCCCATACTGGCTCATAAGCTAGTACTAAACTCTTAATTTCTTCTTTGCTAAGGCCGTTTAATCCTTCTTTAACTTGCGCCTCAATGATATTAAATGTTTGATCATTTTCTCGATGCTCAAGTTTTTCACCAACACAATAAACAGGGCTAAGCCCTTTTGCTAATGCTAGTTTGATTTTTTTATTTAAAAGTTCATTGGACTCATTAAAATATTCTCTTCTTTCTGAGTGACCAATTAGGACATATTCGCATCCAACACTTTTAATCATGTCAGCTGAAATTTCACCTGTGTAGGCTCCTTTTTCCTCTTGGTGCATGTTTTGTGAACCGATAGCAACCTCAGTGTCTTTTAGTATGTGATTGATCGCAAAAAGATGTGTTGACGGTGCACATATTAATACGCCTGCTTTATTCTTGTTTGAGTAGTTGCGCTTAAGTCCATCTGCAAATTGAATTGCTTCGTTAACATCTTTATGCATTTTCCAGTTACCTGCAATTATTGTTTTTCTCATTTTTTTCTCCTTCTTATATTATTATTGGTACAATTATGATTGAGATTATAATTGTTACCTTAATGAAATGATTAAGTGATGGACCGACCAAATCCTTTAATGCATCTCCAAGTAGATCTCCTGAAACTGCATTTTTATAAGTTTGAGTGCCAATGCCACCACTATAACCGTTTTCAATCATTTTTTTCGAATTATCTAAGACAGCTCCTGTGTTTGTGTAACTAATAGAAAGAAAAGTCCCACTAAGCAACATCCCAACAAATAAAGTAGATAGTACTTCTATCCCAAAAAATTTGCCAATAATGATCGGGATACAAAGTACAAAAACAAATGGAATAACCATATCCTTAATAATGACAATCCCGCTGGTTTTAATAAATCGATGAACATCAGGAAATGCTTTCTTTTCTTTTAAGTATGGAATGGATT
>Ga0075111_1001462_pt1 | contig 10757 bp, 6 predicted proteins | sample AntAceMetag02UKK_FD_69787 | JGI IMG/M metagenome (GOLD analysis project Ga0075111, IMG submission 69787) | Saline lake microbial communities from Ace Lake, Antarctica - Antarctic Ace Lake Metagenome 02UKK | ecosystem: Environmental > Aquatic > Non-marine Saline and Alkaline > Saline | place... | reverse complement strand
TAAGAAAACACTCATCGCCACCTACAACAGCGATGTACTTCAATTGGCCGATTGTGTGGTGGTTGACGTACAGTGTGATTATCAAAAAAAGGACCTTGGCAATATGCGCACTGGCGAAGCCGACATGGCTGCCCTTGAAGCTACCATGCGTACCATTGGCGAAAAGATTGTCCCGGAATGCCTTACACTTATAGAAACAACCGTCGCTCCCGGCACCACCGAATTTGTAGCATGGCCGATCCTTAAAAAAGCATTTACCAAAAGAGGAATTGACTCGGTTCCATTGCTTGCACATAGTTTTGAAAGGGTAATGCCTGGCCGCGAATATGTTTCGAGCATCCGCGATTTCTGGCGGGTTTGCAGCGGCTGCGACGATGAAGCCCGCACCCGGGTCGAAAAATTCCTGCATGAAGTCCTCAATACAAAAGATTTTCCACTAACGGTAATGGACCGCCCCATCGAATCAGAAACCACAAAAATTATTGAAAACTCTTACAGGGCAACCACCATGGCATATCTTCATGAATGGAGCATTTTTGCCGAACGCAATGGCGTTGACCTGATCAAGGTGATTGACGCAATAAAGATGCGTCCTACGCACAGCAATATGATCTTTCCGGGGCCAGGCATTGGTGGATACTGCTTGCCAAAGGATGGCGGCCTGGGCTATTGGGCCTATCGCCATATTCTTGGTTTCGAAGATGGTGATGAACTGTTTAAAATTACGCCAACCGCCATCGACATAAACGATACCAGGGGCTTGCATGTAGCCACGCTTGTTCGTGATGCTTTACGCAACATGGCCAGATACATTGCCGGTGCTGAGGTACTGATTTTAGGTGCAAGTTACAGGCAGGATGTGGGTGACACACGCTATAGCGGCAGCGAATTAGTGGTACGCAAACTTACCGAACTTGGCGCCGAAATGCGGGTGCACGATCCATATGTTGAACATTGGTACGAATTGGAAAGCCAGGAAACATATCCTTCTCCTGATTCATCATGGAAAAGATTTTTCCGTAACCAGGATCATCTAAATGAAATAAAGGTGAGCAACGACCTGAAAAAATCATTGAACGGGGTGGAAGCTGTAATATTTGCAGTACCTCACGAAGCATACGATGATTTATCGCCCGACGACATCGTTAAATGGGCCGGTGGCCCTATTGCCGTTGTTGATGCATTTGGTATGCTTTCGGATGAAAACATCAAACGCTATTTCGAGCTGGGTTGCGAGGTAAAAGCCCTTGGCCGCGGACATGTGCAGAGGATTAAAAAGCAAGTGAGAGGATAGGGATTGGAGTGGTGGAAGAATGGAGCGGTGGAGTGATGGGGAGACGGAGAGATGGAGAGACGGAGAGATGGAGTGATGGAGAGATGGAGAGACGGAGTGATGGAGAGACGGAGAGATGGAGTGATGGAGAGACGGAGAGATAGGGAGACGGAGTGTTGGGGAGATATAAGAAGTCAGATTTTTGATTTTTGATATGAGATGTCAAGAATGGATAAAGGGATTCTAAATGTCAAATAATGAACATCGAATATTAACACCATGATAAACATTGAGAAGAAATTTCACCAGAAATAAAAACATTTAAAGGATCGGGAAACCGGTCCTTTTTTTTTGAACACTACGATAAAAATAGTGTTATGATTTAAAACATATTTTATGACTAAGAATACCAACCACCTCATCAACGAAACCAGCCCTTATCTTTTGCAACATGCCCATAATCCTGTGGATTGGCACGCCTGGAACGAAGCCACCCTGGCAAAGGCCAGAAAAGAAGATAAAGTAATGTTGGTTAGTATTGGATACTCCGCTTGCCACTGGTGCCATGTGATGGAACGCGAATCTTTCGAAAATGAAGAAATTGCACAGATAATGAATGACAATTTCATTTGTGTAAAAGTTGACCGCGAGGAACGCCCCGATGTAGATGCCATTTACATGAATGCAGTTCAACTGATTCATGGGAACGGGGGCTGGCCATTAAATTGTTTTACGCTACCCGATGGAAAACCTTTTTATGGGGGAACTTATTTCCAGCCGGAACAATGGAAAGGCCTTTTAGAAAATATTGCAAACTTGTATTCCCTTGAGCGCAAGAAAATTGAAGAGCAGGCACAGCAAGTGACTGAAGGTTTAAAGGATGATCTGATTATAAACCCTAAGGAGGATACACCCCATACTTCAAATTCAATTTTACAAGCATATCAAAAGCTGGAAAAGGGCCTTGACCCTATAAATGGTGGGTTTAAGGGAGCACCAAAATTTCCTTTACCAAGTAACCTGATCTTTTTGCTGAGGCATTATTACCAATCCCAAAATCCCGACCTGGGAAGCTATCTAAAACTAAGCCTAAATAAAATGGCTGCCGGTGGAATTTATGACCAGTTGGGTGGAGGTTTCTCAAGATATTCGGTGGATGAAAAATGGCATGTGCCACATTTCGAAAAAATGCTTTACGACAATGCCCAGCTAATTTCGCTCTATGCCGAGGCTTACATTCTATTTAAAGATGAAGAATACTTGTGCATTGCCGAAGAAACAGCACAGTTTGTATTACATGAACTCACATCTCCAGAAGGGTTGTTTTATTCTGCACTTGATGCAGATTCGGAGGGTGAAGAGGGCAAATTTTATGTTTGGACAAAACAGGAATTTACTGATGTGCTTGGAGACAAAGCAAAATTAATGAGCGATTACTTTGGTATAGATAAGGAAGCTTGGTGGGAGGGCGATAAAAATGTGCTGGTAACAACTGCCACGAATAAGGCCTTTGCTTCTGACAATCAAATGAATTTGGATGAATTCGAAAACATCCTGTCTAAATCCAAATTAATCCTAAAGCAAGAACGAGATAAACGCACCCGCCCGGGGCTGGATGATAAATCCCTCACTTCGTGGAATGCCATGATGATAAAAGCATTTGTGGATTTGTATAATGCAAACGGCAAAAAATCCTACCTTGATGCGGCAAATAATGCAATGGATTTTATAATTACAAATCTGACCAACAACAAAGGCGGGCTTAACCATTCTTATAAAAATGGCACTGCCACAATTAACGGCTTCCTCGAAGATTATGCATTTTTAATTGAAGCCCTGATAGCGCTCTATCAGGCAACGTTTGAGGAAAAACACTTAACGAAAACTGATCATTTGATGACTTATGTTTTCACAAATTTCTTTGATGAAGCAGATGGCTTCTTTTGGTTTACGGATAAACTTTCGCACAATCTGGTGGCAAGAAAAAAAGAAATACATGATAGTGTAATGCCCTCATCCAATTCATCTATTGCCAATTCATTGTTTACTTTAGGCCTACTGATGGGCAACAAAAAATATACTAATGCAGCAGAAAAAATGCTTTCGGGGCTAACGGATCAATTCAATAAATACCCTTCATCATTTTCAAATTGGCTAAATTTAGCACTAATGGTTGACGGGCCAATTGTTGAACTTGCATTCACCGGAAACGGAATTGAGGCTTTCCGCAAAGAAATCCAGCAATACTGCATGCCATTCAAAATCATTGCAGGCAGCACCACTAAAAGTGAACTTCCGCTCTTGCAAAATCGATTTATCAGTGGAAAAAATATGATTTACGTTTGTACCGGCAAGGAATGCAAGCAACCAGTTGAGAGTGTTAGGGATGCGATTTTGCAGATCAATAAAATCAATCATCCGAAAATTCCTTCAATAACTTCCTGTAAGCTGAAAAGACTTTAGCCCTGGAAACAAAACCAAGATATTTTCCATCCTTCAATACCACCAGGTTAAACTTGCCTGACTTTTGGAATTTCTGCGCCACATCTTCCATCGACTCTGATGGGCAAATGGATTCTTCAGGTGCAAACATCATATTGCACACAAGTGTAGCTTCATACTGCTCGGGCTTAAACATGATCTCGCGGATATGGTCCAATAAGATCAGCCCATAAAATATACCATCATCATCAACTACCGGGAAAATATTACGCGAGGAATTTGAGATGACTTTAACAAGATCACCCAAAGTAGCATCCGGATGTATGGATTTAAAATTTGTTTCTATCAGCTTTCCTACCTTCATCATCGATAACACTGCCTTGTCTTTATGATGCGTCATCAACTCGCCACGCTTGGCCAGACGCTTAGTGTAAATCGAATGTGGCTCGAAATACATGATAGTGAGGTATGAAATGGTGGACGTAATAATTAGCGGTGGCAGTAACTTATAACCGCCTGTGATTTCGGCAATCAAAAATATAGCAGTGAGTGGTGCATGCATCACCCCGGCCATAATCCCTGCCATGCCAACCAGCGAAAAATTACTCTCAGAAACTTTAAAAGAACTAAGGGAATTGATAAACCGGGCAACAAAAAATCCCGATATCCCACCCATAAATAACGATGGGGCAAAAATTCCACCAACCCCGCCACTTCCTGTGGTAGCCGACATCGCAATGACTTTAAAAAAAAGAATCAACAGCAACAGTAGCAAAAACAAATATTTGTTTTCGATAAAATCTTTAAAAATACTCTGGTTTATGATGCTTTCGCCATGGCCCTTAAGCACATCCTCCAGTGCTTCGTAGCCCTCACCAAAAAGTGAGGGGAAAATAAAAATAAGCAGGCCAAGTACGGCACCACCTATGATGAGACGCAGATAAGTGTTTTTTATCCCCCTAAACTTCAACTCGGTAAACATGGCCGTGCGGGTGAAATAATAGGAAACCAATCCCGAGAAAATACCAAGCAAAATGAAAAAGGGAATATCGTTGACTATAAATGGTGATGTAACATCGAATGAAAACAACACCTCATTCCCGAGAAGGAAATACGAAACCGTGGCCGCCGATACCGCAGCTATCATCAGGGGGATGAGTGTTGCCATTGTCAAGTCAAGCATCAATACCTCAATAGCAAAGATAACCCCGGCAATGGGCGCTTTAAAAATGCCAGCAATTGCCCCTGCACTTCCGCACCCGATAAGCAAAATAATTGTTTTGAAGTTCAGCCTGAACATCCGCCCAAGATTTGATCCAATGGCCGAACCGGTAAGCACAATCGGGGCCTCAAGGCCTACCGAACCACCAAATCCAATGGTAAGAGAACTGGCAATCATCGAAGAGTAGGTATTGTGGATTTTTAGTTTGCCACTATTTCTGGAAATAGCATACAATATCCTGCTTATACCGTGGCCAATATTGTCCTTCACGAATAACTTTACAAATAACACTGTCAATAAAATCCCAACGCCGGGCAAAGCAAGGTACCAGAAATTTTCTTCGGTAAACTTAAAGCCGTTGGTCATTAAATAGTGGGTGTAATAAACCAGGTTTTTAAGGAGTATTGCAGCCAGGCCACTCAATATCCCAATAATAAAACTGAGAAAGATCACGAACTGGCGGTCGCCAATATTCCTAATCCTCCAAATAAGTAATTTACCAAAAAAACCTGCTTTTTTCATTTTGACGGCGAAAGTAGTTTAAAATTTTCATGAATAAATCATCAAATTCCTCAGCCATTTCACCATTTTTTTAAATCAAATCACAATCCGTAGGCATTATTGTTAAACTATAAAAATATTTCAAGCCACTTCATGTTATTAATATTGATCATCACGAAAGAAAATTCATGAAAGCATACCTCATCCTTATTTCAATTCTGATAATTTCGTTTAACCTGCCTGCATTGGCACAGGATGGATCGGGACCAATTCGGGTTGAATTTGATGCGCGGGCAGATGTATTCGATCTTATCCCATGTGGCAATATGGGTGCATTAATGTTTTATGAAAGTGCAAAACAGGTGGATGGGCTGAACAAGGCCTGGGTTTTTATTTTTTATGATAAAAATCTTAAAGCCCTTTGGTCGAAGGAAATACCAGTGATTCAGAATTTGGTTTTTAAGCAGCATCATATTGTTGGCAACGACGTATATTTGGCTTTTCAGAATACGGAAAAATCACGGACTGATGTGCATAATTTTCAATTATTAAAAATCAATATTTTAGATGCCACCTTCAGCCACACCGGGGTTTTTATTCCCGAAAAAGCCCGATTGGTTAATTTTGATGTTTCAGGAAATACCTTTGCCCTTGGCTTGAATTATTCTAAAGAAAAAGCACTGGTAATTATCAAAGACCTTGAAACGGGAAATGAAAACACAATTAAATTAGAGGAAGCCCCTACTTTTATTGAAGACCTGAAACTGAACCCTGATGACAAGCAATTGTATATTGCCTTAAATGTTTATGTGGCAAAAAAAAGAAGCACTTTGTATCTCAACATTTATAAGCTTCAGGGTACAATTAATAATTCAGTGGCAATTGCACCGGCGCGTGAATACGAAAAATTGATGAATGCTCAGATAAACCTCGATGATGATGGCCCTATTTTTTTGCTGGGCACGTTTAACAGCCTAAATGGCAAACTATCCAGGACTGAAGAAGAAAATATAGGTGAAGAATCCGAAGGGTTTTACATTGCAAAGGTTGCAAATGGTGAGCAGGTCTTCGTTAAGTTACATAAACTGATGGATTTTAAAAATTTCACTGAAATCCTTAACAATCAGGAATTGGCAGACATACAAAACATCATCCAAAAAAATGAGAAAAAAGATAAGAGCCAATCTATAAATTACGAGTTTTTAATTCATGATTTGTACAAAGAAGGTGATGAGTTCATCATGCTTGCCGAAGCTTATTACCCCGAATACCATCAGATCTCGACCATGAGTTACGATTTTTATGGCAGGCCGATGCCTTACTATTACACTGTGTTTGATGGTTTCAGATACTTTAATGCATTTATTGTGAACTTCGATAGCGAGGGAAACCTCAACTGGAGCAATGGCATCAAGATTTGGGATATGTTGTCGCAAAGGCTGCAAAAAAATGTGGAAATTTACAGGGATGCTGATGATATTGTGATGTTTTATAACCACGAAGGCAATATTGTCTCGAAGGTTATCAACGGATACAACGAAGTGGGAGATGTGGAAAAATCGAAAATAGCCACCAGCCATAGTGGCGATGTACAAATCGAATCAGGCAGCGGAAGGATAAGACACTGGTACGAGGACTATTTTATCACGTTTGGTTATCAAACATTAAGGAACAGCACCCTCGGTGGTGGAAGCAAACGCAGGGTATTTTATATGAATAAACTGGCGTTTGAGTGAAGAAGGTCATCCCGAAAAGTAGAAAATCTTTGATTTTCGTAACTTTTCAAGGATGCACGAAAAACTATGAAATCATAGATTTCTGGTTTTTCGGCATTGATGGTCATTAGTTGTCATTTTTACTACTAATGACAACAAATGACGGCGAAGCAAATGACCCTGTAATTCAACACCAACTATATACAAAAACTAAATTTCATCGAACTGCCCGATTTGATTACCCCCAAAGATTCCCGGGGTACTTCCCTTCAGCTACCAAAAAATTTATTTTATCAATGGCAAATTGCTTGTCCTCGCGGTAGGTCACACCAAACCAACGGGCGTCAGATTGTAAAATCTTGATGGTGCCTTCCTTATTGGCAACCATGTCCATCAATGGCAAGGCAATGTAATATTCAGCTTTTGGATCATCCTTGGCCTTAGGAATAAATTGTTCAAACCCTTTTTTGAAAGTATCGAAGATACCCGGATAGAAACCCCAAACATTCATCGAAACATAAGCCTTTGGATCAACCAGTGACCAACCCTTTTCAGGATCAGTAAAACCAGTTTCACGATCCTTTTTCTCAATGTTGGTCACTTCGGTGATATTCTCCAAAATAAGATTTTCGTCGTACTGACAAACACCGCGCGATACCGTTCCAAAATCTGAAAGCGTCAATCCTAATTCGTAACCCACCATACAGTGTGTGTTTTCATCTTTATTTGTACTGAAGAAGTCACCAACAGCCTGGTAAGCTTCGGCACCATAAAAGTCATCAGCATTGATGGCAAGGAAGGGTTCGTTGATGGCATCTGCTGCTACAAGAATAGCATGAGCAGTACCCCAGGGTTTTTTTCTGTCTGCTGAAACTTCAATACCATCCGGTACATTGTCAATAGTTTGATAGACATATTCAATTTCTATTTTTCCATCCAGCTTACTGCCAAAAAACGCCCTGAAATCATCTTCCAACTCAGGCCGAATCACAAGTACAACTTTTCCAAATCCGGCCCTGATGGCATCGTAAATTGAATAATCAATAATGGCTTCACCCGAAGGGCCAATTTTATCTATTTGTTTCAGCCCACCATAGCGGCTTCCCATTCCGGCAGCAAGTATTAAAAGTGTTGGTTTCATGTAATATTTCTATTAGGTATCACTAAAATTTGTACAAAAGTATTTTTAAAAAGAATGATTGATGGAGGCAATGATAAAATGATAGAATGATAAAATGATAGAATGATGAAATGATAAAATGAGTAAATGTTTAGATGTGACTAAGATGTAGTGGTTCAATAAAGGATCGGACCTATTACTTCTTTTGCCAAACATCAATTTAAATTTAGTCCTTATTCTTCAATGCATATCCCCAAAGTGCGTAATAGGTAATGATCAGATAACAAGGTATAAGTACCCAATAGGCTTGTTGAGAGCCAAAGGTATCTGCAATCTTTCCCCACACCAGGGGAAGCAGGGCACCACCAGAGATAGCCATTATCAGCAATGCCGAACCAGTTTTCATAAACCTGCCCAGGTTGTGTATGGCAAGTGGCCAGATTGCAGGCCAGACCAACGCATTGGCCAACCCTAATATGGCAACAAAAAACACCGAAGTCAGGCCCGAAGTAAATACCGCACATACAGTAAAAATTACACCCAGAATTCCGGAATAAAGCAGCGCCTTACGTTGAGTGATGTATTTTGGGATTAGTATGATCCCAAGAATGTATCCAACGACCATCGAAATGAGCGTGTATGATGTGAATGCTTTTGCCGTAGAAATTTCAATGCCAATAGATATTCCATAACGAATGATAGTGTCGCCGGCAATAACCTCTGCTCCAACATAAAAGAACAAGGCCAAGGCACCCAAAAGCAAATGTGGAAAAGCAAAAATATTTGATCTTGCTGAAGTAGCATTTCCTTCAGTTTCATCTTCATTTTCGGCATCCAACTCTGGAAGTGGCGAAAACCTGATTCCGATACCCATAAGAAAGAGCGCGATGGACATAACAATGTAAGGGCCAATTACCCTGCGGGATAAACCATCCAGTGCTTCAATACGTGCCGATTCGGTTAAGGTATTCAGATTTTCAACAAAAGCATCGCCATCGTTAAGGATGTAATAGGCCAAAATAATTGGTGCGATGGCACCAGCCAATTTATTGCAAATACCCAAAATACTGATGCGCTGGGCGGCACTTTCGCGTGGCCCAAGAATGGTTACGTATGGATTCGAAGCAGTTTGCAAAATAGAAAGGCCGGTTCCCATCACAAACAAACCAGCCAAAAATAAGCTGTAAATACGCGACATTGCTGCAGGGATGAAAATAAGCGTCCCGATAGCCATTACCCAAAGCCCAACGGTCATCCCGTTTTTGAAACCCGTTTTTTTGAGCAGCCAGGACGAAGGCAAGGCCATTACAAAATAGGAAATGTAAAAGGCAAAAGCAACAAACAAGGCCTGGTAATTTGTAAGCTCGCAGGCAATTTTAAGGTAAGGAATTAGGATTCCGTTCAGCCAGGTTACAAAACCAAATATAAAAAACAATGCCCCGATAATCGCAATGGGGATGATGTTAGATTTTCGTGAATTAAGAGTAGTGTTAGCCATTTTTAGAAGTATAAAATAAGTTTTTTATTGAGAAATTTTATTTAGAATTTCAGATATCCTGCGAATTCTATTTACATCAGTTTCTGCAATCGAATATTCAGGTATCTGCGGAAGACCACCTAAAAAGATACCATCTTTCCGGAAATTCATTTTACTATCAACCATTTTCTGTCCGGTAAGATGAAATTCAGTAGCACCGGTAAGTTGATGCATCATAGCAATATTATCCTCGTTTATTCCAGAACCGGGCATAATCACCATTCGATCACCAGCCTGCTTTACCAATTTGGCGATGAGTTCCTTTCCATCGGGTGCTTTGTTTTTCTGTCCGGAAGTGAGTAGTCTATCCACACCCAAATCAATTAATTGATTAAGGGATTTTAATGGATCACGGGTCATGTCGAAAGCACGGTGATGTGTAACACTCATGGGGCGAGCGATTTCAATAGCTTCTGCAAGTTTTTCAATGTCAATTGTTCCATCAGCATTCAGAAATCCAATCACCACGCCATCACATGCAATCTCCTTACAAAATTCTATATCTTTTCTTATGACTTCAAACTCGAGATCTGAATAAACAAAATCTCCTCCGCGAGGACGTATTAAAACATGGAGTTTGATATGCAGTTTTCCTCTTGCAAGCATGAGTGTTCCCGGGCTTGGAGTGGTTCCGCCTTCGTACAGGTTATCGCAGAGTTCAATCCTACCGGCACCTCCGGTTTGGGCATTGAAAGCAGATTGTAATGAGGTGGCACAAACTTCGATGAGCATACAAATGAGTTCTCTGGTTTTGAAGTCGTAAAAATATCAATTAATTGTTAACTTTGTCTTTTAATAAATCAGTTTTTGTGTTTAATGTAGATGGAAATATTAACTATTGGAAAAATACTGCTGAAAGTAATCTTGTTACAGCAGGTATCCTATTTGATAACAATCAATTGGTTGAGGGATTGTTTTTTTGCCACTTGTGCATTGAAAAAATACTA
>Ga0075111_1001461_pt1 | contig 10766 bp, 10 predicted proteins | sample AntAceMetag02UKK_FD_69787 | JGI IMG/M metagenome (GOLD analysis project Ga0075111, IMG submission 69787) | Saline lake microbial communities from Ace Lake, Antarctica - Antarctic Ace Lake Metagenome 02UKK | ecosystem: Environmental > Aquatic > Non-marine Saline and Alkaline > Saline | place... | reverse complement strand
ATCAACTAATTACAGCCGTTTACCGATTGAAACAACTCACTAACTATGTGCCAGAGTTAGATACAGAAAAAAACAATAAACAACAGGTTATACTGCTTATTACAAAAGGATTAAAATTTAAAAATTATAAAGATTTCAAAGAAGAACTTTCATCATTTGAAAGTTTTGAATTTCTAAAAGAACTCAATTCAAGTAAAGACTATTATGAGTATCTACTAAAAAAATCAGAAGAAACAAATACCAGCATTCCCGTATCATTTATCAAGGATTTTCAAGTGGTTATTAAAGAGCACTACCATGCGTTAAATTTTCTTAAAGGTTTTGTAAACAAAGAAATCGAAAAAATCGAAACCGAGCTAGCTCATATGCAAAATATGGGATCTACGGATTCTTCTCAAGGAGTTTCAAGTATTTAGTTGCCTCTATTGACGGCATTGCCGAAAGGATTTTGGCTTTTTTCTTAACAGATAACTTTCTAAGTATCTTCACTTTTTCATCCGTTATTAGTTTCTTAAATAAGACTAAGACATCCTCCTGTGGAATTTTTTCCCAAACCTTAGCAAAACGCTTAAAGTTCTTATCGGCCCGAACGGTTTTCCCTTTTATTAAATCACGATAATATGTTGTCGTTCTCCACGCGGGTAACGCAACAAAAAGCTTTGTCAATTTCTTATCGCTTAAATACATCAAAATATCTTCAACTTCACTATTTTTCATTTTAGCAAATACTGGCGGTATTTTCTCAAGATCCATTTTTTCATAAACAGCCGCAATCTTTTTTAGTCGCTGTGTTTTTTCAAGTGGCTCGGCCTTCTCTTCTATTAACTGTTCTTCTTCTGCTTTCCTAGCAACTTTCTTTGCTTCGGCCTCTCGTACTTTCTCCTCTTCTTCTGCCTTATTATCTGCTTGCGTTTTATCCATTTCCTTCTCTTTTTTCGCAATATCCCGCTGTTTCATTTCAAATTTTGGTAGTTCTAACATCGCAGCACTCAGTGCAACTCGCAAATTATTGACCCATGCATATAGCAACTGTTCCTGGTAACTATTATTGAATATGGCATCTTCCTTCCGAACACGGAACAATTCGGTATCGCCCAGTTTAGCCTTTGCTATACCCTCCTCAACAACCGGCATTAATTGATTAAAATCAGCACCATCATTTAATAAGGCATTAATCTTCTTCACTACATACTTAGCACGAATGTATGGAGTATTCTGTCCAATACCCTCATAGAATCGCATTACAATAATATTATCTACCCAAATCTCTGCTAATTCTTTTTCTTTGATCTTGTTTCGTATAACTCGTAATTTATATAAAAACGGAACACGACGACCACCATCTTCAACATTTTCTTCTTCCTCAAGGTCTATTTCTAGCTGACCTATTTTTTTAATCATTTTCTCTTCTGAAATTTTCTCTTTAATACGCTGAATTCGTTTTTCTTTTTTCTCTATTTTCTGAATATATTCGTTAATAATTGGAAGTTTACTGGATACTCGCGCAGGTAATACTTTAAATATAGCTAAATTTGCAATCGTCATATAACTAACAGCAGCAATAAGACTAATGATTGCTAGTACAAACAACGTAGCCTTAACAACTTTAAAAAAATCACCAGAAAAAGGTTTCTTTTTTACTTTCGTTCCCGGCTTATCCGCATTGTCTTCAGCATCGCTTTCGTCAGTCTTCGGCTTGTTTTCTTCAACCATTTTATAATTTACCTTTAGAATCGATTATTTAATAAGAGATCAGAATATAGCTGCAATTAAATTCTGAAAGCCCCTCACACTTTTTCAGCACCTATATCTACATGATATTATAAAATGATAGAGCTTGAAACAGATTTTTAATGAATAATGCATATTTACTAAGTTTTTTCATGTTTTTACATGGGGTTTTAGCCCCTGGCCTTTACATTTTTTTTTTTTAATGTACTATATAAGTGTAAACAGGGAGTTAGTACAGGGATTTTTCAAGGAAGAATTTAATAGAAGGAAGAACATTATACGTATATCTATGCATATGCGAATAAAAATATTATCTTTGCTTCTTGAAAAGGGGGATGTATGCAATCTATTAATTTGCTAAATTTACAAAGCGATACCCAGTATTCTGGATCAGACTACGATAATTCACTAAATACTAATGACGATCAGTTTGTTAATATCTTAGGAGACCAATTAAGTGCCCAAAATGAGCCGGTTACAACAAGTAGCAATACACATCAAGAGTCAGCCCAAGAAAGTGCAACACCAGCACCTAAAGATTCAATCAAGGACACTCCGACACCTACTGATATTAGTGACACAAACACAAACGATATTCCAGTAATTAAATCGGCTAAGGCTACTGCTTCAACTAAAAAAACAAACGATATTCCAGTAATAGCATCGGCTGAGGCTACTATTTCAACTAAAAGCACAAAAGAAATAAGCGCTAAATCAAGGCCAATTGAAACTGTTAAAAAAATTATTAATAAAACACTTGATAGTAAAGATAAAAAAGGATTAACGGCTGTCTATGAATTATTAGAAAAAATACAAGAGCTAATAACAAAAATCCAGATTCCAGAAGGCTCAAAACTAACTGCTCCTAACAAGCTTAGAAAAAGTCTTGCCAATATCCGTCAGGTTTTGGAAGCGATTACAGATAAACATGGCAAACTATTTTCAAAAACAGATATTAAAACCCTTAAAAACTTATCCAGTAATCTAAATGAACTTTTATCAGAACTAGAACCTGCTGATTTAGATAACACAGATTTTGCCATTCTGTTAGAAAATTTAGAAGATACGGCCAAAAGTTCAACTCAAGAAAATAAGCAAGCAATAAAAATAGATAGCTCAGCAAACACAAGTGTTAGGCAAAAGATAGAAGCGACTAAATCAACTAAAATTAAAGAACAATCTAAAGAAATATCTAATGAACTAAAAACTAGTCCAAAACTATCAATCGGTGAAAAAAAAGAAATAATAACAGATATTAAGAAAATGACTGATCCAATTATTAAACAAGTAAATGAACTATTAGCTAATTTAGAAGGTGAAGTTAAACAAAATACTAAAAAAGCAACAAATCAAGGAGACGTTAAAAGCATCAAATCGAATACATCGATTCATAAACTAATACATAATTTTAATCGTATTGAAATTAACACCGAAGAAGCAAACAGCATTGAAATAATTACAGCAAAAACAAAAGCAAATAAAAAAGAACTTGATCTTAAAAGTATCTTAAATAAATCAGAAGAAAAACCAAGCACAGAACTTTTCTTAAAAACTGATAAATCACCATTTTCTCTTAAAAACGAATTCTTAGCTAATTTTTTCAAAATTGAAGCTGATAGTGATCTAAATACACAAGAATTAAAAATGAGTGCCACGCAAATGGACAGAATCGAACAAATTGAAAAACAAGTTCAGGTTGTTAAGCAAGTTCGATCATTTATCTCATTACAAAAACTAAATGCTGAAACTGAACTAACATTAAAACTAAATCCAAAAACATTAGGGGAAATAAAAATACAAATCACAAAGCAAGAGCAAGTTGATTCCCACAACACATCATTAATTGTTGCCAAGTTTCAAGTTGAAAGTGAAACAGTGAAAGCAATCCTTGAAAGTAATCTAAATGAATTAAAAGATATGCTTTCCGAAAACAGCAACCTAGCACTGGCTGAGTTTTCAGTTGAAGTTAATGATGAAAACAAAAAAGATAATTTTAGTAATTTTTTCAAAAAGAAAGAAACAAGTGAATTTAGTTTAGATTTTGATGATGGTCTTGAAGCACCTGTTGAGCTCATGGAAGATCAACACGCTGGTGCGTTAAATTCCGTTGCGTAATAAAGGAGGCGATATATGTCAGTTAGTAGTGTAATCGAAACAAATGGATTTAATTCCGTAAAATCGGATTATTCTTCCAATGATTTGGGAAAAGACGAGTTTCTAAAATTATTGGTTACTCAGTTGCGGTACCAAGATCCGATGTCCCCAATGTCTAACGAAAGTTTCATTGGACAATTAGCTCAATTCAGTTCTCTCGAGTCGATGCAAAATATGCAAAAAAGTTTTGAAGGTTCTCAAGCGTACTCATTAATCGGACGCACAGTACAAAGTGTAGATGAAACCACATTAGCAGTTACTGAAGGTAACGTTGAAGGAGTTAGAACTAACAGCGGCAAACAATACCTCATATGTTCAGCCGGACTCACGCATGTATCTGAAGAGGATGCCCTTTTAGCAATTAGTGCTTCTAACATGGATGCAGACGAAGTTAAATTAAAATTATTTACAGCAGAATCGATTGTCTCCGCACCAGATCCTGAAACAGGTGAAATTAAATACCAGTGGCATCCAGAATTTAAAAAACTCGATGATGTTGCATTAGCTATGGGTTACCAGGATTCAAGCGACTTGCCAAAATCAATCAAAGAACTTTGGGAAAAAGCAATCTATTTTGAAATACCAGCTGACGATGTCAGCTATGTATACGAATAAATTAATCATCTGAAAGGGGGTGAAATAAGTCAATATGGAGATGGATAAATTTAGTCAGGACATACAAAGAATACAATCGGAACAAATCGGACGTCAGGTCGGAATACCAAGCGAACGTAAAGTTGCCGAAAGTAAATTTAAAGAAGAGTTTATACAAAAGCTGGGATTGTCTAATGACAACGATGTCCTTAAATTCTCCAATCACGCAATCGCTCGATTACAAAAAAGAAATATCGATATTGGAACTGACGAACTCTCTCGAATTAATAAAGCAGTTGAGAAAGCAGCTTCAAAAGGTTCTAAAGATTCATTAGTCATGATTGACGATTTAGCACTTATTGTTAGCATAAAAAATAATACAGTTGTTACAGCTATGGATAAAGATCAAATGCAAGCACAAGTAATAACAAACATAGATAGCGCCGTAATCGGTTAGATTGCGGGGAGTAAGATAGTAAAAATTTAAAAACGCTGGTCGGTCCTCATGTAGGGAACCAGTATGAAAGGGGGCGAAAACATGCTTAGATCCATGTTTTCAGGATTATCCGGTCTTAGGAATCACCAACAAGGATTGGATGTAATCGGTAATAATATCGCAAACGTAAATACAACAGGTTATAAAAGTTCTCGTATTCAATTTACAGAATTATTAAGCCAAACAATTCGAGGTGCTGCATCTCCAGTTTCAAATGGTCGCGGTGGTACAAACCCAATCCAAGTTGGTTTAGGTGTTGGTACTTCAGCCGTAGATGTTTCCCATCAACAAGGCAACTTACAATCAACAGGTAATATGAGTGACCTTGCAATACAGGGCAATGGTTTCTTTATATTAAGTGATGGTAGCAGTGAAACTTACACACGAGCAGGTTCATTCTCCTTTGATGCAAATGGGACATTGGTTCATGCAAACGGTACAAAAGTAATGGGTTGGTTAGCCGACACAACGGGTGTAATTGATAAAAATTCCAGCATCCAAGGGATATCCATTCCGGTTGGACAAACAATTGCGGCAAACGATACAACCGATATCACTTACGCTCATAATCTTAATTCCGAAACATATATGCAAGGTGATCCGGTTTTAGCAGATGGTAATTCCGCAGGTGTAACTCGTACCTATGGTACATATAGTGGCAATGCGACTGCAGTACCTGCTATTGTAGATGTAGTCGGAACTCACTACATAGAAGTGACGGCTGAAAACCATGTTGGGGATCGAAAGTCCTTAAATGGTACTGAAACGCTAGCAGCATTAAATGTAACAGATATCGATTCATTTAGAGTTTTTGTAGATGGCACAGCAAATGCTATCACCCTAAGTAATGGCACTGCCAGTACAGTTAATGAGTTAGTTTCTGCCATTAACTCCCAAGTAATAGGCGTTACAGCTGAACTTTCTGGAAATGCTGTAAAAATTAGTCGTGGAGCTGCTGGACTTAATGAAACAGTCTACGTTGACGATGTCAACTTAATGACCTTAGGAAATGTACCCCTTAATGGTATCGCTGCGAATGTTTTCAATAGCGGTAATGGTAAATGGGCCACCCACGCCAGAACCCTTGGGAATAAAGAAGATGTCACAACTGCACAACAATTAACAGGAATGGATGACAGTAATGGATTAGTTGTAACAATCAATGGCGTGGCTGCTGGTATTTTTGATCCGACAGAAGCCGTTATTTCAGCTGCAATAACAGCTACAAGTACTGTAGAAGAATTAATAGACAAATTTAATACCTGGGCTCAAGATGCTGGTGGACTTGGCTTAACCGGTGCCAATTCAATCTTTATGGGCCATACTGGTAGTGGAGCAACAGGTGGTGGATCATTATATGTTGCACATAACTCAAATGATACCGATGGATATGTCAGCATTGCAGACGAACGATCTGGTGGCGCCGCTGATATAGATGATGATGGTATCGCCGAATTATTCTTTGCAGAAACAAAAGGCACCTGGGATACTGGGGTCGATACTGTTGGTGAAGGAAGTGCGTTTGCAGATACACTAACATTCGGCAAAAAATCTAATGTTGCAACAATCACCCACGAATTTCAAGAAGAAGATGGGGGGGGAACACATATCGCAAGTTTAGACTTCGCTGGTGGTGGCTCAACAATCTCAGGATTAGACGGAATTAGCATCATTGCAGCAGACAGTGGGTTCAAAACAGGATCAATGGTTATAAACACAGTAGAAGCAACAAACCATATTGCATCTACATCTGTTTATGATTCACTTGGTGCAGAACATACTATTACATTAACATTAACAAAACAAGGAAATAATACCTGGGAGTGGGATGCCTCTGGTATTGATACCACTGGCTCCGGTACGCTAACATTTGATAGTAACGGTACAATCCAGTCTGGAGCAAGTAACGGAACAATAACCGTTGGCGCACAAGGTGGTGCAAGTTCACTATCTATTACACCAAATTTTTCATCTATCACACAATTTTCAGATCCATCAACCATGGTACACACAAGTCAGGATGGCTATCCGAATGGTGCGTTATCAACATATAGTATCGATGCTAACGGTGAGATCCTCGGTATTTATACAAACGGTTTAAACCAATCCCTCGGTCAAGTTGCAATTGCAGCTTTTAATAACCCAGGTGGTTTATTGAAAGTATCTGATAGTATGTTTATTTCATCAAACAACTCTGGTGAATCTCAGGTTGGTACTGCGAATACCGGTGGTAGAGGAGCTCTTTCTGCAGGTACTTTGGAAATGTCTAATGTTGACGTTGCACAGGAATTTGCCAATATGATTATTTATGAACGCGGTTTCCAAGCGAACTCTAAAATCATATCAACCGGTGATTCAATGCTACAAACATTAGTTAATATGAAACGATAGTAGAATTAGGATAAGGTAAATATAATGGATAAATCAACCCTTATTGGATTAGCATTAGGAATATTCTTCCTCCTGTTTGGGATCGGAATTAGCTCTGTATTTATATTTATAAATCCGTCTTCGCTACTAATTACATATGGAGGGACCTTTGGGTCCCTCTTTATTGCTTATAGCATGGAACAGGTTTTAAATACTGGCAAAGTCATGAAAAACGCATTCACAACAAAAGCAGACGATCCACTCGAAATCATTTCTCATATCGTTAAGTTTTCTGAAAAAGCAAGACGTGAAGGACTTCTTGCAATGGAAAAAGAACTCGCAAGTATTGAGCATATACCGTTTTTAGTTAAAGGCTTACAGTTAGTAATTGATGGTTCCGATTTAGAAATTGTTAGAACAGTACTTACTACAGAAAGAAGTTATATAGAGGACCGTCATCGCGTAGGAGCCGGTATATTTGATGCACTAGCCGCATATGCCCCTGCATGGGGAATGATTGGAACAATCATCGGGTTAATTCTCATGTTAAGATCCCTAGATGATCCTGGTGCAGTTGGACCAGCAATGGCAGTTGCTCTTTTAACAACACTATATGGAGCAATTGGCGCATTCTTTATATTCACACCTGTTGCGAACAAACTTAAAGTAAGATCTGCACAGGAAATAATGTTAAAAGATATTATGATTGGTGGTATTGTTGCGATACAAAGTGGTGATAACCCCAGAATGGTTAAAGAAAAACTCGTATCCTATGTATCACCAAATGATAAATCAACCCTAGACAACGAAGAAGATGAGTAGCAAAGAAGAACAAGCAGCAGGATCACCTGCCTGGATGGCAACCTTCGCAGACCTAATGACACAGATTCTCACGTTCTTTGTATTCCTATTTACTATGTCAGTAATCGATATGGAAAAAGCACAAGAAGCGTTAATTTCATTCAACAATGCCTTCGGTGGAATTACCAATGAAGGCATGAGAACGATTATGCAGACACATTATGTTGTCCCCTACCCTGAAACAACAAGGGATCCAATGCTGGGTGCTTCTGGAAAGGAACTTAGCCAAATGAAGCTCGAAGAAGCAATGCACGATATTGTTTTTTTTGTTAAAGCTAACAGTTCAGAATCCGAGGTAGCAGGGAATTTCAATGCCAAAGGGAATGTTGAGATTCAGCTCAATGATAATTTATTTTTTGATCTTGGAAAAGCAGAATTAAAAACCGCAGCCTTTCCAATTTTAAAAAAAATTGGTGAGATAATAAAAAAAACAAAGAACAACATCATTATAGAAGGTCATACTGATAATATCCCAATTATAAAAGGACCATATGCTTCCAACTGGGAATTATCAGCAGCACGTGCCCTCGCAGTAAACGCGTATTTAATACAAAAACCAAAAATAAATCCGAAACGGATATCAATTGCAGGATATGGTGAATACAAACCTGTTGTAAAAAATGATACCGCACATAACCGCGCAAAAAACAGGCGAGTTACAATCATCATTGTCAAAAAACAAGATATTGAGTTATATTAAATACTACCATGGCAGAAAAAAAAGAAGAGGCAGAAAAGCCTGAAGAGGCAACTGAATCCGTACCATTACTAAAACGAAAATCAACAATCATTATAATATTAGCGATTGTACTAACATTTCTCATTTTAATCACCACAGTAAGCGTTGTCTTTCTAGTAAACAGACCAGAACCAAAGGAAACAAAAGTAACCGAAACACTTGGCACCATAGTCCCAATGAGAGATTATTTAGTAAACCTTATCGATTACGGGGGAAGACGGTATCTAAAAGTCTCACTTAGCCTGGAAGTAAAAGACGAAAAAGTCAGTGCCGAAATTGAAACAAAAAAAACAGTACTACGAAACTACATAATAAATATACTCTCTAGCAAAACATTTAATGATATAAAATCAGTCGAAGGAAAAAGTCATTTAAGAAAAGCTATAATTTTGAAATGTAATTTTATATTAAAAAGTGGTAAAGTATTGAACGTATATTTCAACGACTTTATAATACAGTAATAACAAACATATAAACAGGAGCCAATAATGAGCAATGAAGTTAGTATAAGCCAAAATGAAATTGACCAGCTGCTCGGGTTAGAAGGAGGCGAAGCTGTAGGGTTCGATCGTCCAACTACTTCAGCTCCACCACCAACTGTAGATCAAAAACCAGCTGCAGTAGGCATACCGAATCCACAGGACGCTAAGTCAGCAGATTTTAAACCACTTTCAAATTCGAAAGAAGACAATGGGAAATCTGAAATTTCACTTATTAAAGACATCCCGCTAGAACTTTCTGTCGAATTAGGGAGAACAAAAACATCTATCCAAGAGATTCTAAATTTTGGTTTAGGAACCGTGGTTGAACTAAATAGATTAGCTGGTGAACCGGTAGATCTGTTAGCTAATGGGAAAATAATTGCAAAAGGTGAAGTGGTTGTTATTGATGAAAACTTTGCCTTACGAATATCAGAAATATTTAACTCGAAAAAAAATCTCGGCTAATATACATGACCAAAGACCCACTCTTTTTTATTACCGAACCATCGGCAAATATAAGTGCAAATATAGCCAATACTGCTTCTTTACCCATTAACCCAGTCAGTTTTGTTTTAAACACACTACTTGTAATTGGACTTATTTACTTAAGCATCTATATCTTGAAACATGTACTCAAAGTTAAGCCGAGCAACCATAGCTATTTATTAAAAGAAATATCTATCAATAACTCTCTTAAGATTTTATTTATTAAAATTGGGAAAAAACTCTATCTATTAGCAAATAATAGCAGCCAAATGATTTTATTGGATACGATAAAAGACCAAAAAGAAATACTTAGCATATTAACTAAAGAAGAAGAACACTCAGCACAAAAAGCAATAAATTTACTTGGATTTTTTAATAAAAGGAAGAAAAAAACAAAAATTGATACTAAATTTGAAAGTACCTTGAAAGATATCATTGATAACTCAAATAAATTGGAAGATCTAAACAAAAAATGAATTTTGCAATCCCTGAAATAAGCTTTGCCCTATCTCAAACCAGCAACCCCGAAGCAATAAACTCGGCACTACAAATATTACTAGCACTTACAGTTTTAACACTTGCACCATCTCTTATTATTTTAGTCACATCATTTACTCGAATTATCATTGTACTCGGATTTATTCGAAATGCACTAGCAACCCAGCAAACACCACCAAACCAAGTACTAATTGGGATCGCATTATTCCTAACTTTTTTTATAATGGCACCTGTTTTTGAGGAAATTTACTCTGAATCAATTCAGCCCTATACGAATGGACAAATAACTCAACAAGAGGCAATACAAAAAGGATTATCTCCGATACGTGCATTCATGTTTAAACAAACTCGAAAA
>Ga0075111_1001459_pt1 | contig 10768 bp, 8 predicted proteins | sample AntAceMetag02UKK_FD_69787 | JGI IMG/M metagenome (GOLD analysis project Ga0075111, IMG submission 69787) | Saline lake microbial communities from Ace Lake, Antarctica - Antarctic Ace Lake Metagenome 02UKK | ecosystem: Environmental > Aquatic > Non-marine Saline and Alkaline > Saline | place... | reverse complement strand
GGGGCCGGTGACCAGGATAATGCCATGGGGCAGGGAGATGATGTTTTTGTATTTTTCCAGATCTTCCCCGGAAAACCCAAGCTTTGGCAGCTCCTGGAATAAGACCTCGGGGTCCATGAGTCGAAGCACGGCCTTTTCTCCAAAGGCCACGGGAATGGTGGACACCCGAACTTCCACTTCGATTTTATCTTTCCGGGTTTTAATGCGGCCATCCTGGGGACGTCTCTTTTCCGCCATATTTAACCCAGAAAGGGTTTTAATGCGGCTGAGAATGGCATTGTGAACCCGTCCCGGCAGGGTGTACACCGTGTGGAGGACCCCATCGATGCGCATGCGTACCAGACATTTTTCCCGTTTGGGTTCAATGTGGATGTCACTGGCCCGCTGCTCCAGGGCATAGGAAAAAAGGTGATCCACGGCATTGACAATGTGCTGGTCCGTGGCAGGTAGCTCATTACTGGATTTTAGCTGGACTAACTGCTCCAGATTTCCAAGTTCACCTCCACTCTTGTGCGAAAACTGTGTTTCTGCGGCGGTGATGGATCTACGAAACCCAAAGCACTCGGCAATGAGGTGCATGACATCGGTTTTGGCGCTGACCACCGGGCAGGCCTTGAACCCTGATACCCTTTCAATGTCGTCCATGGCCTCATGGTTAAAGGGGTTCGGGGTGGCAACCCGGATGGTTTTCCCCTCTATGTCCAGAGGCAGGACCAGATGGCGCAGGGCAAAGGAGTGGGGGATGGTCTGGGTCACCACATTGAGATCCAGGGTCAGGGGATCAATTTTTTTATAGGGAATTTTCCATCCGGCTGCGAGGGTTTCATACAGGAGATCTTCGTCCATCTCCATGCCGGATTCATCTTGTTTTTTCAGCTTCAGGGCCAGGAGTACATCCATGAAATAGATGGGGGGAAGGATGGTGTTTTTAGGGTTACCCTTGAGTTTTGCCTGTTGTTGTTTTTCCAGGGCCTTGCGGATGTTTGATTCATTCTTCAGTGCGGCGTTGATCTGTTTTTTGGACAGGAGTTCGCTGTTGAAAAGAATTCTGGCTATTTCTTGTGAGGGTTTCATAGTTTTGGTGTGTTGGAATGGATCTCCGGATAGTGTCAATATAAAAAGGCAAAGTTGATGGGCATCAGATCACCCCCATTAATTTTAAGAAAGTGCCATGATTTGATCCTGCATATGATCAAATCGAACTTCAAAATATTTAAATGTGGGGATGATGTTGGCCACCAAAACATCCATGGTTTTTTTGTTCAGGGTGAGGTTTTGAATGTCTTTTTCATCGGGTATGTTTTTTTCTTCCACCATTAATGTTCCCCTTTCTTTTTGTGTGTTTTGAATTCTATCTCATTGTCCAGTTTATTTCAAGCATCTCCAGCTTTTCCCGATTGCCATGTGCCTGCTCCTTTTTTTTGTGAAACGGCGATGGATGTGCTTTCTAACGGGATTTATTGATTTTTTAAATTATTATAAAGGCTGGTGAAAAAAAAATCTGTTTTATACTGATCCTTAACGTATCGGATTATGGATTTTTGACAAAAAATGTCAAATTTTTTGACAAAAAATGACTGCTATTGAGAAAATTAAGGACCGCTTGGCATAGAGGACGTTTTTCACAATGTGGGCATAGGGTATTTCTCCGGGGTTCTTTCAGCGTTTCTTTTTTTTAATTGTGTCATTGTTTGAGATTATTACCATGATGTACCATTCTTGCAGGCTCTCTCTTGTTGTATAGGGAATTCACTTGTGTTTTTAAGGCGAAAATGATTGCAGGCCTCATTCTTCCTGAATGTGCTCCCCCCTTTTTTGCAAAACATTGTGGTTCTTCTGACGCTGGTTTAGTCAGCTTAGGTGAATATAAGAAAGTCTCTGTGCCAACAGTGCAACATCGTTGGATATGAAAATAAGGCAAATGGGGTAACACTGTCCATTTGCTGGGGAATACTTGATAATGAATGAAAATAAAAAATTAATTTCAGGTTTTACTTTGATGGAATTGATGGTTGTGGTTGCTATTATCGGCATCATGGCTGGCATTGCGATTCCCAGTTTTATTGGCTGGATACCGGATTATAGGCTTCGGAGTGCAACAAGGGATATTGTATCTTGCCTGCAAGAAATGAAGTTGAGAGCTGCCGCAGAAAATTCAAATGCGGTTGTGATTTTTGATCTGACTGCTGAGAGTTATCAATCTTTTGTCGATGATGGGGGGGATGATGGTACCGGCACCGCCAATGATTATATGCATAATGGTTCCGAGGTACTTTTAAAAAATGTTATTCTGCCCACTGGTGTTGAATTAATCAGCTCAACATTTAACTCAAGCAGTGCTCCTTATTCTTTTGGATTTAACAGCAGAGGATTACCATCAACTGGGGCAACTGGTGGGACAATTTCGCTTCAAAATTCAAATTCAAAGACCATGCAGGTGGTGGTTAATTCAGTTGGTAATATTCGCGTACCATGACCGAATAATTATTTTTGGTTCTACCCAGATTTATGGGGGAAAGCGATTAAAGGTTAATTTGATGTCAAAGTTTGGAGTTAATAATATCTAAAAAGATTAAAAAGATACTTCAAATATCAAATTTTTAAAAATTGTCTTTCCCATGATTCTCTTCCTCAAATCTGGGCAGTCCCTTACTATTATGGAATGAAGATGGTGAATAAAAATTTAAATAATAACGTTGGTTTTACCTTGATTGAGCTGCTTGTGGCCATGGTTATTTCAACCATTGTAGCCGCAGGGATATTTTCTGCCTATCAAGGACAGCAAAATGCCCAGCTTGCACAGAAGCAGATTGTTGAAATGCAACAAAATTTGCGGGCTGCCCTATATGTTATGACAAGGGAAATCAGAATGGCAGGATATGATCCTGATGGTGGGAATAATGCTGGAATAACAAAAATAGGAAATGGAGCTGATGGCAATCCGTTAGGTTTTACCTTTTGGGATGACGATGCTGGAGCATTGCAAACAATTGAATACGATCTTTACGATGCTTATACTGATGGGGACATGGACATTGGAAGAAAAGTTGGTACCGCAAACCGCCAAGCCATAGCAGAAAATATTAATACACTTCAGTTTGTTTATCTCAAGGAAGATGGCAGTGTTGCAACAACTACCTCCGATGTCCGAAGTATTCAAATTTCCATTGAGGCCACCACGAATTTTGGTGCTGTTGACCACACATTGGGGAATAACCGCATGTTGTCCACCACCATTAACTGTAGAAACTTGGGAATATAGCATTAGAATATTGAGTTAAAATCAAGGCAATTTTGAATTGTGACTTGAAACTTTCTTGGGGAATGTCAGTTATGACTTTTGAATTATCGACGATTCACACAAAAGCCCGAATTTGTGAAAAAAATGGATTCACGCTTATAGAGGTGCTGATAGCCTTGGTAATTCTTTCAGTAGGGATTCTTGGTGTGGCAAAAATGCAATTGTCCGCCATTAAGGGTAACACAATAGCAAGAAAACATACCCAGTTGATAATTGCAGCGCAAAACCAAATTGAGCTCATAATGCAGATGCCATACAGTACGCTTTCAGACGGGGCAACCTCTTTGGGGCATAGTGATGATAGCACGATTCCAGAAAATTACACGCTGACTTATAATGTCAGCACTATGAGTGATTGCAAAAAGATAACGGTTTCTTTATCACACTTAACGGAACCCAATGGTAACCCAAGTGCATCATTAACGTTTATAAGAGCTGAAGACCTTTGATTCACATTCCAGAGGGATGCATAATGAGTGAACAATGCAAGGATATCGTTAATAATCAGAATGGTTCGGCCATTGTCATGGCCATGCTTATACTCGCAGTTCTTACTATATTGGGAATTTCATCAACTAACACAAGCACAATTGAGCTTCAGATTGTTCGGAACGAGCGAATCTACCAGCAAAATTTTTATATTGCAGAATCTGCTGCGTTGGAAGGACTGCAATCCGTGAAATCGGCAAGTGAGTCGGAGCTGGATGATAGAAGCTTTACTTCTATTGTCTGGCTGAAACAAATAGATCCTAATCTGGATATGAGTGATGTTGATAACTGGAATACGGATACGACGGATACGGATGCAAATGCAACGATATCAACTACTTTATTAGATGCTAAATACGCTGTCGTTGAAAATAATATTGCGTTGAAGTCCTCGTTGGATATGACCGCCACCAGTCAGTTGTACGACTATATCGGCAGGGGACAGGGAGCGTCTAATAATGGCAGGGTTTTGATTGAAATCGGTTACAGGAAAAGACATTGAAAATGTTTAAAAATGCAAATCAGGAGAATCAATATGCTATGTCCTAAAAATAAAAAATATGTATTACAATTCTTCTATGTTTGGGTTTGCCTGTTCTGTTTTTCAAACATTGCCATGGCCAAGGTGAATTTTTCCCTTAATGTCGAGCCTCAAACGGCTAAAAATGGAAATCCTGTATTTGAAATATGGTCTGATAACCTGACTAAGGTCGGGGGCATACAGTCGGGAGGTTCCATCTCACTTAGCAATAACGCAACATATTACTTTATTATTCCGGACATCAGTGGCTCTACAGGCTGCTCTCTACCGACGAATGAAAATTTGAAAACAATTTGGTGGTGGGGCTGGATATCTTATATAGAGTTACAAACGGGTAATAGTGACATAGCAAAAACCATTGAATATAATTGTGGAACCACTCTCTACTATAGGGATTTCGACGGTGATGGATACGGCAATGCAAATGATACTGTAATGGCTCCACAACCCGGTTACGTGGCTAATGCTGATGACTGTGATGATACCGACGCTAACGAGTATCCCGGACAGATATGGTATTTGGATGCAGATGGAGATAACTATTCAAACGGAACAACCACAACAGCCTGTGAGCGGCCTGGTAGCCATAATCTTCAGTCAGAGCTTTTTGGCATTAATGACTGCGACGACTCTGATGCAAGTGTCCATCCCGGGGCGGATGAAATATGCGATGATGGCATTGACCAGGATTGTGACGGATCTGTGGATGAAAATTGTGTTAATATTTATTACCTGGACGCAGATCAAGATGGATATGGAGATCCCAATAATACCCTGACAGGTTTGGTTGTACCGGATGGTTATGTTGCAAACGATGATGATTGTGATGATAATAATGCCAAAGAATTCCCGGGGCAGACGTGGTACCAGGATTTAGATGGGGATAGCTATTCGGAGGGTACAACCTTGACGGCCTGTGAACGGCCAGCCGATCATAAAGTTGAGTCGGAGTTGACATCACTAACCGTGGATTGCAATGATGCAGATGCTGGAGTTAACCCCGGTGCTGTTGATATCTGTGAAGATACCATTGATCAAGATTGTAGTGGGTCTGATGCCGTCTGTATTGTCGATAATGACGGAGATGGGTATTCTGTTGATGTGGATTGTGATGATACGGATGGCTCCATACACCCCGGTGCCATTGAAATACCCGACGATGGCATAGATCAGGACTGTAACGGTGTTGACGATACATCGTTGTCATGCATTGATCTTTCGGACACGCCGCTGGATACACAACTTGCGGCATCTGCACCCAATTTGATGCTTGGCCTTGATGACTCCGGCAGTATGGACTGGGAAATCATGACCAATGAGGAGGTGGGACTATTTGAAGTCGGGAGCCGGGATTATGAGTATGTCTTTGATGATCCTGGGGACAATCTTTACACAACGGGTACAAATTCCCATGTCCTCTATGATGAGGGAAAACAGACATATTGGAAATCCCAATGGCATGGGTATAATGTCATCTATTATAATCCAGACATGGAATACGCGGCGTGGAGCAGTACCCTGGGAGATGCAGATCCGGATAATCCCCGGTCTCATCCCTATTATGCTGCCAATTACTTTGATTTGAGTGCGGATTATTTTTCCATTGATGGTATAAGTATTAAAAATGCACACTACTATGTATGGTCTGATAGCGAAGCGACGCCTTATCTTGTTGTTGTCGATGGTAATAGCATTGATTACTATCGGCTCAACGACACCGACGGTAACGTGGCAACCGGCGAGTTGGTTGCAGCTACATCTCCCCCTGATGATGTAAAAACGGATAGAGACTATACCGGAGAACGGCAGAATTTTGCCAACTGGTATTCCTTTTACCGAAAAAGACGCTCCACTTCCGTTGCGGCCATTGCCAATGTGATTCCCAAGCTTAAAGGGGTTAATGTGGGGTTCCGGAGTATTAATGCCCATATTCTTCAATCAGTGTTGCCGATCAGTGTTAATGGGGTTGATCGAACCAATGATCTGCTGGATAAATTGTTTGCTTATCACCCCGGTACCCATACCATTGGATCTACCCCCATCAGGAAAGGATTGCAGAAAATTGGTAAATATTACCATGTCAACGAGACCATAACACCCAGCGAACCTGAATTGAGTACCTCTCCCTTGACAACGGATGCATCTGGGGAGTGCCAGCAGAATTTTGCCATTATGTTCACCGATGGTTCTTATAACGGCCAGTCGCCGGGTCTTGGAAATGTGGATGATGATGAACCTGCACCATACGGGGATTCTGCAAGCAATACCCTGGCAGATGTTGCCATGTATTATTGGCAGGAAGATCTTGCCCCGAATATTGATAATAATGTGCCGGTTAATTTTTATGACAATGCCAACTGGCAGCATATGGTCACCTACACCGTTTCCTTTGGGGTTGAGGGCAACCTGGACCCCGATGATTATGACCTGAATAATATTTCAGCTGAAAACAGGGTGTATCCCACCTGGCCGAGCCCTATTAATGAGGATAAGGAGCGGATTGACGATTTGTGGCATACAGCGGTTAATGGTCGTGGTCTTTATTTGAGCGCTAAAACTCCCCAGGAGCTGATCGCCGCCTTTGAAAAAGCGATCTCAGATGTGCTGGCTCGTATCGGTTCCGGTGCCTCTGTCTCGATCAATGGGGAAGAGCTCCAGGAAGGATTGATTTTATATCAGTCTATTTATTCAACTTCCCGATGGACCGGTGACGTGGTTGCCTATGATGTGAATGGGACGACAGGTGCCGTTATAATAAATGCCCCCCGGTGGTCTGCCAGTGAGGTTCTGGATGGCGATCTTAATTCCAATGCCACCTACTGGGATACGGGTCGAAAAATCGCGACTTATGACAATACGCTGACACTGCCTGCTGGCATTCCGTTTCGATTTAACAGTTTATCAACCACTCATAAAACAACTCTAACCTCTTCGGATATGGTTGAATACTTTAGGGGTAAACATACCCTGGAAGAACAGAATGGCGGCTCATTCAGAAGTCGGATTCTTCAAGATGAAAATGGGAATTATCTTAGGGATACAGTTTTGGCAGACGTTGTTCACTCTGCACCATTATATTATGAAAATGTCGTTTATGTGGGGGGCAATGACGGAATGCTCCATGCATTGAATTCGAGCAATGGCGAGGAGTTGTTTGCCTATGTTCCAGATTTTGTATTTAATAATTTGGATCGCCTCATAGATCCAAATTACAGCCATATTTATTTTGTTGATTTAACCCCCTATGCCAAAAAAACAACCAGCAAAGATTTGCTTGTGGGGGGGCTTGGAAAGGGGGGGAAAGGCTATTATTGCCTTGATATCACAAGTGCGCAAACAGCTATCACCAGTGAAACCATCCTTGCTGGTCGAGTGATGTGGGAATATCCCAATAGCACAACCCCTGCAGATGAGGTGGCGGATATGGGATATAGTTTCAGCAAAGCTTTTGTGGTCAATACCCAGGTTGGGTGGGCTGTTATTTTTGGCAATGGATACAACAGTGCCACCAATGACACCTGCCTGTACGTGGTGGATGCCGATGACGGAAGTCTGATAAAAAAAATATGCACGGGTGTCTCTGGTGGGTGCAACGGTCTGGCAACGCCACTGGCAATTGATGCGGATGCAGATGGTGTGCTTGATTATGTATATGCCGGAGGGTTGCAGGGAAACTTGTGGAAATTTGATTTGACCGGCAGCTCGTCAGCTGACTGGGATGTCGCTTACAAAAGTGGATCTACTCCAAAATCTTTATTTCAGGCAAAAGATGCCTATGGTAATCCCCAGCCGATTACAACAAAACCTGATGCCATGTTTCATTGTGATGGGGGTAAATCAGGATATATTATTACTTTTGGGACAGGGAAGTATTTGGGGGGGGCAGATTTAACAGATACCAGTGATCAAACCCTGTATGCGGTTTGGGATTATGGGGATGATTCAGACGATAGCGAATACCTGGGTTCTTTTGAAAGGGGGGATGCCAATGTGTTATCCAATCAGCCGGAAGCCGTAAGTCTGCTTCAGCAAACAACGGTTTTCAACGGAGAAGTGGATAATGTCACCTATCGAATTCTGTCCAATAATGAGATCACGTGGAAAACAGAAGTTGATGCTGATACTCCAGAAACCCCCAACCTCTCCAGTACAGAAGCCAATCATGCGGGTTGGTACTTTGATTTACCGGATGAAAAGGAGCGAATTGTGCGGGATCTTGTCATCAGAGGTGGAAAGGTCGTCGTTATTTCATCCATACCCCAATCCAGCTCTCCTTGTGTGGCTGGAGGAGAATCTTACCTGATGGAGGTGGATGCCTGTACAGGGGGACGGTTGGATGATGCCCAGCTCGACATAAATGATGACGGTAAAGTTGATAAAGATGATTTCATTACAATTCCTGGGAGTGGTGACTTGCCACCTTCAGGAATTAAATATCCAACCATGATTTTTCCACCCATGATTATAGATAATCCGGTTGACGACACTGAATTGAAATATTTCAGTACATCTGCTGGAAATATTATCATTGCCACCGAAAAGGATGAAGGGGTGGGGAAATATTATTGGAAAGAAATCGATTGATTTTGAATCTTTATAGATACAAACACTTGGATGGACCAAGGCTTCAGTTGTGTCTATTTTAGGCGTAATGATACAAGTACGATTTGATCTCGTTGCGTTGTTTCATCAATTGGGGAGATGGGCTATATTGCGATCAAATTCTGTTTCCCATCTGTCATAAATTTTCTGGGCTATATTCGGGCTCAATGGAATTGTGAAATAACTCCACTTTAACTTACTGTTTTTTTACTGCTTTTTCGGCTACCCACTTAAGGCGGAACAGCCTTTAAAATCAAGCGTCTTAGCAGCCTGAAATTTAGGGGTTGAAACCTAATTATCCACATGAAAAGCCTTGAGAATATCCCGACTTAAAATGAATTCTAAGGAGTCTGATAATGATTCAAAGAAATATTTATAGTGTTTTTTTTGTTCTCTTGGTTTTTTTTTGGATCTTTAATACTGTTGTCAATACAGGCGCGGAGGAAAATACTGATATCCTCCCTATAAAATTAGTGCCTGAGATTGTGGGTTCTGATCCAATTCTTCAAGAAGATTTGGAATTCAGTGGTAAAGGTACCATTCAGAGAATTGGAAAGGATGAAGTCGGAGAAAAATTGATTGTTATTGATGATCGACTGATGTATTTTGCACTTGGAATTAAATATTATAAGACTAATGGTGAGTCTGTTTCTTTTTCAAAATTTTATAAAGGGAAAAGAGTTGGCTATCGCTTTAATGAAAAAAGAAAAATAATAGAGTTGCATTTGATTTCTGATTGATATCTTTCTTCCCGCGAAAGGAGCTTTTGATGAAAATGCTCTATATCTTTTTGGTGTTGTGCTTTTTTGCACATCCCGGTTTTGCTGAATATTATCGCTATTTAAATGATAATGGAGTTATTTGTTTTACGGATAATCTTGCTAATGTCCCTGTCGAGCAACGAATCGGTACGAATACATATGAAGAAATAAAAACTTTTAAAAATGATAAAAATAATCAGGACAAGAGTTCATTATTATTTGAAAATGATTCCCCCCCAAAAGATAAAATAGAAGAAGATGAAACACTTTCAACGATGCAGCAATTGAATAAAGAAAAAGGAATTTTGGATAACAATTATGAACAACTTGTAAAAACAAAACAGGCGCTTAAAAAAGAAAAAAGAGTTTTTTTAAATTCTGTGGAGGCGAATGCTTATCAGAAAAGGATTAGAAAATTGAATCAGGATATTTCTGACTTTGAAACTCGCCGGCAAGCATTTGAACAAAAAGTAAGAGTATTTAATGCGCAAACCGGTCAGTAGTGATATTGATAGTTATAAAATTTTCAAACAGTTTGGCAAGTTTAAGATTCATAATTGCATTTCAGCTTTATGGATTATCAACAGAACTATTTCTTAGAAAACCTGTAATCCAATATGGCCAAAATTAAATGTATGCTTTAGGAGAATTTTGTATGAAAAAGATAGATGGATTAAAAAAAGGCTGTGTTTTTTTGCTGTTGGTGGCGGTATCTTGTGTCGTCGGTTGTACCACCACCGGCCTGACCCAAAAACAAGAAACACCCACACCAACTGTGGAAAAAAAAGAACCCGTGGCAGTCTACTATGACTTCAAAGACGTACTGGTGCCAGAAGAACTGAAAATTGATGAGGATGCCACGGTGATCATAAGCACCCCCGGGCTCACATCAGGTGTTCTGGCCCTGCGGGGACGGGTGGAAAAACAATCCCTGTTTAATTTTTTTCACATTAACATGATCAAGGACAACTGGAATATTGTCAGCCAGATCAAATCCCCCAAAATTACTATGCTGGTGTTCCGGAAGGTCAACCGCTGGGCCGTGGTGAACATCCGGGAAAATGATATTTACAC
>Ga0075111_1001453_pt1 | contig 10822 bp, 18 predicted proteins | sample AntAceMetag02UKK_FD_69787 | JGI IMG/M metagenome (GOLD analysis project Ga0075111, IMG submission 69787) | Saline lake microbial communities from Ace Lake, Antarctica - Antarctic Ace Lake Metagenome 02UKK | ecosystem: Environmental > Aquatic > Non-marine Saline and Alkaline > Saline | place... | reverse complement strand
TTCGAAATGCTTCCGCCAAATTTGCACAAACTGATCTTGATGACCTTCTAATTTGATCGGTCAGAGAATATGTTTCTTCCTTTGGATATTTCTTGGTTAATTCAAAAACTTCCATTGATGCTTTGAAAGCCATTTGATATGTTTCCAATTCAGTATGTGATCTAATTTTCATAACTCTTTTGTATTTATCATGTTAAAATTGCCGTCCCTCTCAAATTTTCACCAAGGTATAATAGTCCATAAATCACCAAGTCTCTCTGTCACACAGTCACCCTTTCTCTCAGTCTCTCCTTCTCTCAGTCTCTCCTTCTCTCAGTCTCTCTGCCTCTCAGTCTCTCTGCCTCTCAGTCTCTCAGTCACCCTATCTCTCAGTCTCTCTGCCTCTCTGTCTCTCAGTCACCCTATCTCTCAGTCACTCCTTCTCTCAGTCTCTCAGTCACCCTATCTCTCAGTCTCTCTGCCTCTCAGTCTCTCTGTCTCCCAATTACGGAAGATTGAACCGATAACTCACTCCCCACGAAAAAGCGTCCATACCCTCTACACCGGCCAATAGGACTAAATGTTTGAAGAGGGTAAGCCGGGCACCGGCATTCCATTTATCGGCATCGTATTCTACCATGAGTTCCAGGAATTCCAATTTTTGAGGTGTGATCTTTATCCCACCAAAGAATCCGATAAACTGGTAATCGGCTGAAGTGAAGATTTCCGACCCATACCCTGCAGTAATGCCAATGTTGTGCAATACTTTATTTAGCCTGAAGTTCTTGGTGGCAACCAGGTAGGTGGAGTTAAAGTGGGAAGCGTTACCACTTTCCAAGGTTGTGAAAAAATTCTGGAAGCCTATCACTACTGAGGGCCAGTATTTTCCTTCTTTCAAAGGGCGAAACCTGAGAGAGGCCATCCTGTCCCCATTTGTGGAGCTGTAATCCTCCCTACCGAGGGCGCGGGTAAAACGAATCGATACCTCCATAAAAGGCACAAAAGTAACGGTTACAAAAACCGGCATGGAAGTATATTCATAATTCGACCACTCTACATATTTCTTATTCAGGAAACTGGCTCCGGCATACATGGTTTTATCCGGGTAAAGTTCGCCGGAGGGCATATTAAAATAGCCGGTAGTTCCTGTTAGGGATTGCGTGTTAGCTGAAATATATGCCAACAATAAAACTGCTATGAATAGAAATTTTTTCATAGAATGATGCGGACGTTTGCAGGGCAAATGTAGGATAATTTTAGTAAAGGAAACTCAGGCTATAAAGGGAGGGTTTGTATGCAAAATCTTTTTTGGGCACGAGTACTAAGACAGGTGGTGGTAGTGGAAACCGTTTGCTTCGGTCGTTCCTCCCTCGCAAAGTCCTTTTTCAGAACTGCATTATCCATTGACATATGTAATTTTAAAGAACCCATCGTAAGATAGTCTTCCATAGGAATACGCGATATTGCGAGCGAAGCGAAGCCCGCCTTGCCGCGAGGCAGGCAATCTGGTTCGTTACCTTCCCATGTCAGACACAACTCAGCGTTTTTCAAAACGAGCACTGCCACTTAGGCTACGTCGCTGTTATTTTGTTGATTCTTTGTTGAGATGTGTGCTAAGGCAGGTGGTGGTTTATGAACCCGTTTGCCACAGCCTTCGCCTACCCTTCAGTCCACCGCAAGAAGGCCTCGCAAAGTCCTTTTCCCAAAGCTACATTTCCCATCGCCAGTTCCGAGCAAACTATCGACTAATTACCCTCCTAAGAAACACGGGCGATTGCGAGGAGCGCAGCGATAAAGCAATCGGTTAAGTAACACACCCATGCCAAGCACCGCCCCCCTCTCACATCTCACCGCTCACTACCATTAATATTCAAAAATTAGATTATTTTTGTAAATGTAAATTTTAAATTCACCATCAATGGACTCAACAACGAGCATTAAATCGGAAATCCTAAACCAATTGAATTATTTATCAAACGAAGGTTTAAACGAAGTTAAAAGGTTTATCACGTTTTTATCAGCAAAAAGCTTGGCTGATACAAATAGAAATCAAAATCATTCAAAAGAAGATTTTTTTGAGATTTGTGGAATGTGGGAACATCGAGATATCGATGTGAGTAAATTACGTAAAATGGCGTGGCGAGAATCAAAATGGTAATAATTTGAATATCAAAGATTTTAGATTCATCCCAAAACTCAAAATTTACAATCCAACATAGAATTAGAAACCTATTCTACTGTTCACTACCTACTCGTTACTCAACGCTCACCTTTCACCTCTTTATCTAAATAAATCAGAATGCGTTCCAGTACGAACTAATTCAATAATTCTGGTGTTATGGCCTTGTTTCCAAATAAGTAACCAATCAGGTTTGATATGACATTCCCAGTATCCTTTGTAATTTCCGGATAATAAATAAGGTTTATAATTCCGGGGTAGATTTCCTGAACTTTCAAGTATTTCAAGGACTTTTTCTAATAATTCCAATTTAAAATTGCATTTGGCACATTTTACAAAGTCCTTTTCAAATTTATTTGAGGCTTTGATTTTATACACCCGCTGATTTTTTTAGCGTTGTCATCAGTTCCTTAACCGATTTATAAGAATTTGCATAGCCTTCTTCAACTTCTTCTATTGCCTTCAAAGTTTCGCTATTAGGTATTTTTTCTTCCAAAACTTTGGCATAGCGAGTAGTTTTCAGGAACTCAAGTATTTTCTGTGCTTCAGCAGAACGGGTATCTATAATAACAGTTGTCATGTTCCCTATTTTTAACATTTGTTCAAAAATACTTTTTTTTATCGAAATACGGTTTTTCAGTAAAGGAATATTAGGAAATCATAGTTTATTATACAAGTCTTCCCAATCAGGGTTCATCGCGTTGACTAAGTCGATCTTTTTTTGCCTGGAACCGGCTTTCAATTGTCTTTCCCTTTCCAGAGCCTCCTGGATAGTCTCAAATTCTTTGTACCACACCAATTTATCAACATTGTACCTTGCTGAAAAAGCACTTTTGTATTTCTTGTTTCTATGGCGGTCAATCCTGTCTTTGAGCATGCTGGTAGCCCCAGTGTACAAAACCGTATTTTTTTTGGTCGTTGTTATATATGTGTAGCCTTTTTTTAGCATGAGTACTAAGAATGGTGGTGGTAGTGGAGACGGGTTGCTTCGCTGCGCTCGCAACGTCTTGGGCTCTAGAAACTATTGTCATTGACATATGTCATTCCGGGCAACTTGTCGTTCCATACTCTTCCTAAGAAACACGGGTTATTGCGAGGAGGCCAGCGATCATGTATATGCGGAGGCAAATGTCCATTTAGGCCGACGCGGCAATCTGTTCAGCAACCTTCCCAATGCCAAGCACAACCCACCGTTTTTAAAAACGAACACTGCCACTTAGGATACGTCGCTGCTATTTTGTTGGTACTCTGTTGGGATGTGTGCTAAGACAGGTGGTGGTTGGAGAAACGGTTTGCCACGTCGCTTCGCTCCTCGCAAAGTCCTTTTCCAGAATCACATTTTTCATTGACAAAGGTAGATTTGGAGAACCCTTCGTATGATTCACTTCTTAGGGAACACGGGGTATTGCGAGGAGACATGGGAAAATGGTACATATGGAGACGCAAATCTATTCAAGCCAACGTGGCCCGCCTTTGCTTTTATTCGATGGGAAAGTTCTTGTAGAATTCCAGCAGATGCATGGTTTCGGATTTCAGTTTGGTTCGTACAATTGATTTCAATTGCTCTTCCATTAACTCACCTAAACCTTGCAAAAGTCGGTTTTCTTTAATATCAGCAAGACTATCGATACAAGTTTGCATATAATCTTCATAAGGCATTTTCATACGAAATTCGATTAGGCCCTTGTTTAGGGGTGTTTGCTTTTTCATGAAAAACCAGGTATCAAATATATCGCGTGAAACCATTTCGCCCCTGTCGGTTAAAGCGCAAAGTTTGTGTGCAAACATATCAGGCTCTATCATAACTTTCATGTTGATACCGAGAAAGTTTTTGATTTCATAGCTATCATTAAAATTTCTGTTCGAAATTTCAACTTTTAGCTTTCGCTCCCCTATGCCATAATCCAGTACGATAATAGGGCCGAAGTGTTTTTTGGCCTCATCATGTATTTTTCCATACTTCAAAACAATTTGCCGAACAGAGTTAAAAACCTTGTCTTCCTTCTTACTATTTAATAAATTAAAATCAAGGTCGATCGAAAAACGTGGAAGATTATAAAAAAACATAAGCGCGGTTCCGCCTTTAAATCCCAAATCATTGGCCAGCTCAATATCACCGTAAATATCCTTCAGTATTTGAACCAGAAAAAACTTATGACGGTTTAGGTTTATCATAATTCAAATAGTTTTTTTACTCGTGCTGTTAGTGCAGAAGACTGATACAAAGGAAGAAGTACATTTACTTTTCTCAGATCAATACTGTGTGTATTATCGAACCATGCCCTTGCATTGAGATACAGCAAATCCAGCAAAGACCTCTCGGGGGATGCTATATTCACCCCATTAGGCAAACGGTTTATCCCTGTATCATTTACAAGTATTTCTGATTTTATTTTTCGAAATGTGTACGACTGGCTTTCAATCTCAATACTTCGACTAAGGTAACTGACCGAGGTAATAGCAGCATCAAATTGAAAAATCACTCCGGCTTTTTGCAATACATATTCAAGCGAAACGTACGATGGGGCAAACAGTTTACAGGCAAGTTCATCAGGCGCATAATTTGCTTTAGTATAAATTCCCTTGCGGGGATTTTGCAGCTTCCCATTTCTTACATAATAATTCAACCTGGCAGAAAGCAACTGACGGTTTGCTATTCCCGTTAACAGGGCGACATCCTTTAGCCTGAACACCGATGAAGGATTCTGATAGATGCTCAATAAAACATCGGTCTTTTCTAATTGTGAACCAGTCATTATAAATTTTCTAATGTTTAGTTCACAAAATTATTAAATAAATTCAAACAAGCAATCCAATAAGTTACCTTCCCATGCCATGAGTGGCTCAGCATTTTTCAAAAAGACACTGCCACATAGGATACGTCGTTGCTATTTTGTTGATTCTCTGTTGGGATGTATGATAAGGCAGGTGGTAGTAGTGGAAACCGTTTGCCACGTTCCCGCACATGCGGGACTCCTCGCAAAGTCCTTCTACGAAGCAACATTTATCAATGACATTTGTCGTTTCGAATAAGTCAATCTACCTTATTCTTGCTAAAGAATACGGGATATTGCGACCGCGTGTCGCCTTAGCTTTAGCGGTGGCGCAGCGAAGCGAAGCAATCCGGTTGGCTACCTCCCCATGCTAGGCACAACTCACCGTTTTTCAAAACAATCCTGCCACTTAGGATGCGTCGCTGTTATTTTGTTGATCCTCTGTTGGAATGTGTGCTAAGACAGGTGGTAGTTGGAGAAACGGTTTGCCACGTCGCTTCACTCCTCGCAAAATCCTTTTCCAGAACCACATCTTTCATTGACAAAGGTAGTTTTGGAGTACCCATCGTAAGATTCTCTTCCTAAAGAACTCGGGCTATTGCGAGCGCAGCGAAGCAATCTGATTCGTTATCTTCCCATGCCAGGCACATGTCACCGTTTTTTCAAAACGAGCAAAGCCACTTAGGATTCGTTGTTGTTATTTTGTTGATTCTCTGTTGGAATGTATGATAAGGCAGGTGGTGGTTTATGAAACCGTTTGCGTCGGTCGTTCCTCCCTCGCAAAGTCCTTTTCCTGAACCATATCTTTCATTGACAAAGGTAGTTTTGGAGTACCCATCGTAAGATTCTCCTCCTAAAGAGAACGGGCTATTGCGAGCGCAGCGAAGCAATCCGGTTAGCTACCTTCCCATGCCATGAACAGCTCAGCATTTTCTAAAATGAACACTGCCACATAGGATACGTCGCTGCTTTTTGTTGGTACTCTGTTGGGATGTATGCTAAGATAAGTGGTGGTTTATGAAACCGTTTGCCACAGCCTTCGCCCACCCTGTAGTCCACCGCAAGAAAGCCTCGCAAAGTCCTTTTCCAGAACCACATATTTCACTGACATATTTTGTTTCAATGAACCCTTCGTAGGATTCACTTCCTAAGGAACACGGACTATTGCGAGCGCGTGTCGCCATAGTTTTGGCGGCTTCGCAGTGCAACGAAGCCTGCCTTCGCCAAGGCGACGGCAAGATGGAGCAACCCGTTCAGCATCCTTCCCATGCAAGGTGCAGCCTCCCTCTCATCTCATCATCTTTACAAACATCCGTTTGTATTAGATAAATTTAGTATTTTTGTATTTGTATTAATTGACAATCTCTTTTAACACACAATACTCAAATGGATTCAACAACGGAAATAAAAAAAGAAATAGCAACGCAGCTAAATTTTCTTTCAAAGGAAAGTTTAAGTGAGGTTAAACGGTTCATCCAATTTCTTTTCATTGATAATAAGTCAAAACGAAAACCGATAATTCAAAAAGGTCATGAAAATTCGAAAAACGATTTTTTTGAGGTTTGCGGAATGTGGGAAGAAAGAGAAATTGATACAATAAGCTTTCGGGAAAACGCGTGGCGACAAATAAAATGGTAATATTAGAAAACCTAATTATGTCTTGTTATAAGCTCAAGCTTATTTATCCGCTTGAAATGTTTCTCATTTAATGTTGCCAATCTCATGTTATTTGCAAGGGCACTTGCAGCAATAAATAAATCCGGAATATCAATTAGTTTACTATCACTTTTCAATTGCCTGAAAATTTTGATAGCTTGCGTATTTACCCGTGAATCATAGGATAACAGAACAACTTTTTTAAAGAAATCATCCCAATATTTATCTTGCTCTGCATTACTTCCCACAAAAATTTCGTACTCCGTTATTACTGAAACTGCAAAGGAGTCATTATTACTTGCCAATTCAAAGAAGAAACTTTTAGTTTTATCTTTTTTTCGATAATATTCAATAAGGACAGAAGTATCGAGGCAAATCATCTGTTTCTCCATTGGTTCATCATTTTTCTATTTTCAGTAAAAGCTTGATATTGATCATCTCCCATTACAGGACCCTGTAAAATAAAACTCTGCAAATCAGTATTTCCCGCAATATCCTTTTCTGAAATGCTTTTTTCAAGTTCAGTCAAAATAACAGCTATTTGATTAGCTGGCAAAAGCTTTAGCTTTTCAAGTAATTGTTCAATATTTACTTCCAATGTAAGATGCATGTGAATTTCTTATTAGATTGTTAATCCTAAAGTATTACTACAAAGGTAACACTATTTTTATGTAATCGGGAAAGTAGGAATGTACATTTCGTTTCTCTTTCCTCCTTTGGAACACGGGCTATTGCGACCGCGTGTCGCCTTAGCTTTACCGCGCTCTGCCATAGCTATGCGACGGCGAGGACGGTGGCGCAGCGAAGCGAAGCCCGCCTTGCCGCGAGGCAGGCAATCGGTTAAGCAAACTTCCAATGCCAGGCGCAAGCCCCCTCTCTCAGTCTCTCAGTCCCCTTTTCTCTCAGTCCCCTCTTCTCTCAATCTCTCTTCCTCACCTTCACCAGCACCCTCTTTACCTGATTCTTCATATTCTGCCAAACCAACTCCTTCACCCACGGCGCAAGCGCATCATTCCAGCGTTGCGGATGGAAGTTGAGCATGGCTTGTTTTGGGAAAGATCCCTCATTCACTGCTTTAATGATATCACTTGTATGCTTGTAATTCTTATTTAGAAACTCCGGATTTGTAATAGGATTCTCTTTGGTAGCCTTATCGCGGACATTGTAGAGATGACCATCCCATCTTCTTCCGGTATCGGTGATATAGTAGAGTTCGTTGAAATTGATATCGAAATAGGGTTCTGCAAAAATTCCCAGTTTTTTGTAATCATACTTTTTCCATAGATCCCGATTGTCATATTTTGACATGGGACTACCGTGCATGCTTATGGTTTTTACTGTCGTTAGTTTTTGGAATTTTTCGAGATTACGGCAGAATTCGTCATACGCTTTATCCACATTTCCTTTGCAGGTGTCCATGGTTTCGTAGTGATACCCAATTTCGTGGCCGAGATTCGCTATTTCCTTAATTATATTTCAATCAGTATCAAACTGATAATAAATAAGATCAATTTCTGAAATTCTGGACATTGCTTTATCAGCAGAAAATATAGAATGATATTCGTATCAAGAAAAAGCTGATCACCATTCATCTCTCCACTTTTTTTGTAATTCCAAAGGGTCTTCGCTCAACGATAATACACCGCAATATTTGCTTATATCACTTTTCATGCTTAACCTTTTTTTCCTAAACTTCTCAAGCATAGCATTTAGTTGATCCTTTTCTGTGCCTTTATTAATTGTCATTACCATTTTCAAAAGTTTTTGTACGCAAAATCATTAAGCGTGAGAGCGCATCAAGATATTCTGATATTGTATTTCTCGACAATTCGTTTCTATCAGAAGTTTTTACATCTTGTTCTAATGTTTTATTATCAACCAGTGTTGCCGTGTTTCTTGCAATTGAACGTAACAAACTGCGAACTTTTAGCGGGTCGCGCTTTACCCCCGAAACCCTGCTCATATCCACTTCACAAAGTAAGTCATAATAGTTATGCTATTTGGAAGCAAAGGTATAAAAAACCTCCTATTGTGCAGATTTTAGGAAATATGTTGTGCATTATTCATGTGTTTTGTTGTGCAAAAAATAGACACTCTCTAATTGAGTCCTGTCTTTGGGTTCAGGGTGTTGATAATGGCTGTATTTACTTTTTTACCCCCTCTCTTGCCTTCTTGTTTTGTCATCTTTTTATCTGCACCAATAGTCGCTTCCCCTGGTTCTTCATCCCGAACCGCAAGCTTTCGGGACTACTCCTTATACCAAAATCTATGAAAACGCTATGAGTTTACACGCTTAACAAGTATTCTTTTAATTTGGTTTTTAGCATTCTGCCAAACCAGCTCCTTCACCCATGGCAGCAATGCATCATTCCACCGTTGTGGATGAAAGTTAAGCATGACTTGTTTTGGAAATGTGCCATCTTTTACCGCATGAATAATATCCTCGGTATGCCTGAAACGCAATTTTTGGAACTCTGGGTTGGTAATGGGATTCTCCTTGGTGGCCTTATCCCGGACGTTGTAGAGATTGCCATCCCACCTTCGTCCTGTATCGGTGATATAGTAAAGTTCGTTGAAATTGATATCGAAGTAGGGTTCTGCAACAATTCCCAGCTTTTTGTAATCATATTTCTTCCAAATATCCCTATTATCAAATTTTGATAGAGGGCTTCCATGCATACTGATGGTTTTGATTTCTGCTAGCTTTCTGAACACTTCTAAATACCTACAAAACTCCACATAAGCTTGATCGACATCTCCCTTACAACTATCCATCGTTTCCTACTTCATGGCCTAGACCTGCAATCTCTTCAATAATTCGCTCATTGTAACTTTGGGGAACTACACGAAAATAATAGGTCCCTTTGATGCCCAGTTCTGATTGGATTTGTGCAAAACGAAGACTGTTCTGTGGTTTTGCATCCACATCATGACGGAGAATGATGAATTTGTTTGGGATTCTAGTATTATCCGCCTTCGCTAAAGCTACGGCGGACGCGTATTCCGCGAAGGTTTGAAAAAAAAAGCCTGCATCTTGCAAGCTTTTCAGGAGTTGGGTGTATTGTTTAACTGTAAAATCCATAGCCATAAAAATCTATCAAATAATAATTTCAAATAAGTAATACCTGATTATTCTGCTTTTCAACAACCCTGGACTGGTTAATATCTGAAGATACGAATATCCAGTCAAGCTCAGAAACAACATTCCAACCTGCGACATGAATTGCATCCAGGGTACGAAGCCCAAAATCCTTCCCATAGGCTTCAATCAATTTTTTTGATTCTTCCATAATATCAGATCCTAGCGGAATAATGGTAAATCCCTGAAGCTGTAATTCTATTGCCCGCCGAATTGGTTTTATTTTATCTCCGGGGATCTCACTATTTCGATATTTTCTATATACAGCGCTCAATAACTCGATCTCTGCCAATTCAAGTATAACTGTTTCATTTGAAGTGTTCAATACTATTTCCTGAACCCTTTTCGAACCAGGTTCATTGCTAAAAAGTTTTACCAGGGCTGAGGTATCAAAAAAATGGATCATATACGCTCCATTCTTTCATTTAAAATATCCTCTGTAGAGAGCGAAGCTGGTTTCATCAGGTCAATAACTTCAATAAAAGAAGATTTTTTGCGGGCACTTTGAGGCTTTCGTATCTTTATCCGCGTTGTCAATGAATTAATTAACAAGTTAACAATTCTTAGATCACTTGCATCCAGCCTATCAACTTTAGCTTTTATGGCATCTTTGAGTATCATTGCTTGAGTTTTAAAATTCAAAATTAATTATTTAAAGCAGGTGCATCCTCATTCCATTTGACTTTTCCCAGATGACGTTTAGCTTCCAGTTTTTTGGTATGCTTGATGCTTTTTAAAGCTTCATCCAGCTTTTTTTTTCCAATGCCTTTTTTAATTATTACAACCATAATTATCAGTTTTGCACAAAAATAGTCAATTTTGAATTCTAATAAAGTGTAAGCTCATTTTGTTTATTAATTACTACTCCTTATACCAAAACCTATAAAAACCCTATGAGTTTACCCTCTTAACAAGTATTCTTTTAATTTGGTTTTTAGCATTCTGCCAAACCAACTCCTTCATCCACGGTAACACAGCATCATTCCAGCGCTGGGGATGGAAATTGAGCATGGCTTGTTTTGGAAATATGCTCTCTTTTACTGCACGAATAATATCTTCAGTATGCCTGAAACGCAATTTAAGAAACTCCGGATT
>Ga0075111_1001447_pt1 | contig 10851 bp, 7 predicted proteins | sample AntAceMetag02UKK_FD_69787 | JGI IMG/M metagenome (GOLD analysis project Ga0075111, IMG submission 69787) | Saline lake microbial communities from Ace Lake, Antarctica - Antarctic Ace Lake Metagenome 02UKK | ecosystem: Environmental > Aquatic > Non-marine Saline and Alkaline > Saline | place... | reverse complement strand
CTTTGGTAAAGATTGGGGCATGCGCCAGGAGATCATCAAGTTTGTCGAAAAGTACCGCACGGCCTTCCTTTGCCGCGACATCCAAACCATAAACCTGATGTTTGCCGAAGAAGCCCTGATATTGATTGGCCGTAAAATACAACCCCGCGAAAATCCGGCTTCCGAAATATCATACCAGCAACTCCCCGGGCAACCAGATTTTGTGCAAATGCAATATACCAAAAAGCAATACCTTAAGAATCAACAAAGAGTATTTGATGTACAAAAAGATATTTTTATCGATTTCAGCACTTTTGAGATTGTGAAGAAAAACAATGCCCCCGGAATTTATGGCGTGGAGATGCGGCAAAACTACTCTTCCACCACCTACGCCGACGAAGGTTACCTGTTCCTGCTCATCGACTTCAACGGCATCGACCCCCTGATATATATCCGCGCCTGGCAGCCCAACGAGTGGGATTCGGCGGCATTGGTAAATACTTCTAATTTTAGGATTTATAAATAAGTGCCAGGGTCGCGATCCCCTTCCTTTGGTCGGGGCTGTGAACCCTTTCACCTGGGTTTGCAGCCCCGCAGAGCCTGCTCCGCTCATACGGAGGGATCGCAGCCCTGAAAAACAATGTGTGAGACAAAGGAGTAGGTTTCTCCCGGCAAAACTTGCTTCGCTGCGTTTTTTGGTCGAAATGACCGTGATCTCGTTTTGATATGGGGGTAGGGGAATCGGGCGCGAAGCGCCCGATTCCCCTACCCCTTTACCCACTCCGATGGGGTCATTTCGACCAACGGGAGAAATCTCCTGAAATACAGGCTTTTGCCAAAACATGTCATTAGTAAGGAGCGAAGTCCCGCACATGCGGGAAGAAATCTATTTCGGTTGATACCCATTTTTTACATTACGAAAATTACAGTAGAACCATTATTTTTAAGTCATGAAAAAAAATAGCTATTTCGTTTACATTGTTACAAATATCAACAAAAACGTAATTTACATTGGGGTAACAAATAATCTGAGCCGCAGGATCAATGAACATTTTTTAGGCTCGGTTGAAGGGTTTACAAAAAAATACAATTGTAAATACCTGGTTTACTACCAGTGTTACGATGACGTAAGAATGGCAATTTCCCGAGAGAAACAAATTAAAAGATGGAACAGGAACAAGAAAAACAAATTGATTGCAGGCTTTAACCCCGAGTGGAAGTTTTTAAATGAAAGCCTGTCTTCCATCGAAAGCGTTTATTTTAGGACATAGAACCCAGGCCTGGTCAATGAAAATAAATTTCTCCTGACAACACATTACCTGCTGTTTTGATGCCAATAACTACTATTTGTTTGATGCAGGAATCCACCTGGCGTAAGAGACCTCTCAGGCCCCGAAAAAACAAGGCAGGCTGCAAGCTCCTTGTAATGACAAGTTTTTGCAAGGAGTTGAAAAACAGACCTCTCAATCGCTTCGCTCTTTCGAGGTGACACCGATAGTGTTGTGATTGTGGGGGGAGGGGAATGGGGCGCTTCGCGCCCCATTCCCCTCCCCCCAAGTCAACCCGTGAACGGGGTCATTTCGACCAAAAAACGCAGCGAAGCAAGTTTTGCCGGGAGAAATCTAATCCTTTGTCATCACGCTTTGAGGCCACTTTTTCGGGGGCTTGGGTCTTGTAATGACAAGTTTTTGTAATGCGATGATTTTCTTAAATAAAGATAGATCCCGCCAATGGCCGGAGAAGAATTTGTAATTTTTTGTCGGACAGTAGTGATGTTTTTCATACTTTTGAAATTCATTTTTTGAAATGAAAAAAGCTGTACGTATGAAAAAAATATTTCTCTTTTTACTGATTGGATTCCTCACCTTGCCAGCCTATACCCAGGAGCTAAAAAAAATGCAAATCATTGGCAAGCCCCAAAAGCTCACCACCGGCGAAATGGTGGCCCGGCGCGACCAGAACGGAAATTATTGTGCGGCCATCCAGGTGGTTTCGGATATGGATGGTTTCAGCTACGATTCCAATGATGGTCGGGTCGGTGAAATACTCGATAACCCGGGCGAAGATATTGTTTATCTTACAGCCGGCGAGCGGGTTTTAAAAGTATTCAAAGGTGGATACGCACCCCTACAGATCATTCTTTCTGATCATGGAATTATCTTAAAAGAGCGCGAAATCTGGCAAATAAAAATTGCCGGTGATGAGGCCGCCGATGTTTTGCCCGTAACTTTCAGGGTTAGCCCCGAAAACGCCAAACTATCCATCGATGGGAAACCCATAACAAGTGCTTCAACACAGGATTTAGGCGTTGGAAAGCACAGTATTAAGCTTTCGCTGGATGGCTACCAAAGCATCGAAGAAAGCATAACTGTTGACAACAAGCATGTGTTTTTTGAGTGGACGATGCAAGATGCCCCCGATGCCGGGCTGCAAATAACTACCACACCGCCTGGCGCAACAATTTTCCTGGATGGCGTGAAACTTGGCGAAAGCCCGGTGGCAGCCTTTTACCCTCCCGGAAATTATTCCATAAAAATTACAAAGGAAGGCTTTGTTTCTATCGAAAATGAAACGCTTGAAGTAGTGCTTCCCCAAACCCGAAAAAGCTACACTCTCGAAGAAAATGTGGGCTACCTAACTATAAACACCAGACCGGAAGCCACCGTATATTTTAATGGCAAAGTGATTGCAAACCCCAAAAAAGTTAAACTTTCTCCGCAGCTTGTGCAGGTAAAAGTAGTTATGCCTAAAGCCGCCGACCTCGAAGATCAGGTGGTGATAAAAAAGGACGATGACAAAGTACTGGAAATGTACCCCGACATACAAACCGGAACCCTGCAGGTTGCAGTAACTCCATTTGATGCGAAAATAGAGCTAAGTGGCGATGCCGGAGAGTACTACACTGCCGAAGGAATGAAAATTTTTAGTGATATTCCTGTAGGAACTTACACTATGAAAATAAGTGCCGAAGGTTATAAAACCACCGAAGAAACCCTGGTTTTAAAACCCAACGAAAAACAAAATCTTAGCATCACTCTTGAAAAAGGCAGCGATGTTGATTACGGCATTGAAATGATCTTTGTAAAAGGCGGTACCTTTACCATGGGCTGCACCAGCGAACAAAGCGATTGTGAAGATGATGAAAAACCCGCACATGAAGTAACACTGGATGATTTTTACATTGGGAAATACGAGGTAACCCAAAAGCAATGGCAAGAGGTTATGGGCAACAATCCAAGCCAATTCAAGGGTTGTGATGATTGTCCTGTGGAGCAGGTAAGTTGGAACGATACCCAGGAATTTATCAAAAAGTTGAACCAGCTTACCGGAAAGAAATACCGTTTACCCACAGAGGCCGAATGGGAATATGCTGCAAGAGGTGGGGACTCCTCCCCCTCCAGGGGGAGGCCGGGAGGGGGTCAGGATTACAAATATGCCGGCAGCAATAATATTGAAGATGTAGCCTGGTATTCGGGTAATAGCAACAGCAAAACCCACAAGGTAGGCCAAAAGCAGGCCAACGAGCTGGGCATTTACGATATGAGCGGCAACGTGTGGGAGTGGTGTAGCGACTGGTATGGCAAATACAGCAGCGGTAGCGCAACAAATCCGCAGGGTCCATCATCAGGCTCCGGCCGTGTTTTACGTGGCGGGTCGTGGGACGACTACCCGCAGTACTGCCGCGTGGCCTATCGCTACTGCGACAGCCCAGGCTTCACGTTCTACTACCTTGGCTTTCGCCTCTCCAGGATGCCTTAATTTTTTTATTTTTACATTTTTACTTTCTTTATTCCGCGAAGCGGTAAATTTTTTTTTGTTACCTTAAGTAATAACACAATCTACAATAAATAGCACAAAAACCGCAGCATATATGGCAATAAAAATTTTTACCATCCCTTTCAATCCCGAAAAGCAGGCTTTTGAAGAAAAAGACATGCAGGACTTTTTAATGAACAAAAAAGTTGATGGCATCAAAAGTGAATTCTTTCAACTAAAAGGCCAGGCCTACTGGACAATTATTGCAGAGTACGATGCGGTGTTCGCAAAAGTTCCGGCGCAGGTTTTTTCGGAACCCGAACGCTTGCTATTCGAGAAATTACAAATATGGCGTAAAGAGCGGGCCGAGAAAGATGGTGTGCCCGTGTTTCTTGTTGCCACCAACAGCGAGTTTACACAAATTGTACATCGTGCACCCAAAACACTCGATGGCCTGCGTATGATTAAAGGTTTTGGCAAAAAGAAAGCCGAAAAATACGGTAAGGATATTCTGGATTTAATCGGTGCTTTCTACGAACGTAAAAACGGAAAACCGCAACCTATAGCTAATGAGAAACCACCACTTATTGATCCTGTATCACCCAATTACCCCTTCTGATTATGGCACTTGAAAATTACCCGGCATTCGAAAAATGGACGGCGATACAAGATTGGATAATGGATGCTGCCGAAAAGTACCCAAAAAATGCCCGTTTTACACTGGCAAACCGCACGGTTAACCATGTGCTTGACGTGCAGGAAAAGCTCATCGAAGCCATATATACAAAAAAACGATTGGTGTTGCTGTACCAGATCAACATATATGTCGAAAAAATCAGGGTAATGATGCGTATTGCCTGGCGCAGGCGATACATCTCCGAAAAACAATATGAATTTGTACAGCGCGAAATCAATACTTTTGGTGGCATGATTGGCGGGTGGATAAAAAAAGTGAAAGCATGAAACGAATCGGAAATCTTTTTGAAAACCTTCATTCATTTTCAAATTTGCTAAAGGCTTATAAAAAAGCAAACAGTGGCTGCCGTAAAAATATGGAAACTGCCCGCTTTGGGTTTTACCTGGAAAAAGAACTGATTGAGTTAAGCAACGATTTAAAAACGCTGCAGTACCAACCCGGATGTTTCAGGTATTTTACAGTTAATGATCCGAAACATCGTACCATAGCCGTTGCTCCCTTTCGCGACCGCGTGGTGCATCACGCGCTTGTTAACCTGTTAGAACCCGTTTACGAACCCAGCTTTATTTTCGATTCGTATGCCACACGCAAAAAAAAAGGAACTCACGCCGCCATTTTATGTGCACAGCAAATGATTAATAAGAATAGCTGGTTTTTGAAAATGGACATTGAAAAATATTTCGACAGCATCGACCATCAGGTGCTCAAAACACTTATCCAAAGAAAGATAAAAGACCGTTGGTTCCTCGATGTTTTGTTTCGGATTATCGAAAACGGGGGTTCCGAAAGAAAGGGCTTACCCATTGGCAATTTAACCAGCCAGTTTCTGGCCAATGTTTACCTTAATGGTTTCGATCATTTTATCAAAGAACAAAATGAAATAAAGTATTATCTGCGTTACATGGATGATTTTGTAGTGTTTGCAAATGAAAAACAGGTACTTATAGCATTAAAAATCAAAATAGAAAATTACCTTGAAAAAGAATTGAAACTGCATTTAAAAATCAAAGCAACAGTGTTGAACCGGCAACAGCATGGCTTGTCGTATTTGGGCTCGCGCATTTACCCCGGGTGCATCCGCATAAATCAAAGCTCACTAAAACGAAGTAAAAACAAACTCAAAAAACGAAACTATGAATGGCAACAAAACAGGATAAGCGAAGAAAAATTTGTTGGTACCTTAAACAGCATCCATGCACATTTGGATTTTTTTTCGGGAAGTAATTTCAAAAATCAGATTTATAAACAGGCATCGGTTTAGAGAGGCTCCAACCGTGTGATACGTGGCGGGTCGTGGAACAACAACCCGCAGAACTGCCGCGTGGCCAATCGCAACAACAACAGCCCAGGCAACACGAACAACAACCTTGGCTTTCGCCTCTCCAATATGTTTTGTGCAGCATGTTGCCGTTTACGAATTGCAACACAGCCAGCTAACATCCCAACCGCTGTCTTGCGCCATGCGGCCAAATACTTTTCTAAACACCAAAAGGCTGGTAGCTTTCAGGGCGAAGGTCTTTTGGTCTTTTTTTCAAACCTTGCTTTGTTGTCTGCTTTCCCTGTTTAAACGTTTCCATGACCTCGTTCCCCGGACGAGAGAAAGTTTCATCCGGTATCTGTTCCTTACATCCCATCGTCCGCAGAACATCGAATCGTCAAAGCAAAACCCCTTTTGTGCCAGGTAAATCAATACGAAAATAAGGTTGGCGATATCAGGGGGTATAAGTTCTACAAAGGTTTGGTTAAAAGCATAAGGTTGATTTAATACAAATCAAGTTTTTGATGGTTTTGGGATGGCTGGCGCGAAAAATGAAAAACCTTATTTCAATTTTTAACCTCAGTACAAAAAATTGATCGTGAGAAAATCTAACCTTATTTTCCGGAGTTTGGACGAGGCTTTGCCTCGTTCGGAATATTATTACAGGCTTCTGCCTGTTTTATTCGCACAACAGTTTGTTTAGAAAGCAGGCGCAGCCTGCAAAAATAGATACAGCTTAGGCTGGAGCCTAAGCCGAACAAATGCTGAACAAAATACGGCCAACATTCCAGATTTCATCTGCATAGCTAAAGGGAAACAATAATGTCATAAAATACTGCTAATGTTTATAAAAGCAGTATTTTTGTGCAAAATAGTTTTATGGAAGAACTGATTCAACTTTTTAAAAAAAATAAAGGCTACATCAAATCTGCCGAAATAAGCAGCAGAAAAATGCGCTACCAGCTTCAGGAATTAATAAAGCAGGGGCTTGTATCACGTCTAAAACGGGGTGTTTATACTTTGGAGGAGGAACTCGCAAAACGGCAAATGATTGATATTGGCCGCATCGTTCCCGGCGGTGTACTGTGCCTGCATTCTGCCTGGTATCTTTACAACCTTTCGGTATTTATTCCGGATGCGTTTTATGTGGCGATCGAGAAATCCAGAAAAGTTACACTTCCTGATTTTCCGATTATCAAACTCATATATCTGCAAAAGGAATACTTTGAATTGGGTATTGAAACCAGGGAAATTGAAGGCATTAGTACAAAAATATATGATATCGAAAAATGTGTTTGTGATGCCGTAAAATACCGCAATAAAATCGGGATGGAAACAACCGCCAAAATCATCAAAAATTACCTTGCCCTCAAAAATAGGAATCTTGACAAACTGATAAAGTATGCCAAAAATATGCGGGTTTACAAGACTTTGAAAATTTATGTAGAAACACAACTATGAAAAATATAGGGAAATCTACACGTGACAAACTTTTTAATCTGTCAAAAAAGAATAAAATTAGCTTTCAACATCTCATCATCCGCTACCTTCATGAGCGTTTGCTTTATCGGATATCAGCGAGTGAGTTTGCCAATAAATTCTACCTGAAAGGCGGAGCATTGCTTTATACATTTTCGTCGGGTGAGATGTGGCGATATACGATGGACATTGATTTTTCGCTTCATCAGATTGAGTACGATCAACAAAAAGTTGTTGAGGCATTTAAAGAAATTTCCGCTATCCATGATGATGATGGAGTTCAATTTGATTTCGATAGCATAACTTCCAGATTTATTCGTGAAAATGATATTTATGGTGGAATAAGAATTTTCATTGAAACAGAGTTGGACACCATTCAACAGCGTTTGCAAGTGGATGTGGGTTTTGGGGATTCTATTTACCCAAAACCAATCAGGATTTATTATCCAGTAATTCTCAATGATGTTGCCATACCATCAATTTTCGCTTATTCAGTGGAAACCGTGATTTCGGAAAAATTCCATGCAATGATTGAGCTTTCGGTAATGAACAGCCGAATGAAGGATTATTTCGATGTTTATCATCTGCTTAAATCTGGAAATTACAACAGGGAGATTTTGGGGGAAGCCATCAGAGTGACCTTCAAACAGCGAAATACATTTTATCAAGACGGGCATGAATTGTTCAATGCAGATTTTGGAAGTAACAAAAATCGAAACAATGCCTGGAATTCATTTTTGAAAAAAATAAAACATAATGAGCCATTAAACTTTCCGGAAGTACTGGAAGAAATCATTCGTGTACTTAAACCAATCTGGGAAACGATTCCCAAGGAATAGCATGATTGCAATGGAAAGTTGCACCCGGTATCTGCCCCTGACATTCGATCGTCCGTAGGACATCGAATCGTCAAATAGATAGTTTTGGAGGCAATCCGGAGTTTGGACGAGGCTGTGCCTCGTTCAGATTATTATTACAGGCATTTGCCTGTTTTATCCATACGATAGTTTATTTTGAAAGCAGGCACAGCCTGCAAGAATAGATGCAGCTTAGGCTGGAGCCTAAGCTGAACAAAGGGGGTTTGCAGGCAATCCGGAGTTTGGACGAGGCTGTGCCTCGTCCAGATTATTTTGCAGGCTTTTGCCTGTTGTATTCACGTGACAGTTTATTTTGAAAGCAGGCACAGCCTGCAAAAATAGATGCAGCTTAGGCCGGAGCCTAAGCTGAACAAATGCTGAACAAAGGCACAGGATGGTAAGCATGAAAAATGAAAAACCTTATGCCACTATTTCAACCTTTCGTCATAATAATTTAATGTAGTTTTATGCCCTGAAACTAAACCGAACCAAAGATGAAAACATTTTACAACTCGCTGTTAATCACAGCACTCGTTTTGCTCATTATTTTGCCGTTTTCCGGGTATGCGCAAAAAATTAAGCTCTCCGATGGAAACAATGCTTTCAGCATTACCCAAACTGATGACCAATCACTGAATTTCCAAAATCAGCTCTCATCATTTGGCACTAACGAAATAAATACAAAATCAGGGCTTTTTACTCAGTTGGCACTGCAAGGATATAATTACTCTACCGAAGAAGGTGCGCCAATGCTCCCGGTCTTGAAAAGGTTGATCGAAGTGCCTTATGGTGCCGAATTTGAAATTGTGTTTAACAACATCAATGCTAAAACCGTTCTTCTCAACGATTTTGATATATCTACTCCAGTTATGCCGGCCCAGCCTTCGGTTTCCAAAAGCGACAATGTGGAGGATTTGCCCTTTATTATAGATGATGACATTTATTCGACCAACGACTGGTACGGGCAGGAATTAGCGCGAGTAATTGATTTGGGCGAGATGCGTGGTGTAAGGATGGCACGTTTGGAAATTGCCCCTTTTATGTACAATCCCGTTAGCGGGGAATTGCGGGTAACATTGGGCTTCGATTGTGAAATTCGGTTTAAGGGGGCTCAAACTGCCAGAACAGAAAATGAAAAAGCCAGGGTATATTCACCGTGGTTTGAGGCGAGCTTCGATCAGCTCATCAACCACCAAAAACCGGAAATGTTTACCGATGGCGGCGATGCACTCATCAATGTTGCTCCTGTAACTTATATCATCGTTTCACACCCAATGTTTGAAGCTTCATTGCAACCGTTTATCCAATGGAAAACCAAAAAGGGATTTAATGTGGTTGAGGCTTACACCAACAATCCCCAGGTTGGCACCAGCACAACATCGATCAAAAACTACCTGAAAAACTTTTATCAAAATCCGCCCGAAGGTTACCACCCACAAACTTTTGTGCTGATAGTTGGCGATGTAGCCCAGGTTCCCACTTTTACCGGAACTACAGGATCGCATGTTACCGATTTGTATTACTGCGAATATACCAACGATAAACTCCCGGAATGTTTTTATGGAAGGTTTTCGGCCACCACCCTGGCACAGCTCCAGGCACAAATAGATAAAACTTTAGAATACGAAAAATACCAGTTCCCCGACCCTTCATTTTTGGATGAGGTAATTATGGTTGCCGGAGCAGATGCCTCTCACCAGCTCAAATGGGGCAATGGACAAATAAATTACGGGACACAATATTATTTTAACGCTGCTCACGGTTTATATTCGCACACCTATCTACAGCCCGAACCTTCCGGCGGAAACTACTCGGCCAATATCCGCCAAAATGTGAGTGAGGGGGCGGCTTATGCCAATTATTCCGCACATTGCAGTCCATCGGGCTGGGCCGATCCGAGTTTTGTTATCAGTCATATATCAGCTTTGACCAACTCGCATCGTTACCCCTTGATGGTGGGGAATTGCTGTTCTTCGGTAGAATTTCAGACTACTTGTTTTGGTGAAGAAATTTTGCGGGCACCCTTAAAAGGAGCTATTGGATATATTGGAGGCTCGAACAGCACCTACTGGGATGAAGATTTTTGGTGGGGCGTAGGTTTTGAAACCGTTTCCACGAATCCTACCTACAATTCAAGTCATTTGGGTGCTTACGACAGGACTTTCCACGACCGCTCCGGGATTACTACAAACGACTGGTTTATCACACAGGGGCAGATACCTTCGGCAGGAAACCTTGCTGTTACCCAATCAGGCGCAACCCTTACAAATTATTATTGGGAAATTTACCACCTCATGGGCGACCCCTCTTTGATGGTGTATTTTTCACAAGCTCCTGACCTCACCGCAAGCTATCCCTCGTTGATGCCACTTGCTGCCGAAACTTTTACTGTTAATACTGAAGCCTACACTTATGTGGCCATTTCGAAAAATGGTGTGCTTCACGGTGCTGCACTTGCCAATGCTTCAGGAGTTGCAGAAGTTGAGTTGATTCCCATCACCGAACCGGGCGAAGCCGATGTTGTGATAACAGGACAAAACCTGAAACCCTTTTTTGGAACTGTGCTGGTTTCAACACCCGATGGCCCTCATATTGCGCTGCAAAGCTTCGAAATTGATGATGCTTCAGGCAACAATAATGGCCAGGCTGATTATGGCGAGACTGTTAATTTTGATATCAGTATGGAGAATCTCGGCAATGCAACAGCAACAAATGTGGGCCTGCTACTCTCTACAACAAATAACTTCGTAACAATAAATCAGCCTGCTGCAACTATTTTATCTATTGATGCAGGAGAAATTTCTACCATCAATGATGCTTTTGGA
>Ga0075111_1001442_pt1 | contig 10880 bp, 8 predicted proteins | sample AntAceMetag02UKK_FD_69787 | JGI IMG/M metagenome (GOLD analysis project Ga0075111, IMG submission 69787) | Saline lake microbial communities from Ace Lake, Antarctica - Antarctic Ace Lake Metagenome 02UKK | ecosystem: Environmental > Aquatic > Non-marine Saline and Alkaline > Saline | place... | reverse complement strand
AAAGATGCCTTATTTATGGTTATTATGGCCAGTTCCTGGAAACAGATCAGCTATAATTTTATCTTTTTTATTGCCGGGATGCAGGCAATCCCCGGGTCCCTGATCGAAGCCGCTGCCATGGATGGCGCAGGTCCGTTTAGAAGGTTCTGGAAAATCACCCTTCCTCTTCTGTCGCCAACCCTCTTTTTTGTTACTGTAATGAATATTATCTATTCTTTTTTTGAGACCTTCGGGGTGATTCATATGATGACCCAGGGAGGACCGGGAGGTGCAACCAATACTCTGGTTTACAAGGTTTACCAGGATGGATTTATCGGTCTGGACCTTGGTTCTTCGGCCGCCCAGTCCATAGTACTGATGATTCTGATCATCGTAATAACTGTTTTGCAATTTAAGTATGTGGAGAGAAAGGTTCAATACGCAGGATAGGCAATAATGGTTGAGAAAACACCTATTTTAGATACATTAACCTATGTCCTTCTCATGGTGGGGATTGTTATTGTGGGATTCCCCATAATATACGCTATTATTGCCGCCACACTACCCATAGAGGACGTCTCTAAAGTTCCAATGCCCCTGATACCTGGTGATCAATTCTGGGTAAACATTCAGACCGCCTGGGAAAAGGGGAATCTGGGGACCAATTTGGTCAATTCTTTCATCATGGCTGCGGGAATCACCTTCGGAAAAATTGTAGTATCCATGTTGGGTGCATTCTCTATCGTGTATTTCGATTACCGTCTTCGAACAATAGCGTTTGTAACCGTGTTCTGCACATTGATGCTCCCCATAGAAGTAAGAATCCTTCCAACCTATGAGATGGCTGCCAATTTATTCGGCCCGCTTCAGTCGGTATGGGACCTGTTTCACCTCAATGATCTCGTCAGCTGGTTTGCCGGGCATGAAATCGAAGTTACCCTGGAATGGGGTCTCTTGGACAGTTACCCCGGATTAATATTTCCCCTGGTGGCATCGGCAACCTGCACATTTCTTTTTCGTCAGTTTTTTCTGACCATTCCCGAAGAATTATGTGAAGCAGCCAAAATGGACGGGGCCTCTCCCATGGTTTTTTTCAGGAAAATATTGTTTCCCCTTTCCAAAACCAATATTGCAGCCCTGATTGTAATAGAGTTTGTGTATGGCTGGAACCAGTATCTATGGCCCTTGCTCATCACTACCAACCCCAAAATGCTGACAGCGGTTATCGGGCTTCAGAATCTGATACCGGCAGCTGATGACCTCCCATACTGGAATGTCGCACTTGCAGGCACATTGATTGTCATGCTGCCCCCTGTTCTGGTCGTACTTTTCATGCAACGCTGGTTTGTGAAGGGGTTGGTGGACCCGGAAAAATGAAAATGCGTGGCATCCTTCATAATTGGCCAAAAGTAGTTTATGCGTTCTTAACCATCTGTTTGGATAGAGAAATTTGAAAATTGAAATTGGAAAATGTAAAAAAACAGTAGCTCTGATGTATCATCCAATTTCAAATTTCAAATTTCCAGTTTCGGCATCCGATTGCAAGTTTCGATGTCCGACTTTCAACTGGACAATGCAACATGTTTCAGAAAAGAATGTGAATTTGCGGATGAAGGATGCCAAATGCGCCCCCTGAAAGAATTTCCAGATAAGACCCTGGCACAAATCAAATATGTCTTAACGGATATCGACGATACGCTTACGGTCGATGGACAATTACCGGCTATTGCCTATGACGCAATTGAGAAGCTTCATAATGCCGGAATAAAAATTGTACCCATCACGGGTCGTCCAGCCGGGTGGTGTGATCATATCGCACGCATGTGGCCAGTAGACGGCGTCGTAGGGGAAAATGGGGCATTTTATTTTTATTATCGGCGTAAACAGAACAAAATGCTTTGTCGATACTGGGAATCGACACAAAAACGCATGCAAGATCGTATACATTTGGACAAACTTCGCGAGCGGATATTACAGGAAGTTCCGGGCGCGCGGGTCGCTTCTGATCAGACATACCGGGAAGCAGACCTTGCAATAGATTTTTGTGAAGATGTTCCATCCCTGCCAATGGGTGAAGTCGAAAAAATAACAGCGATCTTTACGAGAGCGGGTGCAAATGCCAAAATCAGCTCTATTCACGTGAATGGCTGGTTTGGAAATTATGATAAATTGAGCATGACCCGGGTTCTGTTCCGTGAAATCTTCGAAAAGGATCTGGAGGCTGTCAAAGAAATGGTTATATTCTGCGGCGATTCTCCCAATGATGAGCCAATGTTTGATTATTTCCCCAATGCGGTAGGTGTTGCCAACATTTCCCAATTCAAAGACAGACTCTTGTCGAAACCTTCGTGGATAACAAACAAGCCAGGTGGTTATGGTTTTGCGGAACTGGTGGAGATGCTTTTGCGCGGAAATTGAGGCAAAAAGGATACAAGAACATATGTCCCGAAAAAACATAACCCATCCATACCTGCTCTTCTTCCTGTTTTCGTTTCTGACGGTCTTTTTTCCAGAGCAATCCTCGGCTGGCCCTCCGGGGCGCGGAAAAGGACCGCCTCCTGTCGTTGCCGTCATGCCGGTTACTGAAAAAGAGGTCAACCAGCCTGAAGAATACGTGGGCAGGGTAGAAGCAATCCAGGCCGTAGACCTGCGTGCCCGCGTGGAAGGATATCTGGAACAGGTGAAGTTCAGGGAAGGAACCGACGTTCGTACGGGGAATCTCCTTTATCTTGTGGAGCAAGCCCCCTACAGGGCCAAGGTGGGTCAGGCCCAAGCCAAAGTGGCCGAAACGGAAGCCGCCCTGAAAAACACCCAACAATACCTGAAGCGTCTCAAGGCGGTTCGCTCCGGAGGTGTATCCGCCACGGATCTGGAAACAGCTTTCAACGATGAGCTTCGCGCAAAAGCACTGCTCCAGGAGGCCAAGGCCAATCTGCAACAGGCTGAAATAAACCTGGGGTACACCACCATCAAAGCCCCGATAGATGGTCGCATCGGGCGAACGGCGTTTACAAAGGGCAACCTCGTAGGCCCTGGCTCGGGCGCTCTTTCCCGGATTGTACAGCTTCATCCCATCCGGGTGGTCTATTCCATGAGTGAGTACAATCTGGCAGGCGCACGGCATGCACGCAGAACCGGTAACGGGGAAGACCGGGATTGCCGACTCGTACCAACAATCCGGATACCGGGAGCGGGCGTGTACGAACACAAAGGCAAAGTGGATTTCGTGGACAACGAGGTGGACCCCGATACCGGAACAATCGCCATCCGTGCCATATTCAACAATCCCGACGGTCTCCTGCTGCCCGGACAATATGTCATGGTGTTGGTGAAGTGCAAGGTGGGCAAACGACTGCCGGTCATACCTCAATCAGCCGTCCAGGAGGACCGTCAGGGTCGTTACGTCTTTGTAGTGGATGGGGAGAACCGAGTTCAGCAGCGACGTATAGTCACCGGACCTATTATCAATGCAGAATGGGTAGTGGAATCAGGGCTCATGACAGGCGAAACCCTTGTCGTCCAGGGCGTTCAGAAAATAAGCCCCGGACAGGTCGTGGAAACAGTCGCTGAAAACAGAAAGGCAGCAGAATAATCGATGTTTTCACGGATTTTTATTGACCGGCCAAGGCTGGCCATTGTGGTCTCCCTCATTCTCACCCTCGCCGGGGTGCTTGCCCTGTTAAATATTCCGGTAGCCCAATACCCGCCTATTTCTCCTCCGCAAATCCGCGTTACCGCAACCTACCCCGGGGCCAGCGCAGAAGTGGTGGCGGACAGTGTAGCCCCACTTCTCGAAGCGGAAATCAATGGGGTAGAGAATATGCTTTACATGTCGTCCACCTGCTCGAACAACGGAAGCTACAGACTGAGCATCTCTTTCGAGGTGGGCACGGACCCCAATATTGCCCAGGTGAACATTCAAAACCGGGTACAACAGGCCATCCCAAAGCTGCCCCCGGAGGTAACCGACCAGGGAGTTTCCGTACGAACCCGTTCATCCGATATTCTGGGAGTGATCACCTTTTTCGCGTCCGAAGGCAGCTATGACTCCCTGTTTCTCAGCAACTACATCAGTATCAATGTAAAAGATGCTCTGACGCGCCTCAAGGGGATCAGTGAAGCCTATATTTTCGGGGCCCTCGACTACAGCATGCGAATCTGGATGAACCCTGAACGTCTCACCTCCCTGGGACTCACCGCAGACGACGTGGTTGCGGCCATCCGCGAACAGAATGTCCAGGCCGCTACAGGTTCCGTCGGCACCGCACCGGGAAGCGATACGCAGCAGGTACAGTACACCTTGCGGGCAAAAGGACGACTCAAAGAAATCGAGGATTTTGAAAATATCATTATTCGAACCAACCCGAAAGGGGGTGTCTTGAGGCTCCGTGATGTGGCCCGGGTAGAACTGGGCGCTAAGTCTTATGCCTCAAAATCAACGCTGAACGGCTTGTCTGCCGTCAATATGGCCATCTACAGAACTTCCGGCGCCAATGCCCTGGAAACGGTGAAAGCTGTGGGAGCTGAAGTGGAGCGTCTTTCCCATCGTTTTCCCGAAGGGATCCGGTATCGTCTTGTTTACGACACCACAAGGTACGTTCAATCTGCCATCCAGGAGATTGTATTTACGCTCCTTATCACTTTTTTTCTTGTTGTAGGGGTAACCTATCTTTTCCTGCAGGACTGGCGTGCAACCCTGATTCCGGCCCTGACGATTCCTGTTTCCCTGGTGAGCGTGTTTGCCGTGCTCCTGATTCTGGGTTTCAGCGCAAATACCATCACGCTTTTTGCGCTGATTTTGTCCATCGGCCTCGTGGTCGATGACGCCATTGTAGTAGTGGAAAATGTACAGCGGGTCATGCAGGAAGAAAACCTCTGCCCGAGAGACGCTGCCATCAAGGCCATGGGACAGGTAACCGGCCCCATCATTTCCACCACCCTGGTTCTGTTAGCCGTATTCGTCCCGGTCGGTTTCATCCCCGGCATCACAGGGCAGCTCTACAAACAGTTTGCGGTCACCATCTCCGCGGCCGTCCTTCTATCGTCTCTCAACGCCCTGACCTTGAGCCCCGCCCTCTGCGCCACCTTCCTCAGACCTTCGCGAACCATTACCAGAGGACCACTCGCCTGGTTTTCACGGTTTTTAGGTGCGTCACGAAATGCATACGTCAAAACAGCAGCGTGGCTAGTGCGAAGAACCATCGTGGCATTTATCATCCTTATCCTGGTCATCGGTTCAGCCTACCACCTTTTCGTCACGCGACCCACCAGTTTCCTTCCAACGGAAGATCAGGGGGTCTTCTTTATTAATGTCCAGCTGCCCGAATCCTCGGCCCTTGCGCGAACCAATAAGGTCATGGCCCAGGCATCCGAGCTCCTTAAAAAAACCCCCGGAGTAGCAGACGTCATAACAGTCGCCGGTTACAGTCTGTTGAGCGGCAGCAGTGAGAATGTGGGGCTGGGCTTCGTAATTCTTGAACCTTGGGACAAACGAAACACCCCCGAGCTGAAGCTGGAAGGGATTCTGTCCCGCGTGCGGCCTCAACTGGCAGCCATTCCTTCCGCCAACATATTCGCCTTCGGACGACCGGCCATTCAGGGATTAGGGAACACCAGCGGCTTTAATTTCCAGCTGGAAGCCCTCGGAGACCAGAGTCCTCAGGAACTTGCGGCCGTAACCCGCGCGCTTGTGGTGGCGGCCAACCAGGATCCGAACCTGAACGCCGTTTTCAGCACCTATTCTGCCGATGTTCCCCAGCTTTTTCTGGACCTTGACCGCACCAAGGCTGAAATCCTCAAGGTACCGCCCAGCCGGGTATTTTCAACCTTGCAGGCCCAACTTGGGTCCCGCTATGTCAACGATTTCAACCTGAACAGCCGTGTCTTTCAGGTCAAAATTCAGGCCGACGCGCCCTACCGGGATACCTTGGAGGACATCAACCGCATCTACCTTCGCAGCAACGACGGTCATATGGTTCCTTTGAGCAGTGTAGCCACCCTCTCCACCATACTTGCCCCCCAGCTTGTGACCCGCTACAACCAGTTCGCCAGCGCCCAGGTCAACGGCGAGGCAAAGCCCGGATTCAGCTCCGGCCAGGCCATGGAAGCGATGAAGGACGTGGCGGCTAAGACCCTGCCCGAAAATTTCGGTTACGAATGGTCAGCCCTTTCCTATCAGGAGCAAAAAAGCGGAGGACAGGTCCCTATACTTCTCGCTCTGGCCTTGCTGTTCGCCTATCTTTTCCTCGTGGCCCAATACGAAAGCTGGACCATCCCCCTATCGATTATCTTCTCTATCTCGGTGGCTGCGCTGGGCGCACTGGCCGGCCTTGTGATCGGAGGGCTGGATCTGAGCATCTACGCCCAGATCGGAATTGTTCTGCTGGTGGGCTTAGCCAGTAAGAACGCCATTCTCATCGTTGAATTTTCGAAAACAGGGAGGGAGTCAGGGCTGAGCATCTTCGACGCCGCCATTGCGGGGGTGCGCACTCGTTTCCGGGCGGTACTCATGACCGCGTTTTCTTTTATCTTGGGGGTCTTCCCCATGGTCATCGCCACAGGCGCCGGCGCCAACAGCCGGCGAGCCATAGGCCTCACGGTATTCAGCGGGATGTTAGCCGCAACATTGTTCGGGATTTTCCTCATTCCAGCCCTTTATGCCTTCTTTCAGACTGCAAGAGAGAAGAGCAAAAACCGCAGGGAAAGACGCCGTTCCCATGAAACATGCAAAACCGGAAAAGACAGTAACCCTGATTCGGGCAGCGTTTCTTGAATTGAGGAATGCGGATGTGCGCCCGTGAAAGTCTTATTAAAGGCGAATTTCCAATGTCCAACAAGGAATATCGAATGTCAAAGGAAGGTGTTCTATCGATCCTATCAATTCTGAAAAAGTCAGAGCGAAGCGATCCCACACTTCGTCATTCTGCGGTTCTTGTCCATAGATCACCGCTTTTGGGTGATTCGATATTCTGCGGTTCGCTTTTTCCGGTTTTCTCGTTCCCACGCTGGAGCATGAGAACCAGGCAAATCTTCTTTTGGCTTTCGTGCTTGAGCGCCGTGATCCTATCCATTATCCTATTCGGATGCGCCCCCGTAGGCCCGGATTATGTCCCTCCGACAATGCCTTCTCCCAAGGCCTGGCATACGAATCTCAAATATGGCCTTACAACAAACGATCCGGCTCCTGAAACACTTGCCACCTGGTGGGAAACCCTCCATGACCCCACCCTTACCAAACTCATGGAACAGGCGGTTACGGGAAATCTGGATTTGAAAGTGGCGAGGTCAAGAGTACGGGCGGCGCGCGCCCGTCGAACCATCAGCAGATCTGGCCTCTTTCCTTCTGTGGATGCATCGGCTTCCGGCACCAGAAACCGTCTGAGTGAGGAAAGATATGGAGGAGACGATTACGATCTTTATGCAGCAGGGTTTGATGCGACCTGGGAACTGGATATTTTTGGAGGAACACGACGCTCCGTAGAAGCTGCTGATGCGGACATACAGGAACAGGAAGAAGATCTTCGCGATGTCATGGTCTCTCTCCTTTCGGAAGTTGCCTTGAACTATATCGATGTACGCACCTTTCAAGCGGGCATTGTCGTAGCATGGTCTAACCTGGAGGCTCAGGAAAATACCTTTCAGCTGACGCAATCCCGTTATGAGGCCGGCCTCACGAACGAACTAGCGGTTCAACAAGCTACCTACAATATCGAGAACACCCGCTCCAAAATCCCTGTCCTGCGCATCGCGCTGGAAGGGGCTATGAACCATATCGCAGTTCTCCTGGGCCAAGAGCCCGGCGCTTTGCACGCAGAACTGAAAAAACCCCGGATGATTCCGTTCACTCCCCCGATAGTGGCTGTGGGCATTCCGGCTGAGACGCTGAGACGCAGACCGGACCTCCGGAGTGCGGAACGACGTCTGGCAGCCCAGACTGCACGGGTAGGGGAAGCCACTGCTGATCTGTACCCCCGTTTCCGGCTTCTGGGATCCATCGGTCTTGAAACCCTTTCCTTAGGGGATGTTTTTTCCGCCAGCGGCCTGGCCTACCTCATCGGACCGAGCATTTCCTGGCCGGTGTTCAATGCCGAGGCTATCCGAAGCAACATCGAAGTCCAGTCTGAACTTCAAGAACAGGCCCTGCTTGAATATGAGGCTGCGGTTCTAAATGCATTGAAAGATGTTGAAAATGCGCTTATTTCCTATGCTGAAGAGCAAAATCGCCGGAAGGCTTTGAGCGCATCGGCAGAAGCGGCTGAACGGGCAGTGGAACTCTCGGAAAGCCAGTACCAGGCAGGGTTGACCGACTTTACGGGCGTCCTCGATGCGCAACGTTCGCTCCTGTCTTTTCAAGAGCAACTAACCAGGAGCGAGGGAGCGGTAACCTCCAACCTGGTCCGCTTGTACAAAGCACTTGGGGGTGGATGGGTGCCCCTGCCCCGGGATGCAAGTCAGGACAGTGCGGAACCATAAATTCTCTTTCTATGTGGATGAATGCGATTTTGGAACGGAAAATCAGAGGAAGCGCTTGATTTGATGAAAACGTATTATGACGGCTATCTTTTTTGCCTTGACAATCAAGAGCAAAATAACCATCATGGAACCATAACGGAACTCACAATATTCATCTGAAATATTAGGGGGGTGGTAATATGCCAAGTATAACAGTCAAAAACATTCCAGATCACGCGTACGAAATTCTAAAGCAAGTGGCAACTACTAACCGCAGGAGCATCAATAGTGAGATTATCCGTCTAATAGAAAAAGCAACAATGAGTAAACCATTCATCCCAGAGCATTATCTAGCCCAAGCTAAACGATCCAGGCAAAAAACAAAAAAAATCCTTCTCACCTCCGAGATTTTACAAAGAGCTAAAGAGGAAGGGCGACCATGATTGTTGTAGATACAAATATCATAAGCTATTTCTACCTCAACTCAGACTGTTCACCTCTTGCGGAACAGGTATTTAGAAAAGACCCCATCTGGTCTGCACCCTTGTTATGGCGAAGCGAATTCAGAAATGTTCTGACGTTCTACATCAGAAAAAATATAATTTCGTTGGCTGACGCAATTGAAACATTCGAGTCAGCAGAAGAATTATTAAAAGAAAATGAATATGAAATTAATTCAGTGCAAGTATTAAGCTTGTCACACTCAAGTGGATGCTCGGCATACAATTGTGAGTTTATTAATCTGGCAAAAGATCTTAGTATAGCACTTGTAACTGAAGACAAAAAGGTACTAAAAAGCTTCCCCGAATTAGGCCTGTCAATGCGCCATTTTCTCGAACTGCACTGAGAATATATCACAACGTTGGTAAAAGAGTAGGCTCGCATGGTTCCGGAGATCAAAGAATTGAAGATTCTGGGAATGCAATGAAAAGGCCTGGTTATTTTCCCAATCGTGCAGCGATCGTCCTTTTTCTATGAATTTCCGGTTTGATTGTGATATCATGGCCGCAATCAAACCATGGCAAACAATGTGTCGCGCTATTCGACGAAGTGCATTTTTTTTGTTGTCGATGGAGCGAAATCTAAACCGATCAAAAAAATGTGGAGAAAAGAGTTTTTCATGGCAAAAAAGAAACGAGTAGTCATCAATAGAGACTGGTGCAAGGGCTGCGGGATCTGTGTGGCTTTCTGCCCGAAGGGAGTCCTGGTCCTGGATCATCAGGAAAAGGCCGAGTGGGCCCACCAGGAAAAATGCATCAGCTGTGGACTCTGTGAACTGCGCTGCCCAGACCTGGCCATTGAACTGGAGGACATGGAATCGTGAAACCAACTGCGAAGTTCATTCAAGGAAACGAAGCGGTGGTCGAAGGGGCCCTCTATGCAGGCCTCAATTTTTTTGCAGGCTACCCAATAACCCCCTCCACGGAAATCGCTGAGATTCTGTCTGAAAAACTACCGGCCACAGGAGGGAAATTCATACAGATGGAAGATGAAATTTCTTCCATGTGCGCAATCATCGGGGCATCTCTGACCGGATTGAAAGTCATGACCGCCACAAGCGGCCCGGGCTTTTCCCTGAAACAGGAAGCTATCGGATATGCGGTAATGGCAGAAGTTCCTTCGGTAGTGGTCAATATACAGAGAGGCGGACCGAGTACGGGCCTTCCTACCGGAGTGGCCCAGGGCGATGTCATGCAAGTCAGATGGGGCACACACGGGGACCATTCCATCATCGCCCTTACAGCGTCAAACCTTCAGGATGTTTTTGCCATGACCGTGGAGGCCTTCAATCTGGCGGAGATATACCGCACCCCGGTCGTACTCCTTCTCGATGAGGTGGTTGCACACATGCGTGAGAAAGTGGTTATTCCCGGACCAGATGAGATTGACGTGGTCGCAAGACTTCGCACATCCGTCCCGGAAGGAACCAATTTTCATCCCTATCTGACCCGGGAAGACGGTCGACTTCCCATGAGCGATTTTGGAAGCGTCCACAGATACAACGTAACCGGCCTGGTCCACGATATGTGGGGTTTTCCTTCCACGGACCCCAAGGTTGCCTACGATCTACTTCACCACCTGGTGGACAAACTCGAAAACAAGGCGAATTCCCTGGCAAGATACAAGGAATACAATACCGAAGACGCCGAGATTCTCTTGATCTCCTATGGAAGCTCCGCTCGGACCGCGCTGCATCTTGTGGAAGCTCGCCGGGAAAGAGGATTGAAAATAGGTCTACTGGAACTTCAAACCCTCTGGCCTTTCCCCAAAGAACTCATTCGCCGCATGTGTAAAGGAAGAAGCCATGTTCTGGTCGTCGAGATGAATATGGGACAGGTCTGCCAGGAAATCAGGAAATCGGTGCCGAGACCGGAAAAGGTTTATTTAGCCAACAGGTTCGACGGTGTATCCATTTCCCCCGCCGACATCCTGCGTGTTCTTTATATGAT
>Ga0075111_1001441_pt1 | contig 10881 bp, 8 predicted proteins | sample AntAceMetag02UKK_FD_69787 | JGI IMG/M metagenome (GOLD analysis project Ga0075111, IMG submission 69787) | Saline lake microbial communities from Ace Lake, Antarctica - Antarctic Ace Lake Metagenome 02UKK | ecosystem: Environmental > Aquatic > Non-marine Saline and Alkaline > Saline | place... | reverse complement strand
TTTCATCTGATCGGACAGTGTGAAGGGGGGGTGGTTTCCTTGGATTATGCGGCAAAATTTCCGAACCAGGTCCTGACACTGACCACATCAAGTACCCAGTGTTTCAGCGGTGTACCCATGGTTGAGAAAAACGCCCATGATTTCCCCAAGATTTTCCGGGAACTTGAACCGGTACTCCAGGCCAAGCTCATGGAATGGCAGGGCGAGGGTGCAGAGGAATTTTTTAACCAATTCAGTCAATTCGGTGGGGCCTATGGAAAAAATGTCTTCGATCTGAGACCCGTTTTGTCTTCTGTAACCTGCCCTTCCCTTGTTTTGTATCCTGACCGAAGCACTCTCTTTACGGTGGAGCAGGGAGTGTCCATGTATCGAGGGCTTCCTAAGGGAGAACTGTCGGTGCTGCCCGGCTGTGGTCACAACACCTACCAATACCGGCCTAAAGAATATGTTCGCATCGTTTTGAATTTTCTTGGTAGGCACGAGGATCGAGATGCGGGGGTGAATGAAGGGGAGATGGTGGGAATGTCGTGTCTTGCGGTGAAGAAGTCTCCCAAACTATAACGGGTGTGCTGTATGGAGCAAAACTCCCATTCCCCCCTGCTCCAACAGCAGTTTCATTTCCTGGCCGTTTTTTGCAAGGAGTGCCCCCGCAAATCCCAATGCGTTTACGGAGATGGGTCCGAAAAACTCTCTTGACCTTGGAACCAGGAGCATCCATTCACGGGTGAGCAGCAGATTGTATGGACCGGACTGTGTTCCTGTTTGAGGATCGTTCAAGGAATTCAAACCAACCTTGTGAAGCATCCGACGATACATGTGGTGTACGGCCGGCGCAAACTCCGTACTATTGTTGGACAGATCCGGTGAAAACTCTGCAAAAGAATGTAGGAAAGGAATCCCGGGGATTACCCCCAGCCCTTTTTCAAAACGAGCTTTTTTAAAAAAGGGTTCCATGGGCACTCTGGGATCTTTTTCTGCCATTGGTTTCCCCATGGGCAGAGGAATCATCTGGAGATGCTTGTGTTTCTGGCTGGCCCCTGCTTCTTCTCCCCCATTATAAAAGGCGAGACTCTCAAATTCCGGAATACAGGTACAAATCGCTTCAAAGTCAGCAATGTTTAGAAGTTTTTCCTGGTCTTCAAATTCTCGTGTTACAATGAGAAGATGGTGATCAATGACATTGAATTTATTTAGAAGACAGAGATGGGTTCGGGAAATGTCCGAAACAAACATCTCTCTCTCATATGGAAAAAATGGATTTGGTTTCTCGTTTTTGCCGGCGCTTTCCACCTGCCGCAATTTCTTTTCTTCAGCTTTTCGGGTAAGGCTTGATAGTTTTCGAATCTGAAAATCCACCCCTGCATCTCTCACAATGGTGCTTTCAGTGGTAATGGGCTGAAGTGCGCCGCTTGCCAGTGCCCGCTTTGTGGCTTGGATGGTTTTTGGCATCAAAGTGCCCCGTTCAAAGTGCATAAACCTGTATCCTGTTAAAAGATTTGGTTACGAATGGAATCATAAGGTCTTCTTCAATTCTTTTCTATGGTTCATTGCGGATTAGCGCGATTCTTGCGTGAAAAGCGCTTAACGTCATTCCGGTCCCGGATCACGTCCGGGATGACGGACCCGGAATCCAGGTTTTCGGAGGCATCCGGAGTTTCGCAGGCTCGCTTACCCGGATTCCTGCTTTCGCAGGAATGACGATTGTTTCTCGTTCGAGGCTGATTTGTTCGATCACTCTTGGCCTCAGCCTAATGGCTGATAAGGAAGTGGTTTTCACACTAATCCGCGATCAGTCTTTTTTATTGCGAAGCGAGGGTCGAATACCCCGCCGCTTGCGGCGTCGAGTCATCCCGGACACCGATCCGGGATCCAGTAAAAATTGGTACTGGATTCCGGCCTTCGCCGGAATGACGACCGATACCCCGTGGCTTGCCATGGGGTGGTTCATTTATCTCTTCAGCATCTCTTCCGGTACTTCTGCTTTTTCGGGCCATCCGTCGGGAATCAGCTGCCCTTCCTTTTCTTCTGAAGTCTCTTTCAATTGTTTCAGCCTTGGTCTTTTATATTCTTCTCGTGGTTCCTTTGGTATTCTTCCGCTGAGGATAGATTCCGATCGCAGGCGTCTTCCGACCGTCCTTTCCATCATCGCTCCCAGTTCCAGAATTCTGTCTATGTCCAGAGACCCCGCATCTATGCCCATTTCATCCAGCATTACGCACATGTCTTCCAGGCTCGCTAACCCCACTATATTGGGATCTTTATAGTAATAAGAGCCGGTTCCAGGGACCGGTGTCCTGTCTAAAAAATTAGCCGGCTGGCCTCCCAGGCCCCCCAGGGTTCCTTCGAAAATTTCCACACCGGCCTGAAGGGCTGCCAGCACATTGGCCATGCCCCAGCCCCGCGTTACATGAAAATGGGCTACGTGCAGGTCGGGGTTGGGAATCTGGTCCAGTACCATGGAAAAATACCGGTAAACCTGGTCAGGCGGCGCCGAACCATCGTGGTCTGCATGCTCGATATCATCTGCGCCGATACTCAACCACCGTTTCGTGAACTCCACAGCGTCTTCCAGTTTTGTGGGGCCTGAAATGGGGCTTCCCCAGATGGTGCTGACGGTTCCACACATCTTGATGCCCGCATCCTTACATTTGCGGATGCAGCGTTCAGCCTCCCGCCAGTATTGGGGAAGGGTCGTTGCGCTGTTGGCAAAATGGTGTTCCTCGTCGGTCGAAACCATCATCAGGACACGGTCCGGTCCGCAGCCTTGTTCTTTCAGCATAATTGCGCGGTCAACACCGGATTCCCTGATGGTTACGGCAGTCCACTCGATGCTTTCCGGATCTATCCCCCGCTTGGCTAACCTTTTGTTGAAAATGTTGGTCCTCAATCCTTTGAGTACTTCCTCTGAGTCCTTGAACTGCGGCATGATCCTCGCGTTGCCGAGGTTTGTTGCCTCCAGTCTCTTTATTCCGGCAAAGGCCAGTTCCTGCAGGTAGTAAATTTTGGCTTCCGTGGGAATCCATATTTCCTCATGCTGGAACCCATCTCGTACCGTAATATCCCCCAGGTGAACCCTTTTTGGCATTTTCGGATGATCTTTGAATATATCGTATTGGCTCATTGGTTTCTCCCCCTTTTTCGGTTTCTCCAGCCCCGCAAACAGGGCGCGGGATCTTCGACATTCCATTACTCCATCTTTTCATCTCCCGGTTCCCTGAAATCCGGTACACGTTGTTCTAACATGGCAGTCAACCCCTCAAGGAATTTGGGATCCCTGTAAAGGGCTGCGTCCGCTTTCAGCTCTTGTTCTATAAAAGATTTCTCTTCATACGTGGAAGGATTGAAAATCTCCAGCAGATAATCCAGTGCCTTTATGGACTGGGGCGCCAGCGGCCTTCCAAGGGTGGATATTTCCTCCCGAATCTCCCGTAATGATTGCCTGCGGATATGGGCGTAATTTTCCGGGTTGATTCTCACAGCGACTTCTTCTGAAATTTGTTCACGAGACGCCATATTCATCCGGCTTTTCCCCTCTTTTCGCGGGATCTCCTGCTCGGGACAGGTGGCCATTTCAAGTCCTTTCGGAAGCAGATGAAGACCCGTTTCGTAATCATGTTTCTCCAAAAGTTCTTGATATTCCTTTCGATCTCGCTTCGGATCACTCGATTTGATACGCCCGGGAAACTTAAATGGAATATCAACGACTTCATTATAAATTCCAATCTGTTCCAAAGATGCTGCGCCTACTTCCCGCGCTGTCTTGGTCATGTATTCAGCGTTCGCCAGTCCGGCTTTGGTCAGGGCCCGAGCCATTCCTGCCCACCCTGGAATAATGCCGATCATGGCTTCACTGAAACAGAAACCGCTCCGGGAGTCTCCTACGAGATAATCGGCCATGAGTTGTATCTCCGCTGATCCTCCAAAACGAAGGCCTCCACCACAGATTCCCACAACCCGTATCTGCTCTGCAGCCCGGCGGATTTTGTCGTAGAGAATGATTCCCTTTCTCAGTCGGTCTTCTCCCCAGTTGAAGAGCGTATCCACCTCTTCATCCGTTGCGCCGTTCGACTCCATCTCCTGTTTTTCGTTGAGTGTTCGTTGGAGATTACTCCTGCTTTCTTTGAGGTCGCCGCCTGAATGAACGGGATCGTTAGGACCATAGAGAATCAGGAAATCCAGGTTTTCAAGTCTCTCAAGGACCTTGTCCAACCCATCATGGTAGGCATATAGTCCGATCGTGCTGACCTGATGCATAGGTGGATTCTGATAGCAGAGGATTGCGCCGGGTTTTCCCCTGTGGTTTACCTCATCAATAATAAGATAGGAGTCTCCGTCCTGCCATTCGAATAGTGGGCCTACATTGCTATATTCAGTTGTGCTCATGGACCTGACCAGTCCAATGGGTCCTTTCATAAATAGTCCTCCGATTCGGTATGGTAAAACTGCGATTGCAACGGGATGGGCCTCTGAACCCAAGTGGATTTCAGTGGTTTTGAAAAGGAAAGCCTTCCAGAACCTTTGCAGGGTCAAAAAGTAGCAGAAAATGATGGGAATTACAAGTGGCAATGGCCATTGTATTATGGGCATTGGTAGGTGCGACTTCAGTCGCATGGAACCGGCGCATATGTGCGACTGAAGTCGCACATACTTTCATTGGCCCAAACGATAATCAGAGCCCACACTTTTAATCGTTCTCTTTCTCCACCCGGCAGGGTACGTAACGGTGCAGAGGGGTACCAAGGAAATCCCTGTGAGTATTCTTTGTCAGGTTGTTTACGTTGATGCCGTATTTTTCGCCGGCATAAATGAGCCCGAAACCGTGAGGAATGAGGACCATTCCCGGTCGAATTCGGGTGGAAACCTCCAGTTCCCCCACGTCGCTGCCTGCTTCGGTCGTAACACGTACCTGTTGCTGATCTTTCAAGTTCAACTTTTCCGCATCGGCCGGGTTCATTGCTACAGTACAGGCCCGTTTTCCCCGGTTCCATTCCGGATTGCGCATGAGGGTATTGGCGTTAAAGTCCATGTGACGGCCCGCGTTCAGGATCATGGGAAAGTCATCCGGTAGTTTCAGGTTTTCCGCCTCGCTCCCGGCGTCGATGTCTAGCGCCAACTGCTCCAGTTCGGGGATATGGACTTCCACCTTGCCTGAAGGGGTTTTAATACTGGCGAAATTGTTGTCTACATCCGCCTTGCCAACCCACAAGCCTTGAGGGGTGTCCAAAAGGGCTTGAAAAATGCGGTCTCCCTGGTCCATTCCCGGTTTAAATCCTGCCCTTTCGGCATTATTTCGAAAAGCCTTTGGCGCTGTCATGAGCATGCCCCACAAAGCGGGAAGAGCCGCGCTATTCCACTGCTGCCCAAGAGTTTTGGCAAGCACAAACGGCATGCTGGACATGGCGGCAGGTTCGCTTGCGGCCCACTGCATCAATTTTGCCCCAAAGGCCAGTCGGTTGCCTTGGGCTGCTTCATAAAGATCTTCGGGAATTTCAGGAATCAGGCCCAGCCTGTCGGCTAATGTGGTGAATATCTGAGAGGCTTCCAGACACTGGCCCGGGGGTTCTACTATGGGTCCGCGCATCTGGAAGAAAATCTCCGGATACGTCCAGGGGAAAAAAGTGCCGTCCCACGCTTCATAAAAGGAACGGCAGGGCAAAACGTAATGGGCCAACTGGGCTGTTTCACTCATGACGATTTCATTGACCACCAGCAGGTCCAGTTTGCGAAAGGCTTCTTCGTAGGCAGAGGTATCGGCATAGGCCCGGAGTGGATTGCATGCGCTCACTAAAACCGCCCGGAGTCGGTCCGGGTGGTCGGTGAGGATTTCTTCGGGCATGGCGTTTGGCGGGAACGACCCGCCGGCAGCCGGGGGAAGATTGGTGGCAATAGTTCGCCACGTATCCGGATTTCGCTCATCGGCATGGAATCCCATGGGCATAACCATGCCTGGAATCACATTGCCACCCCGCACGCAGAAAATCCCGCAGACAGCCCCCAGAATATTCATAAAATAAGAGTTGAGTGTGCTGTTTCGGCCCATGTAGATGCCGAGGTCCGGATGTACGGCCCAGCGTCTTGTAGTCATGAGCCGGCAGAGATCATATACCTGCCCAAAGTCCAGATCGCATACGTCAATAGCAGCCCTGAAGTCAAAATTTTCAAACCAGGGGAGAACCTTTTCCCAGCCCTCCACGTGTTGGGTGATGTAATCCTTGTTTTCCCAGCCCTCTTTTACGATCATAGCGATCATGGCTTTCATCAAGAGGGCATCAGACCCGGGGCGTACGGACAGATGTATGTCTGCAATTTTCGCCGTTTCGCTTTTCCTGGGATCAATGATTATAAGGAGCCGGTCCGGATCTTTACTAAAGCCCTTAAGTACCTTTCGGGCCTGAGGCATCTGGTGGCTCATCATGCCGTTCCAGCCCCAGCCCACCAGCATTTCGGCTGCGTGGTCATCTGGAATGGCGATATTGTATTGCTTGCCCAGCATGCGACCGAAAGTCCACCATGAACCGCTGAACTCCTGTCCAGCCGATGAATAGAAATACTGGGAGCCCAGCTGTCGCAGCAGGTTGAGGCCGAATGCCGCCTCAAAGTGACCGCCTTGGGCGCTTCCCCCCATATAGGCCAGGCAGCGCGGACCATGCTTGTCGGTCAGTTCACTTATTTTGTCCGCGATTTCCCCCATGGCCTGTCCCCAGGGTATGGGCTCAAAATGGTCGCCCACCTTTTTCAGGGGTTCGGTGAGTCGGCCTTCGGGGTACTGGTGATAGAGGACATTAAGACCCTTCCGGCAGACATAGCCGGCGCTTCGCGGGTTTTCCGCATCCGGTTTAACCTTGACCATTCGGTTGTTCTCGACCAGGACTTTCAAGCCGCAGTTTTGGGCACACAGGACACAGGCGGTTTTTTTCCATTCGCTCATAGTTTTCTCCTCGAATTCAGGACATCCCCACAAAAACCCGTTTGATTTTTCCCTCTTTTCTGAGATTGAAAACGGCCTTTTTTATCTCTTTTTCACTCAAGCCTGTTCTCCGGGATAGTTCCGTGACGCCAACGCCCTCTTTCCTCAGAATAATTTCAAGGACAGGATCCGTTTTTGTAGCTTTCTTGTCTTCTGCTGCCTGGGTTTTTTCCAATCTTTCAAGGCTTTCAACAGCTTTTCCCACTTTTCCGGAAACTTCCTTGACCCCGTTCACAATGTCTTTCCAATCTTCTTTTATGTCCTTCATCTCTGTTTTCCCCCAAAATATCTGTTTTCCAGCACAAAATCAATCTTTAGTTCCCAAGACTTTCCTTACCATATGAGCCAGATCCCGGATCATGATAGGTTTCATGGCAAAGGCTCGAACACCCTTTTGAAGGGCTTCTTCCCGGGGCGCTCGTGCACTGTGTCCGGTGCAGAGGATTATGGGAATATCCGGTCTGATCCCGATGCATTCCTCAGCCAGTTGGTCCCCTGTCATGCCCGGCATGGTGGTGTCGCTGATCAGCAGATCGAACTGTTCCGGCTGGGTTTTGAACAGCTCCAGGGCCTCCAGACTGTTGGTCATGCCGGTCACCTTGTACCCCAGTTTTTCCAAGGTCCGTCTACCCATCGTCACCAGGGCCGGCTCGTCATCCACCAAGAGAACATGTTCCTTTCCCCTTGGCAGCTCATCAAGGGGTCCCTCTTCTTCGGGCTTTTCCTCCGTGTCTTTTTCGAGCTTGGGAAGATACACGTCAAATTGGGATCCTTCTTTCGGTCTGCTTCGGACCGTGATGGCGCCACCATGATTCTTGACGATCCCGTGTACAATAGAAAGACCCAGTCCGGTTCCTTTGTCCTTCTCTTTGGTGGTGTAATAGGGGTCAAAGATTCGTTCCACCACATCGGCAGGCATACCGCATCCGGTATCGGCAACACGCAGGTTTACATAAGACCCTGGATGGAGATCGGAATGAAGGGAAGCTGTCTTCACTGAGATGTCCTCTTGGGTGAATCCGACCTCCAGAATCCCTCCCGTTTCTTCCATGGCGTGGGCCGCATTGGTACAAAGATTCATCAATACCTGGTGAATCTGTGTGGGGTCTGCCCTGACGGTTCCGATACCGGATTCGATTTTTTGTTTGAACTCTATGGTAGAGGGAAGGGATGAGCGGAGGAGTTTGAGGGCTTCCTTGATTACCGGACTGATCCAGATAGGTCTGGGTTCGTGTTCGCTCCCTCGGCTGAAGGTAACGATCTGCTTTACCAGATCTTTGGCCCTATAGCTGGCCCTGAGTACTTCCTTCAGATCCGCCTTCACTTGAGAGCTATCTTCGGCATTCATTTCAGCAAGTTGCGTATATCCCATAATACTTGCCAGGATATTGTTGAAGTCGTGGGCGATACCGCCGGCCAGGGTGCCCAGAGCCTCCATTTTCTGGGCCTGTCGCAGTTGGGTCTCAAGGTGCTTTCTATCACTGATGTCCAGGGATATCCCTAAAATTCCAGTGGTTTTTCCGTTCTCCACAATGGGGGACTTGATGGTTTGGACCACAAGTTTCTGATGTCCTTCCAAAAATTCCTCTTCAAATGCTTCTGTTTCGCCGGATTTCATGACCCTTTCATCGTCCATGCGGTATTTTTTTACCAGATCGGGGTGTTCCGGGAAGAGGTCATAATCTGTTTTTCCCAACAATTCCTCCGATGTGAGATTAACGGATTCGGCAAAACTCCGGTTTCCCCCCACATAGGTCAAATTCTTGTCTTTGTGGAAGATCTTGTGGGGGATGATGTTCATGAGCATTTTGTACCGCGCCTCACTCTCTTTAAGTTCCGAAGTTCGCCCATCTACCATGTCTTCCACAATGTCTTTTTCCATGAGCAAGATCTCTTCGGCCCTTTTGATGCGCAGGGCCGCTTTGACCTGGGCAACAATTTCGGCCGCCGTGACGGGCTTGGTCAGGAAGGCTACGGCACCCGTTTCAAATCCCCGGACGCGGCTTTCGGAGCTGTTCTCAACGCCTGAGATCATGACAACGGGAATACTGGTGGTGTCTTTCCCTGATTTTAGTTTTTCACATACCTCAAATCCGTCCATCTCCGGCATGCTCACATCCAGGAGAATCGTATCAGGTTGCTCCATTCTTGCCTTCTTGAGACCCTCAACGCCGGAATCCGCTGTGATCATCCGGCAGTGGGGAATCCGATGAGTCAACATGGCTGAAATAATTTTGAGATTTTTTTCCATGTCGTCAATAACCAATATTTTGGGCATGGCATTCATCCTTTTCAGGTATCTTTTCAATGAGTTCGGGCGGAGTTTATCCGTAAGGATTTTATAAAAGGCTTACGCCTAAACTCCAAGAATACAATGGCTTTTTCAGACTATCTTGAGTCTAATTCTATTATGTGTGCCCAAACTCATTGAGAAGTTACTTTTTCAAAATGTATCTACTTAATATTATGTAGCTTTATTTTTCTGAGTAGGGTTTTGTAATCCACCTTGAGGTTTCTTGCCGTCTCGCTTTTGTTCCCCCCGGCCTTGGTGAGAACATCCTGGATGACCCGTTTTTCAATAGAATCTTTCGTCTTTTTGATCCTGTCTTTGAATGATCCATGGCCAACGCAAAGGGTGATGGAATCATGGAGGTCTGTCTTTTGATCATTGGCAAAGTTGGAATGGGTAGTGAAAGGAAGATTTCCGGGGTGTATGGGGACATTTTCCTCGCACATGAGGACAGCCTGTCGAATCACGTTTCTTAATTCGCGCACATTGCCGGGCCAGGGATATCGTGACAGGGCAATGACCGTCTCTCTGTCGAAACCCTCACATTCCTTTCCCAGTTCCTTCTCCACCTCGTCCATGAATTTTTTGGCGAGATAGGGAATGTCTTCGGTTCTTTCCTTGAGAGAAGGCATTTTGAGGGAAAATTCGTTCAGGCGGAAGAAAAGATCTGATCGGAATTTTCCTGAGTCCACATCTTCTACCAGGGACTGGTTGGTGGCTGCTACAATCCGTACGGAAATCGCAACGGATTTTTTGTCACCGAGTCGTTGTACTATCCTTTCCTGGATGGCCCGCAGGAGTGTCTGCTGAACGGTGTAAGAGAGGTTGCCCACTTCGTCCAGGAAGAGAGTACCTCCTTCAGCAAGCTCGAAATACCCAGGTTTGTCATTCTCTGCCCCGGTAAAAGCGCCTTTCATATAGCCAAACAATTCACTTTCAATGAGTGTTTCGGGGATGGCGCCGCAGTCTACTGCCACAAAGGGGCCTTCCTTTATTTCGCTAAGATCGTGAATGGCGCGTGCCACAAGTTCTTTCCCGGTTCCACTTTCTCCTTCGATGAGAACCGTAAACGAAGTGGGCGCCACCTTTTCCACGTTTCGGACAAGCTTTTTGATGGGATCGCTGTTTCCCATCTTCTCGTAAAGAGATACCCGCTCATTTAAGATGTTTCTCAGGTGGGCCACCTCACACAACAGATTCTGTTTCTCCAGGGCCCTTTGTATGGTGGAAAGAAGTGTGTCTTTGTTTACCGGCTTGGTTACATAGTCGTATACACCCATCCTCATAGCCTTGACGGCGATTTTGATCTCTGCATACCCGGTAATCATAATAATGGGCAATCCCGGGGTGCGCTTCATTATATCCTTAGCAATTTGCAGCCCATCCCTCCCGGGCATCCGGTAATCCATGAGCACCAGATCCGGCACTGCTTTCTCAAACAAACGCAAGGCCTCTTCGCCTTCCCGGGCCTCGACGACCCTATAGCCCTCCTTTACAAGCATATTTGTGATCAACCAGAGAAAGTCGTGCTCATCGTCTACCAGCAGTATTTTCTTTTTGCTTGCGGTCATCCTTATTCCTTACAAAACACCGTGGTGATCTTTCTTAAGTCGCTTACCCCTCG
>Ga0075111_1001440_pt1 | contig 10888 bp, 10 predicted proteins | sample AntAceMetag02UKK_FD_69787 | JGI IMG/M metagenome (GOLD analysis project Ga0075111, IMG submission 69787) | Saline lake microbial communities from Ace Lake, Antarctica - Antarctic Ace Lake Metagenome 02UKK | ecosystem: Environmental > Aquatic > Non-marine Saline and Alkaline > Saline | place... | reverse complement strand
GACCTGCTGCGAGCGTTCTTCGCGAGCCTTTTGGTTGTAGCGTTCGAGCAGGGCTTCTACCTTCGCGATATATTTCGGTACGTTGCGAACCAGCAGGATGTTGAAGTCGGGGTTGTACTGCGCGCTGGCGGTGGGCGGGAAGGGGACGGTGCTGAAGAATCCGCGCACATCCAGCAGGCCGGAGGTTCCTTCCTGCTCGCCCAGCATCAGAGCCATTTTGGTTCCGACTGGAGCCATAATATCAAATTCTGTGGAGATCATTTGTTGCGGTGGTTCATAGTTGACCGGGGTCAGGCTGACCATGTTGGGGCCGATGTCGTATTTCATGCCGGACATCTGGGTGATGATATCGAGGGTTTCGAGCGCGGAGAGATCGGTGCCGGAGAAGGTAACGGATGGCAGGAGGGTTTCGGACGTTCCGAAGACCACCAGATTGGCGCCCTTGCGTTCGGGGTCGAGTTTGCGGCAGAGCGCGGAGAGTTCGAGCACGACTTGCTGAATGTCGGCATCCTGAAAGGCGATGGCTGGAATGCGAATCGATTCGAGTTTCTCGAGTAGCGCTGTGGCGCGGAGTTCGTTTTCGGTCGGTTCACGAATGGGTTCGTTGCTTTTGGGCTGTTCGCCCTCGGCCTTCGGGGCATTCCAAGCGGCCTGTACGTTTTCGAGCATTCGGACGCGGGTGGTATCGTAGCTCTTGGTTTCCAGCCCCGCCTTTTTGTTCGCGATGCGCCGGAGCCACCGGATGGCGTCTTTGTTGTAGGCATCGTCTTCCAGAACGGCTTCGAATAGCTTCTGCGCGTGGTTCCAGTCGTCGTCGGCATACGCCTCTTTGCCCTGGGAAAGGGTCCCTTCAATATTGAGCGGCTCGAGCGGGGTTTCCAGTTTTTCGGCGGACACAAACGTGCCCGCGCTGGCATCCATCGCGTAGACCACTGGGCTGGCGGCAACGGGAAGTTGGATCGTGAGCGGAGCGGCTTCTGGCATTTCGGGTCGAGGAATGGTTAGCGTCGGGGTTGCGGGTGCAGGTGCTGGATCAAACTCGTCCAGATCATCAAAGATATTTGTGACATCGTCCTGGGCGCAGACGGATAGGGTGGTGATTAATGCGAGAGTAAGAATGAGGACTCTTGTTTTCATAGAACGCTCCTTTCAATTCATATGCAGCGATGCACTCACTAGTTTTCGGAGCATAATGATCCTGGAAAAGTTCGGCAAGGTTATGCTTTTCCAAACCTTGGAAATAAATGAGATTCCACCAGTTGATTTTTAAAAGGGGAGGTGTTACTTTCCCTGACCCTTTTCAACCTTGAGCGGAGGAGTGGCTGAGTGGTTGAAGGTGGCGGTCTCGAAAACCGTTGTGCTCGCAAGGGCACCGGGGGTTCGAATCCCTCCTCCTCCGCCAACTATTTCTTGTTTTTCGATCGAAAAACAGTCCAGATCCAAAACTTACACCGCTGCCAAAGCGATGGTTTTGGAGTAGGGGTTCGCGCCGAAGGCGCTTTCATGTAGTCTCTATCGTAGATTCCCATACGCGGAATAGTTTCATTCTGGCGTCGGTTCGGCAAGCGAATCTCTACACATCAGTTTTGATGAAGCCATACAGTGTGCTTGCTAGCGCAAACTCTACTTTATGGCGGAGAGAGGGGGATTCGAACCCCCGGTACCGTTATCGGGTACACACGCTTTCCAAGCGTGCTCATTAAACCACTCTGACACCTCTCCGAAGCTGAGCAAAAATGAAGTGCTAGAAGGTAGAGTCTTCTCCGGATTCTGCCAAGTCATTTTCGCTATCAGATTTAATCGGTGTAGATCCGGAGTTGGGCAGGGCAGGTTACAGATCGGGAACCGCTGTCTATTTTTGGCGCCCCAGAACCTCTTTGGCGAGGCTTCGGTAGGCCATGGCACCTTTGGAGAGGGGCGCGTATTGGGTGATCGTTTGGCCGTGGCTCGGGGCTTCGCTCAAGCGCACGCTACGCGGGATCAACGTTTGGTAGATGGCGTCGCCGAAATGTTTTTTGACCTCTTCAATCACTTGCTGAGCTAGGTTGGTGCGCAGGTCGCACATCGTCATCACAATGCCTTCAATGCTCAGGCCGGGGTTGCCGGCCTCGCGAACCTGGTCGATCAGGCTGAGAATCACGCTCAACCCTTCGAGTGCCAGATATTCAGCCTGCATCGGAATGATCACACTGTCGGCGGCATAGAGCGCGTTCATGAAGAGGATGCCGATTGAAGGGGGGCAGTCGAACAGGATGATGTCGTATTCATCTTGATCGATCAGAGGTTGCAGTGCGTTTTTCAAGCAGTGCAGGTAATTATCCATCCGTGCAATGGCCACCTCGCTTCCCGCTAGATCGAGTTCGGAGGGGATCATGTGCAGCCGCTTTATGCCGGTGGGCTTCACCAGCGTGCGGGCATCCGCTTCGCCGAGCAGGGCGGAGTAGATGCTGGCGCCTTCCTCTTTTTCGAGGCCCACACCGCTCGTGGCGTTGGCCTGCGGGTCGAGGTCGATCAAAAGGACGTTCTGCTTCCGCTTGGCGAGGCAGGCAGCAAGATTGACGGCGGTGGTCGTTTTTCCAACGCCACCTTTCTGATTTGCGAGTGCGATAACTTTAGTGCTCATAGCTGGAACTTCGTTTTGAATGTCGGATGTTGAATATGGAACCGCAGGATGCCGAAGGAAGTGAGTTTTGGCAAAATCATTGTGGGCAAAATCATTTCCAATCGCCAATGAGCATTGGGTGTTGAGAATTGAACTTTGAGCATTTCTTCCTTTTATTTTGAGTCTTCTCAAAATAATTCATAGGCCAAAACGCTCAAACCGAAAATGGCTGCGGTTTCAGTTCGGAGGATTTGTTTTCCAAAGGTAACCGGAATTGCGCCCGCTTCGACGGCGGCGTTGACTTCCTCTTCGGTGAAGTCGCCCTCCGGTCCGATCAGTAACGCGGCACATTTTATCGGGGCAGGCGGGACGCCTGCGGCATGGTTCGCAGGCGCCCCGCCTGCCTCGTGCAATTGCCTAAAAGCTTCCTTGAAGGGTTTGGCGTTCGGATGCAGCGAGCCCACAAACACGGCGTCAAATTCTCCAAGCATTGGAAAAACAGAGGTGATTTTTCCCAATGCTTGGAAGCTTGGAAGCCAGGCCGTGCCACTCTGCTGAGCCGCGTTGCGGATGATGGCTTCGCCGCGGTTCACCATCTTTTCAATTTTACCGGCGGGTAGGCTGGCGTTTTGTGTAACGACGGGTTGAATGGTTCGTACACCCAGTTCGGTGGCTTTTTGCAGAATCATTTCAAAGCGGTCGGGTTTGCAGACGGCCTGAATTAGGGTGATCTCCACGGTGGGGGGTTCAATGGTTTCGCGGGATGTCACGCGGACTGTGACTTCTTTTTTCGTCACCGAATCAACAATGCCTTCGGCTCGGGTTCCTTGTCCGTCGAACAGCGTGAGCTCCTGTCCGGCTTCGACACGCAGGACGCGGGCAAGGTGATGTGACTCGTCCGGAGGGAGCGTGATGATGTCTTCACGGAGGGCTTCCGGCGCGACAAATGAATGGATTCTCATAATCACTCCTCGCTGGAATAGTGGAATGTTGGAGTGCTGGATTGTTTCTCTTCCATTATTCCATCACGCCCTTGTTCCATCATTCCATTCCCCTATTTGTTCTTTTCCAGAGCCTTTTTGTGGGCGTAGAAGGTGTCGGCGGCCTTGCGCATTTTCTGGGTCAGCGGGAAGTGTTTGTCGTTCAATACGTCAGCGGCATCTTGAAGCTTTTTCTTCTCTTTGCTGCTGAGGCCTTGCGGAACTTCAATTTGCACAACGATGTGCTGGTCGCCCGTTCCGTAGCGCGGGTTGCTAATGCCTTTGCCACGTATCCGGAACACTTTTCCACTTTCGGTTCCCATCGGGATTTTGAGTGCAGCATTGCCGTGGATGGTCGGCACCTGTACCTCACCGCCGAGCATGGCGATTTGGAAGGGGACGGGGACTTCGCAGACGATATCCAGATCGTTGCGTTTGAAAAACGCGTGTTCGTGCACGTGGAGGACAATGTAAAGATCGCCGGCCGGTCCACCGCGCCGGCCGCCTTCGCCCCGCCCTGCAACCCGCAGGCGCGAACCGGTTTCGACCCCAGATGGGATTTTCACGTCGATGGTACGTTTGTTCCGGACGAGTCCCTGCCCGTGGCAAGCCGAGCAGGGCTTGCTGATGACTTCGCCCGCGCCGCGGCAGGTCGGACACGTCTGGCGGAACTGAACGAATCCACCGCCGCTGATCACCTGACCCGCGCCGCCGCAATCTTTGCAGGTTTTTTTGCCCGAGCCGGGCTCGGCACCGGTTCCTTTGCAGATGACGCAGGACTCGTTGATGTTGATTCGAATTTCGCGTGAGGAGCCGAGAACGGCTTCTTCAAAATCGATTTCGAGGTCGAAGCGCAGGTCGGCCCCTTGTTGTGGAGCATTGGGGTTGCGTGAACCCCCGCCTCCGCCGCCAAAAAAGTTGTCAAAGATGCTACCGCCGCCACCGCCACCGGAGGCCCCCATAAAGGTGCGGAGTGCTTCTTCGAGGTCGATGCCGCCTCCGCCAAAGCCGCCGCCGCCACCTCGGCCACGGCCGGCGCCGAAGGCGGCGTGGCCGAATTGGTCGTATTGCTGGCGTTTGCCGGCATCGCTGAGAATCTCGTAGGCTTCGGAGACTTCTTTGAAATGTTCTTCCGCGGCTTTGTCGCCGGGGTTTTTGTCGGGATGATATTTGATGGCCATCTTGCGGTAGGCCTTTTTGATCTCCTCGGCGGAGGCACCTTTGGCGATCCCAAGTAGTTCGTAGCAGTCTTTTTTTTCAGCAGACATTATTCAGATTCCTTTTCTTCGGCGGGCGTGTCGTCCGGCTTGTCCGCTGCAGCTTCGGCGGAGGGGGTCCCGCTAGAGACCACGACTTGGGCTGCGCGGAGCAGTTTGTCGCCGAGCATGTAGCCTTTACGAAATTCTTCGACGATGGTTTCGGCGGGTTTTTCAGAAGGCATGTGGGTGAGGGCCTCATGGTGATGAGGGTCGAAGGTTTCGTTTAAGGTGTCGATCGGGGTGACGTTGAATTTTTTCAACAGATCGAGTAGCTGGTTGTAAACCAGTTTGAATCCTTCGGTAATAGAGTGGTCGGTTTGATGCTCTTCGGCACTTTTGAGACCCATTTCAAAGTGGTCGATTACGGGAAGCATTTCGAGGAAGAGCGATTCGTTGGCGAAGAGAAATACTTCGCTCCGTTCGCGCTGGGTGCGTTTGCGGAAATTATCGAAGTCGGCTTTCATGCGAAGTAGCTGAAGTTGAAGGGGTTCCTCTTCCTCCTTCGCCAGGGCTTTCGCCTCTGCTGAAGCGACAGTGGACGAGTCTTCAACCCCGGGCTCGACGATTTCTTCGACGGGTTTTTCTTCAGAAATTTCGGGTTCTTTTTCGGCGTTCTCAGCCTGCTTATTTTTCTTTTTAGTCATATTCAAAATCCTATGTTTCACTGTTTGGAAGTCGCCGCATTACATTTCAGCGCTTCGCGGAGCCAGAGCCGTATATTTTCCAAGGGTTGGAAAAAATGGGTGTAAAAGTTCCGAGGGTTGGAAAACGTACGGTTTCGGGCGTTTTTAGTCAATGCCGGAGGGGGGTCAGCTGATCTCAAGCCCGAGGAAGGTCATATCGTCGTATTGTTGTTGCGCACCGATGTAGCGGGAGAGTTGTTTGCGAACGCTGGTAACGACCTCGTCAATTCCTTCGGCGGTATGTTCCTCAATGGTTTTTGATAGCGCGGGCAATCCCCATTCTTCGCATTCATCATTGAGAGCCTCGGTGATGCCGTCGGTATAGATGATGACAATATCCCCCGTCTGAAGTTGGACGGATATATCGGAGATGGCGGAGTCAAAGATGTCTGCGTCAGCCAGGCCAACGGCAATGCCGGGGGCATCGAGGGGGGAGGGCTCTGTGCTGGCTGCACGGCAGAGCAAGGGGCGTTCATGGCCGGCTCGAGCAAATTTGAGTTCGCGGGTTTTTGTGTTGAGTACCATGTAAAGCATGGTGATGAACATGTCTTCGGGCAGGTTGGCGCTAAGAACACGGTTGAGCTCAGAGAGCATTTTTGCTGGGCTTCGTTCCTGCTCGGCTCGCGTGCGCAAGACTCCTTGGCAGACCGCCATCATCATAGCGCCGCCAATGCCTTTGCCGGCGACGTCGGCAATGGCGATGCCGAGGTGGTCGTCGTCGATTTCAATAAAGTCGTAGTAGTCGCCGCCGATGTCGAAGGCGGGCAGGTTATAGGCGGCCAAGCGAACCCCATCGTGCTCTGGGAGCGCTTGAGGAAGAAGCGAGGCCTGAATTTGCTGAGCGGCCTGCATATCGCGGTCAATTTGTTTTTTTTCTTCGAGCGCGGCGCGGAGCCCGGCGTAGTGAATGGGGACGGAGGCTTGGTCGGCCATGGCCTGTAAGAGGCTGAGGTCGCCCGGCAAAAAGGGCGTTTCGTCGGTTCGGTTGATGAGCACGAGCACGCCGAGCACTTCGTTACCAAAGCGCATGGGGACAATGAGAAGCGAGTTGATTTTGAGGAAGGCGTTTGGGTAGGCCGGAACGTGCGCGTCCATTTGGGTATCTTCGATGATGATGCCGGTGCCGATTGCAGCGGCCGAGCCCACGAGCCCTTCACCGGCGGCGACGGGCCGGGTTTTGACGAGGGTTTCAAGATATTGTGACTTGGCGATCAACTCTTCTATTTCCACCTGTTCTGAATCGTAAAGTGGCGGAAAGACGCCCGACGTGGCGCGCGCAAAGAGTTGGGTTCGGTCGGGGTTAAAGAGATACAGGGCTCCCGTCGCGGCTTTTCCCGTTTTGGTGGCGAAAAAGAGAATGCGCTTGAGAAGCGAGTCCATGTCGACATCGTCCGAATCCGCAAAGAGTTCGCCGATGTGGTGGATGAATTCGAAGATGATTTCGCGTTCGCTTCTCAGCAAATGGTTTGTTTTGCGGAGTTTCCGGCGTTGCTTGATGGACTGAAAGAGGAAGATGACGAGTGCCACCTCCAAAAAGAAGGCAGCCATCGCTCCAATCGCATGTAGCAGTTGTTCGTTCATGGGGTGTTTTAGTTTAGTCGGTCGACGTCTTCTTTGAGGAGCTCGATAACCCGTTCGAATTTCGGAAGGTTTTCTTCGTTAATCTGTACGAGTTGCTCATGAGCCTGAAGCGCAGTTTCCGCCAAGTCTTTTGTAGAGGCCTGATCGAGGGGCAGCGGTTCCGTTTTTGGCGCGGACAGTGGGTGGCCATGGCTGTCTTTATAAAAGGAGAGCACCTTGTCGACCCCGAGGGTCTTTAGGAGATCGGCATTTTTTTCTGACAGATTGATGAGTTCCAGCGTCTGGTTGGTTTTCTTCAGACGACCGGAGAGCCCTGCGAGTACGCCCATGAAGGTGCTGTCCATTCCGATGCAATCGCGGAGGTCAATCGCGACCGTTGAGATGGAGTGTCGCAAGGTGACCTTGGCAATAAATTGTTTGAGTGGCGCGGCGACTTTGAATGAGCCGCGTCCCGTGACCTGAATTAAGACGGTGTGGTCGGTGACCGCAGCCCTTAAATCATCGTTGTTTTGTTCTGTTCCAGGCATAGAAATTCCTGCGGGTTTCTGGTTCGTTAAAATTCTCAGGGAGTTTAATCCGCGATATTAGGCAGTGCAAATGCTAACGGCTAAAACCTCAGGCTTTCGGCGCAAGGATGACCACGCATTCGCCTTTCACATTTCGGTTCTCAAATTGCTGCAGAATTTCAGATGGCGTTCCGCGCAGCAGTTCCTCAAATTTTTTGGTGAGTTCGCGTGCGACAAAGATCTCCCGGTCATTTCCGAGAACCTCTTCGATTTCCGTGAGGAACTTCAAGAGGCGGTAGGGCGATTCATAGAAGATGGCGGCCACGGGCAGGTCGGCGCATTGTTCGAGTGTCCGCCGCCGCGCACCGCTTTTCCGAGGGGAGAACCCGGCAAAGAGAAAGCCGTGTCCACCGAATCCGCTGAGAGCGAGTGCTGTGGTGACGGCAGTCGGGCCCGGCGCAGAGGTAATCATCACTCCCGCGTCGCGGCACGCGGCCACGATCCGCGAGCCGGGGTCCGAGATACAAGGCATGCCGGAGTCGGTCACCATCGCCACGGCTTGGCCGCCCTGAATACGCTCAATAATCTCGTCGCAACGCTGGACCTCATTGAATTTATGGCAACTGATGCAGTGGGTTTTGATCTCAAAATGCGTCAATAGCTTACGGGTGTGGCGAGTATCTTCGGCAATGATGAGGCTCGCCTCTTTCAGCGTCTCAATGCCACGTGCGGTCATGTCGCCCAGATTTCCGATGGGCGTTCCGACAATATAGAGTCCAGCTTCCATGATATTTCCTTACGGTTGGTCTCTCACAGTTCACTTCAGGTCGAAGGTCGAAAGTGGGTCATCAGGAAATCTCCGACGTTGGACTTTCAGACATTTGACTTTCGACTGCGGCGGAGCCGCTGAGTTTTTCGATGACCTCACAAAGGGGCAGACCCACTACATTGGAGTACGACCCCTCAATCTGTCGAACCATTTTGGCGGCCCCGCCCTGAATGGCATACGCGCCCGCCTTGTCCATCGGCTCTTCCGTGGCCACATAATCGACACTTTCTTGTTCGGAAAGGGTGCGGAAGGTCACGCGTGTTTCGATATGAAAACAATGGGTTCGGTCTGGAAAACGAATGCAGACCCCTGTCATCACTTCATGCGTCCGGCCCGAAAGTGAGCGGAGCATCTTGATGGCATCGTCAGAATCGATGGGTTTTCCCAGAATACGGTCTCCGTCCACTACAGCGGTGTCGGCTGCAAGAATCACCGCTTGATCTGCGGAAATACTCTCCGCTTTTTCGCGCGCCGTTCGGCAGACAAAATCGCCGGGGGCTTCGCCGGGCAGGGGGCATTCATCAATCTGGGGCACGATGATTTCAAAATCCAGACCGGCTTGCCGGAGCAAGTCGGACCGGCGCGGCGATCCGCTTGCCAGAATCAGTTTTGGGGTGGTGCTCATAGGGGATAAACAGTAGTGTCCTGAAACTTTTGGAACGTGAGGATAAACAAACGATGAAGAAATACCACTTCAATAAGCGCGTATTGGTCACCGGCGGTGCGGGCTTTCTCGGCTCCCATTTGTGTGAGGCGCTCCTCGAACGCGACTGCGACGTGGTCTGTGCCGACAACTTCTTCACTGGCCGCCGTGGAAACGTTGCCCACCTGCTCGATAACCCGCACTTCGAAATTCTTCGGCACGACGTCACCTTTCCACTGTTTGTCGAAGTCGACGAAATCTATAACCTCGCCTGTCCGGCCTCGCCCTTTCATTACCAGCACGACCCTGTTCAGACCACAAAAACCAGCGTCATCGGAGCCATCAACATGCTCGGCCTCGCCAAACGCGTCGGCGCCAAAATCTTTCAGGCCTCCACCAGCGAAGTCTACGGCGACCCCGATGTCCACCCGCAGGTTGAATCCTACTGGGGCCGCGTCAACCCCATCGGAACCCGCTCCTGCTACGACGAAGGAAAACGCTGCGCCGAAACGCTCTTCTTTGACTACAACCGCCAAATGGATCTGCCGATCAAAGTCGCCCGCATCTTCAACACCTACGGCCCGAACATGCACCCCAACGACGGGCGCGTCGTCAGCAACTTCATCATGCAGGCCCTGCGCGGCGAACCCATCACCATCTATGGCACCGGCGAACAGACCCGCTCCTTCTGCTACGTCAGCGATCTCATTGCTGGGTTCCTCAAACTCATGGAGTCGCCGGAAGAGATCACGGGCCCCATCAACCTGGGAAACCCTGGCGAATTCACCATGCTCGAACTGGCCCAAGCCGTCATTCGACTGACCGATTCGAAATCTGAACTCGTCTTTGAAGCGCTTCCCGAAGACGATCCCAAACAACGCCAGCCCGACATCACACAAGCCAAAGAAAAGCTGAATTGGGAGCCGAAGGTTTCGCTCGAAGAGGGCCTTAAGCCCACCATCCAATACTTCCGCCAGTATGTTTAGTCACTGACGTAATACCAGATGCCGCGGACCCGGTTGAATTCGGCGCGTTCGTGATGGCGGTTCGCACCCTCTGGGCCGATAAACTCTGCAACGAACTCTACTGTTCCCTCCGTGTCCGAACGCGTTCCGGCTTCCGCATTGAGCACATGCAGTCTCTGCCATTCGACCTGCTTCATCCATTGACGAATGGAATCCGCTAGATCGGGGGTGCACGACGCGGGCAAGGTGGTATTCACCAAATAATCAACATCTTCCAAAACGTAGGCCGTGTAGCGCGACCGCATCAGCGCCTCCGCTGTCGGCGCACCTTTGCGCCCGGCAATCCAATTGCCGCAGCAGGCCTGTAAAAATTCTCCGCTTCCGCACGGGCAGTTCATTGTTCTCATAGGCGCATACGGTAAGGGAATGGACTCGCCGGAAAAAGTTCCAAGCATTGGAAACGCTGAACCGAAAAGTTTCAAGGGTTGGAAATTAAACGCAAAGGCGCAATGAACGCAGAGGCTCGCAGAGAACCGGCTTTGCTTTGAGGGAGCGTCAAAAGCTTCGGATTATCAGTCGGTCGGGTCGCTTGTCAGGCCGTAGCTTCATGTGAAGGCTGAACCCCCTCGCCCTGTTCGGTCAAGACCGTAAGGCCTTCCGATTGGAAGCGGTAGCCGGGCGTCTCTATCGTCCATGCCGTATTGGACTGCCCTTTGCCGCACGGTTCCAGGGTGAACTCTACACGGATGCTCATTCCTTTTTTTATATCCACGGTTTTTCCTGCGGGGAAGATGTGTCGTCCCCAGTGGGTATCCGGATCCGAGGGGCCATTACGCAAAA
>Ga0075111_1001439_pt1 | contig 10889 bp, 8 predicted proteins | sample AntAceMetag02UKK_FD_69787 | JGI IMG/M metagenome (GOLD analysis project Ga0075111, IMG submission 69787) | Saline lake microbial communities from Ace Lake, Antarctica - Antarctic Ace Lake Metagenome 02UKK | ecosystem: Environmental > Aquatic > Non-marine Saline and Alkaline > Saline | place... | reverse complement strand
GAGCATCTTGAAAATGCTATGAGAACTGTTTTAGAAATGATTCTTGAAAAACTTAGAGAAATCCAGGATCCTTTAGGTTAAATTGACCCTGGTCAGTGAATCTCGAAACTTTGAACCCGGCTGTTGTTAACGATTTTGTACACGGAGGATGACTATGAACACTTTTTTAGAAGACGGACCCATGAACCCCCTCAAGATTCAGGACACTACCTTTAGAGACGGTCATCAGTCGCTTCTGGCCACCAGGATGCGTACTGAGGACATGCTTCCCATTGCGGAAAAAATGGACAGCGTAGGTTTCTGGGCCATGGAGGTGTGGGGCGGCGCCACATTTGATACCATGCACCGATTTTTGGCGGAAGATCCTTTTGAGCGCATCAGGACGCTAAAAAAGTATATTAAGAAGACGCCCTTTTCCATGCTGCTCAGGGGCCAGAATCTGGTTGGATATCGGAATTATGCCGATGACGTGGCAAGACTGTTTGTGGATAAATCCTGTGAGGCTGGTATGGATGTCTTCAGGGTGTTTGATGCCTTGAATGATTTTCGGAATTTTGAAACCGTTGTGGAAAGGATTAAGGCCAACGGGAAGCATTTTCAGGGAACCATATGTTATACCCTGACAGAGCGTCGTATGGGAGGCGATGTCTTTAACCTTGAGTATTATCTCTCTAAAGCCCGGGAAATCCAGGATATGGGCGCCGATACCCTTTGTCTTAAGGATATGGCCGGGATTATGGCGCCTTTTGATATCGCCAAACTCATCACAGAGATTAAAAAAGAGGTTACCATTCCGATTCATCTTCACACCCATTATACGAGCGGCATGGCTTCCATGGTCTATCTTGAGGCCATCAAAGCCGGTGTGGACATCGTGGATACCTGTCTTGCCCCCTTTGCTTTGAGGACGTCGCAGCCGGCTGTAGAACCCATCGTTGCGACGCTCCACGGGACTAAGAGGGATCCTGGATTTGATCTGCCACTACTCCTCGAACTCGGGGATTATATGGAAACTGTTGCTCCCAAATATCGGGATTACCTTGCCAAGCATAAGATGTCTATTATCGATACGGGAGTGCTCGCCCATCAGGTTCCAGGGGGAATGATTTCCAACCTGGTGAGCCAGCTGACCCAGGCAAAGGCACTGGATCGGCTGGATGAAGTGTATAAGGATGTGGCGATCACGCGCAAGGAACTGGGTACGCCGCCTCTTGTTACACCTACCTCTCAGATTGTCGGGGTGCAGTCGGTTTTGAACGTTCTCTTCGGACGATACAAAATGGTGACCAATGAGGTGAAAGACCTTGTGTTCGGGCTTTACGGGAAAACGCCTACACCGGTCGATCCCGAGGTGCAGAAAAAGGTCTTGAAAGGGTACAAACGGGGGGAAACGCCGGTGACCGGTCGTGCGGCTGATTACCTTGAGCCTGAACTGGACGGCGTGAGAGAAAGATTCAAAGATCTGGCAAAGGATGACTTCGATCTGCTGGTTTGCGCTCTGTACCCATCAACCGGGGAGAAGTTCCTGAAGTGGAAATACGGTTTGGAGGAAAGACCGCCTGAAGTAGCGCCCAAGACCCTGGAAGACATTCGAAAAGAGGATGCGGCCATGGCTGCGGCCATCGAGCAGGTATGTAAAACTATCTAAGCCCATGGAGGAATCATGGCAATCGACACAACCATTTACGTTCAATCCCCTGGAAAGACTTCGGCGTATCTTGATTGGCTTCAGATGCTTACGGGGGTTTCCCTGATCGGGTTTATGTGGAGCCACATGGTTCTGGTGGCAAGCGTCAATCTGGGCACAGGGGTCATGAATACCATTGCAGCATTTTTCGAAGAGACCTACATGGCCCAGGTGGGAGGGCCATTGATCGGGGTGGCGTTCCTTCTGCACTTTGTGCTTGCGGCGCGGAAAGTCCCATTTCGTTCAGAACAACAGGCCGCCATCTGGAAACACAGCCGCATGTTGCGTCATACGGATACGTGGCTGTGGATGATCCAGGCGGGGACCGCCATGGTGATCCTGATCATGGGGGCCATCCACATGTGGACTGTGCTGACCGATCTTCCGATTACGGCTGCCAAGAGCGCAGCAAGAATCCAAGGCGGGTTCTGGCTGGTATTTTATCTTATTCTCCTTCCCATGGTTGAACTTCATGTGGGAATCGGTTTCTATCGCATAGCCGTGAAATGGGGATTCATAAAGAGGAATAACCGAAAGAAATTCAAGCGTTTCGAAAATATTCTTACAGGGATATTTATTCTCATCGGTCTGATTACCCTGATACGGTTCATGACCCTGGCTATCTAACTTTAATATTCAATATCTAATTTTAAATCGTAGAGGGGAGTAATACCGTTGGAAACCGAATTTACTGATCTCTTGTGTATCGGGGCCGGGCTCGCGGGGGAACGGGTAGCCGTTGAAGCCGCGGCAGCAGGTTTTGAGACCATCTGCCTTAGTATCGTCCCTCCCAGGCGTTCTCATTCGTCGGCTGCCCAGGGAGGCATGCAGGCGTCTTTGGGGAATTGCGCCAAGGGCGACGGGGATTGCCCGGACGTCCATTTTGAAGATACGGTTAAAGGGTCCGACTGGGGATGCGACCAGGAGGTAGCGCGGCTTTTTGTGGACACCGCACCTAAAGCGGTACGGGAAATGGCGTTCTGGGGAATCCCATGGAACCGGGTAGTGGCTGGAAAATCCACCTATTTCAAAGGCGGTAAAAAGTTTGAAAAAGTGGAGTTGAAGGAAAAGGAAGGGTTGATTACCGCGAGGGATTTCGGGGGAACCGCCAAATGGCGAACCTGTTATACTTCGGACGGTACTGGTCACACGCTTTTGTACACCATGGACAACAAGGTGGTGGAAATGGGGGTGAAAGTCCAAGACAGAATGGAGGCGATTTCCCTGATCCACAACGGAGAGGTCTGTATGGGGGCCATAGCCCGGTGCCTTAAAACGGGTAGGCTCAAAGCGTACCTTGCCAAGGCCACGCTTATCGCCACGGGCGGATATGGGAAGATTTATCGGGAGAGCACCAATGCGGTGATTAATGATGGCAGCGGCGCCATTATGGCGCTGGATACGGGGATTGTGCCCCTGGGCAACCCGGAAGCCATCCAGTTCCATCCTACCGGAATCGTCCCGACCAATATCCTTGTGACGGAAGGGTGCAGGGGGGATGGTGGTACGCTGCTGGATGTGGACCAGAAGCGGTTTATGGCGAAATATGAGCCTGAGAAAGAAGAACTTGCCAGTCGGGATGTGGTCAGTCGCTGGATGACGCATCACATTCGAGAAGGGCACGGAGTAAAAAGCCCTTACGGCGATCATCTGTGGCTGGATATAAGGCACCTCGGCGAAAAGCATATTAAGACCAAACTCCGCGAAGTCGAGGAGATTTGCAATAATTTCCTCGGGGTGGATCCCATCACCCAGCTTATTCCTGTACGACCAGCACAGCACTACAGCATGGGCGGGGTCAGGACCAACAAGGATGGTGCTGCCTACGGGCTGAAAGGAGTTTTCTCTGCAGGGGAGGCGGCCTGTTGGGATATGCATGGTTTCAACCGTCTAGGAGGAAACTCCCTGGCTGAAACGATTGTAGCTGGAAAAATTGTCGGGGAAAAGGTTGCGGAATTTCTAAAAGGATATGAGGTTCAGTGGGATACCGCCTGCGTGCGAGACGCGGCAACAAAGGTTCAGGATCGAATAGATCGGTTGGTTTCCGGCCGGGACGGCCACGAAAATGTTTATGAAGTGCGCAATGCCATGCAGGATGAACTGATGGACAGGGTATCCATTTTCAGAAATGGGACCGATCTCCAGACAGCCGTGGACAACCTTCAGGTGATCTATGAGCGATCTCGGAAGGTGGGACTCCGCTCCAGCGGCGTCGGCGCCAGTCCGGAACTGGCCCTGGCCCTGAAGATTCAGGGAATGCTGCGTGTGGCTCTTTGTGTGGCCTATGGAGCGCTTCAGAGGACGGAGAGCCGGGGGTGTCATGCTCGGGAGGACTTCGAGGCTCGAAATGATCAGGATTGGTTAAATCGAACCCTCGCTACATGGAAAGAAGGAGACACCCTTCCCACATTGAACTACGAACCTGCAACCCAGGTGACAATTCTTCCTCCGGGGAGCAGGGGATACGGGGTTTGCAAGATCATCGGATGCGATGGAGAGGTGATAGGAGAATAAGATGGGAAGAAGAATGAAATTCAACATATTTCGATACAATCCTGAAGACCGTGACTCTACTCCCCACACGGACGTCTTTTATCTTGAGGAGACGGACAGCATGACCCTTTTCATCGTGCTTTCCAAAATCCGGGAGGAACAGGATCCTTCCCTCCAGTTCGATTTCTGTTGCCGGGCAGGTATCTGCGGGTCTTGTGCCATGATCATAAACGGTCGCCCCGGACTTGCCTGTAAGACCCTGACGAAAGAGCTTCCTGCGGAAGTCACGCTTATGCCTCTTCCCATATTCAAATTGATCGGAGATCTCTCTGTTGATACGGGAACCTGGTTCCGGGCTATGAACGAGAAGGTGGGATCGTGGGTCCATACAGATAAAACCCTAGATCCGGATGCTGAAGAGGAAAGAATGGACAACGCCCTGGCCGAGGAAATCTACGAACTGGAGCGGTGTCTGGAATGCGGTTGCTGCGTGGCTTCATGTGGTACTGCCAACATGCGGGAGGATTTCATGGGTGCAGTCGCCCTGAATCGTATCGCCCGCTTCATGTTAGACCCCAGGGACAAGCGAAAAGAGAAAGAATATTTCCAGGTGATCGGTACGGATGAGGGGATTTTCGGGTGTATGGGGCTCCTTGCCTGCGAGGATGTCTGCCCTAAGAATCTCCCGCTGCAGGACCAGTTGGGTATCCTCCGCAGAAAAATGGGGTGGAGCGCTGTGAAACAGCTGTTCCGGTTTGGGTAGGAAAATGGAGGAACTTTCCGGAAAAGGGGTTCGCTTTCTGATATGCAGCAATTCCCTCAAGAATTTTGATATCCCTCTGGAAATTCTTCTGGACCCTTGCGAGACGGTAAAAGCAGGAATCGTCGAATTGGTACGGTTACAGGCGGAAGGCTTTGCTTACGTGAAGCCTTGAATGGGAGACAATTCGCTCGTATGGACAACGAATAACGAATAGAGAATCTACCACGAAGGGCTTGAAGAACATGAAGTAAAAGAACAATGTCTCTGAGTCTCTGCTTCAGTTCCTTTATGCTTCATGGTGATCTTTCCTGGTGGGTCCGTACTGATATGATGGGCTTTATTTTTCGTTTCTCGTTCCAACGCTCTGCGTGGGAATGCATACCCGAAGGCTCTGCTTTCCAGCTGGGAAAGCCGATTGCAAGTACAACATTATGCCTGCATGCACCCTGAAACGGAGGCGGAGCCTCTAAAAATACATCCCCAGGCAGAGCCTGGGAACGAGGCTGAAAATCCTTGAAAAGTGGGAGCGAACATCCACACTTCATAATTCTGCGGTTCGATATTCGATATTCTGCGGTTCGCCTTTCCAGGTTTCTATTCTCTGCCTGGGAACCGCATTTGGCGACATGGTTCTTTCACCCTTCATGTTCTTCATGCTCTTCATGGTGATCTTTCCTGGTGGGTCCGTACTGATATGATGCGCTTCATTTTTCGTTCGCCGGCACGGCGAAAGTGTCAAGGGGAAATTCCACCGAAAAACTGCTGCTGCCTGTTGTCAGGCAGCCCTGTCGATCCGAGACAAAGGAACAGTTGGAGATCCTCCCTGGACAAAGATCTGTGTCCTCCGGAATGAATGGACATCGCGTGCTCTGAAAGTCGACGGTAAAGCCGAACCGTTCGGAAAAGACTTTAATTCTTAAAAGGTCTGCGCCAGCCCCACCCGCATTGAATTGGTAGGGCGTTTTTGATGAATACAGGTCCGTATCCTGGGTATGGAAGAATCCACCGAAAATAAGCGGGCTGTTCACTGCGGTCACCCCCACTCCATAATCCCTCACTTCCAAATGAATAACTCCTTCCTTTTTTTCCCCATAGAGTTCGATGATCCCTTCATCCGGTGTGTTCTCGATGGCGTTCTTCAGTAAGCCCGACATAACTTTGCGGAGGATGGAACGTCCAATCCATATCTCCAGGCTTTCATCAAGAACCTCCCTGAATTCGATCTCCCTTGAGTCCATGGTGGAGCGGGTTTCTTGAAGAGTTTCTTGTAAGAATGAGGCTAAGTGAATCCTCTCTGGGTGGGTTTTTTCAAGCATGAAGAGCGAATCAAGCCGGTCGGCAATGGACTCTAATAGCTCTGCGCGCGCGGGTGCGCTTTCTTCACTGAACTCCGCTACCAGATTGGCGGCATTTTCTATGATATTAAGGAGTTGGCGCTGTTCTCCCACGGGCCGTTGATTGAGAATGTCGTTGATTTTTCCCTGGAGATCCAGGAGGCGCCTAAGTTGCCGTCTTCCTCTATTTAACGTTTTTTGCACCCTGGGATTTTCCGTTTCGTTCAATTGTCTGGCGAGCAGTTCGAGTGCGGCGGAAAGAACGGACAAGGGGGTTTTTAATTCATGGGAGAGGTGATTGATTACCCGTTCCTTGGCTTTGTCTAAGACTTTAAGCTCGTCGTATAAACGTGCGTTTTCTAAAGCAATCGCAATGTAGTGACATACTGAAGTCAGTAGCTCCAGGTCATTTTCATTGAAACTCCCGGCTATCTTATTGATAATCTGCAGGGTTCCAATGCAGTCTCCATGCCGATTGATCAGGGGAAGACATAAAATATTTTTTGTCTTGAAATTGGTTAATCGATCCACTTCCCGATAAAAGCGGCGGTCTTTGTATGCGTCGTCTACCTGAAGTGGTTCCCGGTTCTGAAAGACCCATCCGGCAATTCCCTGGTCTGCAGAAAATCGGACCTCGTTGTTTCTCAAATCGGTAGATACGCGAGACCAGAGTTGGTTTTTTTTCGGATCGAACAGGAAAACCGAACATCTTTCAGTCCCCATGAACTGTCGAGTCCGATTCATAATCAGATCGAACAACACGTCCATATCCATTTCAGAGACGATCGCTCTGCCTAACTCCAATAGCATTCTGTGCTGGTGAAGTTGCTCCTGCAAAGTAGCAGCTTCGGTTGGGCAGGTCTTCTGTTCAGTCTGTGATTTGATTTCGGGTGTGCTCATGTCATCCCTTTGCAGTGTGAAACCTGATCAGGGTTCAGAGGTTCACGGTTCAAAGGTTTTGGGTTTTCAGCGTGAGGCTCAAGCGTATGGGAACCAAATGAAAGCAGGGACTCATGGGTATGTCCTTTTTATCCCTTCATGTTCATGGTTCATGTTGTATGTTCGTGTGAATGGCCAACAGATAGACCTTTTTTCCTGACAGAGGAGCGGGTGGAGTTACCCGTATTTTGGAAAATGACTTCTTATAGCTTTTCGGTTCTCTGCGCCTCTGCGTCTCTGCGCGAGACCTGTTTTGCACTCTTTTTCCTGAGGATATTGAGACCGATGATAGAGGCGAAAAGAATAATGAGTGTGGTAAGCTGGGTAACGCTCATATCTCCTCCCAACAGTATACCCCGGTCATCTCCCCGCAACCGCTCAATGAAAAGACGTGCCGTACTGTGCATGATCAGGAACCAAAGAAAAACCTGGCCGTCAAATTTACGTTTGGATTGAACCGCGAGAAGGATTCCGAAAATGAGAAAGCCACTGATGGATGAATATATCTGGGTGGGCTGCAATGGAATATTGACGGGCGCCAGGGAATGGGGGTCGGTGAATACAATGCCTAATGGCGAGCTTGTGGGTTTTCCATAGCAGCATCCGGCCATCAGGCATCCTATCCGGCCGATGGCCTGTCCCAGGGCGATGGCGGGAGACCAGAGGTCAGCCATCTGCCAGAGAGTGATGTTGTGCTTGCGTACATATAGGGCGGAAACCAAAATAACCCCGATGAGTCCACCTGAAAAAACGAGCCCTCCCTGCCAGATCTTAAAAACGTCGAGAGGGTTTTCCATATAATAGGAAATATTTATGAGTACATAGAGGATTCTCGACCCGACAATGGCTGAAATGATGATGAAAAACCCCATATCCATCACATGCTGCGGGCTGAAACCCTGGGATTTTCCAATTCGGACAGTGATCAAAAGGCCGGACAGAAAACCTATGGCTACGAGGAGTCCATAAGTATGCAAGGTAAAGGGACCAATGGAAAAAAGATTAGGAAACATTTTTTCTTTCTGTCCTTCGCAGTTCAGACCTTGTCAAATAGTTAAGTGGTCGAGTTGTTGAGTTGGAAAATAGACACGTGAAATCAACACATTGCCTATTCAAATCCATCGGGTGTCCAATTTTGAGGTGAAAGGGACAATTTCAAATAATACTAACGACTTAACTACTAATCTACTCAACTACTTAACGAGGTCTGTTGTTCGTGGTTGAGCCCTATTTGTTTCCCCGCTTCAGTTTCACTGAAGACGAAATCTCCGTTGTACTTTGACTAGTTTCGGAGGGTTGGGATTGCGTTGGTCGCGCGAAAAAAAGGTTTGCAGCGATCATAATGGTCCCCACCGTAATGGCTGCATCAGCCACATTAAACGCGGGCCAGTGATAAGTTCCTATATAAACATCTAGAAAGTCAACCACTTCTCCAAATCTCAGGCGGTCTATGATGTTGCCGACGGCCCCACCCATGATCAGGGAAAGACTGAGCGTGACAAAGACGCCTTTATTTTTCAGTCGGTAAAACCACACCAGGAGAAGGACAATGGCGACCGAACTCATAGCGACAAGCAGCCAGGTTCCGGCATTCGATTCGGCGTTGTTCATAATTCCGAACGCCATTCCCCGATTTCTCACGTGGACTAGATCAAAAAAGCCTCCGATAACCGGGACTGTTTCGTAAATGCGCAGACTCTTGATGATCATCCCTTTGGTAAGCTGATCAAAAAACACCACCCCGAGGGCGGGTAGAATCAACCAGAGGTAATTTCGTCTAAAACGTTCAGGCATCGTCTGCATATAGTTGGATGTTCATCATTGTTGCCTACGGAAGGTTCTCGAATCCAGCACCTTTCACACTTGGGATCTCCCGAAGGAGATACGCCAATGATTAGTCCGGGAACCTCTTCACTTTCGAAACCGTTTTCCACCTGGTCAGGCGTTGCAAGGGTTGCTTGAGAAACAATAAGGATAGATCTGAGCTGATCCTTGTATGGGGTCAGAGCTTCCATGAACTGGGCAGGAAGACCCAGGACAACCGAGGCATCCAGGGGATGTCCGATAATCTTTTCTTTTCGGGCAAGTTCAAGCGCTTTTGTCACTTCTTTCCTGACGGATATGATCTTACTCCACCGTTCCATGAGTTCCGGATCCAGGCAATCTTCATTGGGAGGAAGAAATAGGTCGGCATGAACACTTAACGGGCGCTTTTTCCCTTGCATATACTGCCAGATTTCATCCGATGTAAAGGACAGGACCGGGGCCATGAGTCTTACCAGCACTTGCAGAATTTCATCCAACGCCGTCTGTGCGCTGCGCCGTGCTATGGATTTGGGTGGCGACGTGTACAGCCTGTCTTTGATAATATCGAGATAAAAGGAAGACAGGTCAAGTACGCAGAAATTATGAAGATCGTGGTAAACCAGATGGAAATTAAAACCATCATAGGCTCGTTGAACACGTTCACTCAACCCCTGTAGGCTGTTGAGAGCCCACAGGTCAAGTTCTTCCATCTCAGAGTAGGGTACCCTGTCGGTTTCCAGATCAAAATCTTTCAAGTTTCCAAGCAGGTAACGGCAAGTATTTCTAATTCGACGGTAGGCCTCAGTGAGGCGCTGAAGAATTTCGGTGGAGAGGCGGATATTGTCCCGGTAGTCCTCTCCGGCAACCCACAATCGCAGGATCTCAGCCCCATATTTCTTAATGAGTTTTTCGGGAGCTATCACATTTCCGGAGGATTTGTGCATCGCTTTTCCTTTGCCGTCTACGACAAATCCGTGGGTCAGGACATTTCGGTAGGGAGCTGCTTTTCGAGTTCCTACAGAGCATAGAAGTGAACTATGAAACCAGCCTCTGTGTTGGTCGCTTCCTTCGAGATAGAGATCCGCCGGACTGTCTAAATACGGCCTTCTCTCGAGTACTGCGGCATAACTTACGCCTGAATCAAACCATACGTCCAGGATATCCGTTTCCTTGTGGAATTTGTTTGAACCGCATTTAGGGCAGACCGTTCCTTCCGGCATGAGGTCCTCAACGGATTCAGTGAACCAGACATCTGCCCCGGATTCCTCGACCTTATCTGCCACATGGTCAATGATCTCCTGAGAGATGACAACCTCATCACATCCAGAACAGAAGAACACAGTAATGGGAACCCCCCAACTCCGTTGCCGGGAGATGCACCAGTCAGGCCGTTTGGCAATCATGCCCGAGATGCGGTCCTCTCCCCACGAAGGAAACCAGGAAACTGTCTTGATGGCGTCCAGGGCATTTTTTCTCAACCCGGTCTTATCCATGGAAATAAACCATTGCTTTGTCGACCGAAAAATGACCGGTTGCTTGCATCTCCAACAATGGGGATATTCGTGGGTGATCTTCTGCTCCTGGATAAGGGAGCCTAGTTCCTGCAGTTTATCGTTTACCTTCCTGTTTGCGTCAAAGACCTGCATTCCCGCAAAGAAATCCACCTCCGGGGTAAAGCAGCCTGAGTCATCTACCGGGGAATAGGCCTCCAGACCGTATTTAAGCCCTGTCTCATAATCTTCCCGCCCGTGTCCGGGGGCGGTGTGGACGCAACCTGTTCCCGCTTCAAGCGTTACGTATGGGGCAAGGACTATTTGAGAAGGTCTGTCGTACAGGGGATGTTTTGCTTCTAGATTTTCAAGATCGG
>Ga0075111_1001437_pt1 | contig 10891 bp, 4 predicted proteins | sample AntAceMetag02UKK_FD_69787 | JGI IMG/M metagenome (GOLD analysis project Ga0075111, IMG submission 69787) | Saline lake microbial communities from Ace Lake, Antarctica - Antarctic Ace Lake Metagenome 02UKK | ecosystem: Environmental > Aquatic > Non-marine Saline and Alkaline > Saline | place... | reverse complement strand
GCCGTCATCGGTAACATTGCCTCCAGACTTGGCAGTTGTGGCTGTGATCTCAGTAATCTGTATTGTGGATACGGTGGGCACAGCAAGTGGAATTGTGTTGAAACTCAACTCCTCCCCATAAGCCGTACCAACAGTATTGGTGGCATAAGCCCGCACGTAATATGAAGTTCCGGGGTTAAGGCCGGTAAGTGTGCTGTTAAATTCTCCTGTTCCACTTCCATCGGAGGTGAAATTGTCTTCGATGGTAGGGTTTTGCGATGTGCTCCAGCAAACGCCGCGGGTAGTGACTTCAGCTCCGCCACCATTAGATACGTTTCCGCCGGATGTGGCAGTTACGGATGTAATTGCTGTGATGGCTTCGGTTGTCACGGTAGGTAATATAATTTTGATACAGCGCACCGATAAACCGTAAGTCTTTTCATGGCCGCCCTTTAGTACCTCTGGCCAATTATAACGAATTCTCAGACTCCGGGAGCCGATAATACTGCTCTGCGTTGATGACCACCAATCACCTTCAAAACCACCTCCATAGAACGTCACATCGTCCATGCGGTTTCCACCGCTCTGACCCGAAAAATTAGTTGCATTATTGGCATTCAGATTATTGCCCACAGCGCATGTGTTTGAAGAACTACTCCAGTTGGTAGTGGTAGCCATAGCTTTGGCTATATAGTTAGTGTTGCTGTTGCAAAGATATGCCGGATTACTGCTTACATAGTCCATTAAGGCATACCATTGCGCATCTGTCGGCAAATACCACCCCTCTGGGCAAATTCCTTGCTCACACTGTGTTACTGTGTAAACCATCATTTCATCCCATTGATAAAGGCCGCCACGCAGATCACACATTGCTTCCGAATTGTTGTAGCAATATTTCTCAATGATCCCGTTATCGGTTTGGTTACTGCTACCATCTATCATTGTTCCAATATTTAGGTTTTCGGCCATCCAGCACTGCTCGCCTATTTGAACAGTACCATAAACTTGACCATCTCTGACATCGGTAAAAGTCTGGCCACAGATAAATGATGAAGCTTCTTCTGTTGTAAAACTTAACTCCTCTCCATAGCCAGTTCCAAAAACGTTTGTGGCATAAGCGCGGACATAGTAGGTAGTTTCGGGATTAAGACCGCTAATGGTGCTGGTAAACTCGCCGATTCCGCTGCCATCGGTGGTTATATTGTCTTCGGTTGTGGAATTTTGAAATGTGCTCCAGCACACGCCGCGGGAAGTTACTTCAGCGCCCCCATTATCGGATATATTACCACCAGAGGTGGCAGTATATGGTGTAATCCCAGTGACCTGCGTCGTCATTAGTATGGGCTCAACCAGTTGAACTGTTACAAAATTCAACTCCTCACCGTAGGATGTGCCAAGGCTATTGGTTGCATAAGCCCTTAAATAATATGCGGTTCCTGGGCTTAGGCCGGTAAGGGAGCTGGTAAATTCTCCATTGCCCCCTCCATCAAGTGTTTTATTATCCTGGATGGTTGGCATTTGCGATGTACTCCAGCATACACCGCGGGCAGTAACTTCAGCTTCACCATTATTTGTTACATTGCCACCAGAAATGGCTGTGCTTAAGGTTATATCAACAACAGATGCTGTAGTGACCGTTGGCAATACAGCATTCCGGATGCAGCGTACACTGAATCGCATTCCCTGATCATCGCTAGAACGACCCACATTTCCAGCACCATTCCACATTATCCGGAACCACCCATCCGTTTCATATTCCGTTGATGACCACCAGACACCTTCTGCACCGATGAAGTTGAAATCCCCGTCAGAGTACCTAATACCACCCGGCAAAGCAGCAAAACCGAAAGCATCAAAACCATGACGCTGGCCGTTTGCGTCCCATCTCGGGTGAACAGATGTATTGCAACCACCGCCTAACGGCGAGTTTACCTGCCGGCAAGATTTAAGTGCGTTGCCTGCACCAATTATTAATTGGTTGTTCGGATAACCCTGGCTTACAACATAATTTACCAGTTGCGTCCACTCATCATCGCTTGGTAAATGCCAGCCACTTGGACAGGCGTTAAGGGCTGTTTGCCAGGTATATAACCTACCGTAGTTTGCACAATTGTCCGTGTTGTTGTCATAACAGGAGCCGCTCTGGTAATTGAGGTTTTGTTTTATCCAACACTGGTTGCCAATTTTTACAGTGGTATAAGTTTGTCCGTCGCGATTATCACCAAGAGAATCGCCGCAAATTATTTCGCCAAATTTTAGCTGGGTAATAGTAATTTCAATTACAAAATTCTCATTGGTATCCATCACAACAAATTGTCCTGTTCGCATATCGGGTGAGGTGTTTTCTTCATAACTCAGTGTAAGCGTACCATTATTGGCGCCGGTTAAAGGTGTAACTTCAATCCATGATTCGTTTTCTATTACCATCCATGTGGTGTTTGATACTACCTCAAATGTTGTTGTTCCTGCATTAAATGACAAATCTTTACTTGTTGGCTCAATAGCGAGTTCCGCTACAAAGTAATCCTGCGTAATGGTAATTTCAATAATTATCCCACCATCTGTCGTCATTACCATAAACTGTCCTGTTCGCATCTCGGGTGAGGTGTTTTCTTCGTAAATTACTGAAAGGCTTTCGCTGCCACTGCCGCCTGTTGGCGTTACATCAAACCAAGATACGTTTTGTACTACCATCCACGTGGTGTTGGAGCTAAGCTGGAGGTTGGCAGTACCGGCCGACCAGTCAATTTCTAAGGTAGTTGGCTCAACCATAAGTTCAGCAACAAGCGCATCCTGTGTAATATGCAGGGCAATGGTATCGCCACCGGCTGTCAGGTTCAGGGTTGCGCTGCGTGGCTCGGCAATCGAATTGTTCTGGCAGGTTAAAGTAAACTGGCCATTACTGTTGCCGCTTGCGGGGTCAACGGTGAGCCACTCCGGGATATTGGCAACATTCCAGTCGGTGTTGGAAGTGATGGTAAATTCGGCCTCGCCGCCTTGGGCAGGGAAATCTGCCGCATTGCTGTTTATCTGTATGTAGGTATGGGCTTCTTCGTCCATCATGCAGCGTACGGAGTAGCCATAATTGGTTTCGGATTCAAACACCAGCACATCCTGAAAACCGCTACCAAGTCTGTTTGCTTTAGCCATTGCGTTGTTGATATCAGTAGCCCAGAAAAAGGTGAAATATCCCAGGTCGGAAGTTACGCCGGTATTCAGCCTCATGCCTGCGGGCAAAGCCGTAAAGCCACTGCTGTTGGTAGCACCAGTATTAGGGGCATACCACAATCCGGTTCCATCCTCTATGGTACCGGTTGTTTTCATCTTGCCGCCTGCAACTGCTGCTCCACCCAAGTGGGTAAACAAGGTATTCCATTCTGCCATGGCCGGCAGGTGCCAGCCATCGGGGCAAATTCCCTGCAACCCAAATCCGGCGTTATATTGCATCATCTCGTGCCATTGATACAGCCCTCCATAAGTATCGCAGTTGGCTTCCTGGTTGTTGTAGCAGTATTTTTCAAACACGCCATTATCGGTTTGATCGCTGTTACTGTTATTTCTTTGACCAATGTTAAGGTTTTCAGACAGCCAGCAGTGGTCGCCAATCTGCACGGTGTTATATTCCTTTTCGTCGCGCGCATCCGTAATGGGGTAGCCGCATGACCAAATATAGCCTTCCTGGGTTATAGTTACAATAATTATTGGCGAACCTCCGAGGGCAGTAATAGTGATTTCGCCGCTGCGTGGTTCATCGCTTTCGTTAAATTCGTAGGTTACCTCTATAAAATCGTTGTTGCTGCCTGTGGTAGGTTCAACCGTGAACCAGCCGGTGTTCTCCGTAACCGTCCATGAGGTGTTGGATGTAATTAAAAACGAGGTCGTTCCTTCGTCAAAAGTAACCGTTTGGGATGTTGGCGATATCTGGAGTTGTGGTGCATCATCTTTCCGGCACCGTATGGAAAATCCGGTGTTTTTGTTGATGTCGCTGCGGTTTATTGCGGCGCTGTTGAAAGAGAGAAAACGCCGCCAGGCGTTATCGTTACCGGAAGGCGTGGATGTCCAGAAGTTTCCGAAAAACGCCAGGTTGCTAAACGAGCCGTCGGTATCGCGGTTGCCGCCGGGCAAACCGGTAAAGCCGCTGCTGTTGGTAGCGCCGGTATTCGGTGAGAACCAATTTGTTGTGCCGGTTTGTTTCATAGTGCCGCCGGAAACGTTAGCACCGCCCAGCAAGTCGGTCATCGCTGTCCATTCGGCATCGGTGGGCAGGTACCAGCCATCGGGGCATATTCCCTGGCTGCCGGGTGTGACAGAATAGGCCATGGCTTCGTTCCATTGGTACAAACCGCCATATTGGTTACAGTTGGTTTCATCGTTGTTGTAGCAGTATTTTTCGATGCTTGCATTATCGCTTTGTGCATCGTTGCCATCGATCATTGTACCGATATTCAGGTTCTCGGCCATCCAGCATTGTGCCCCAATTTGAACACTTGCATAGGATTTGCCATCGCGATAATCGATAAAAGTTTCTCCACACTCCCAGGGCTGAGGCATACAATCGGGGAAGCTTAATGTGCCGGGGCTGTTCATCAGTACAAAATAGGCTTTCCCCGGCGAAAGTGTTTGCAGCGTATTAATGCTCATGTCGGGCCAATAGAGCCTGTAGCCTGCCACCTGTTTTACAATAACCAAATCCAGCCCTGCAAAAATAGAATCCACATCAACCTCGCAAGGTGCTAAAATGGGAATCAGATTCCAGCCAATATCGAGGTTCACCACTCGGTTTTGGTTGAGCTGCCCGCTCAATGAAAAGCTAATTGCATTGTTAAATTTCGCGATGTATCCCGACCATGGATCCCATGCGCCCAGGGTGTTAATCTCCTCCGATGGAACATAGGTTCCGTTAAAGTTGTACAGCATGTCGATTCTATCCGTACGTTCCATAAAAATGGATTCTAAATTCGGGTCATCAGGAATTACATAGGATGATAATCCAGTCCAGCCAGGGTTTTCGATAAATCCATGTTCAGCATAGGTGCGGCCGTTCCTGGTTTCCGACTTTGAGTTGACAGGCCACTCAAGGTCTGTTGCCATAATAGCGTTCTGATTCATTCCCGGGAAATTCATTCCGGCGGGATTGTTTTGGTCTTCCTGATTTGATTCACTGACCGAAGTTTGTGCCCTTAGCGTAAAGCAAATGAGAACAAAAGCCAATAATAAAGTAAAGTTTTTCATAATCTATTATTTAGGTTTGACACTTATTTTTATGTGTTCTGATTTTTCATTGCCATTGAATACAGCTTCAATAAGCTTACAATATTAAATGCATTTATCTTCTTAAAACTTCCCAAATTTGGGCAGTGTATCCTAAAATTTGGGGCTAAATTGGGTTCGCTTGCCCGATGAATTGCTACTGAAAGTTATTCTTTACCAAAATAAAGCAAGTTTCCTGTAAAAACAAAATGCAAAAAGGACATATAAAAATGTTTATATATCAAGTTTTTCGGCTTGAATACAAGTATTTTGGGGCAAAGTGTAACGATTTTGTGAAAGATGGGTAATTTTTAAAAACGCAATTTATACTTATTCCGGATAAGGAGAACGGAATTCGTAGAGTTGGTGCTTTTTCAAAAAGCCTTAAACAAGGATAGGAAATATAGTTATAGGGTCTTATCAATAAAAACGTTGCTTTTTTTGGCAAGACTTTAAAAAATCCAAAACCCTCGCAAAGCGATGCCTATGGCAAAATATCTAAATCCAAAACAAATTCAAATGCTCAAAAATCAAATATTTAAACAATAACATGAAAGTTTAGAGATGCTACAGTTTTGAATTTTTAAAATTTGGATTTTGAAATTTATTTGAAATTTGTACTTTGGATTTTGTGCTTTTGAATAGAAGAGTTTCCTGTTTGGCTCTGGCTCGTCCAGCTTAGGGTAATAATAAGAAATACTATTGACGGACTCAGTTTAACAAATCTAATTCTTGGGAGGAAGTCTTCTGTTTAAAGTAAACCCTGACTAATGGCAATGGCTAGGAGTTCCGTTACATTTATGACCCCGGTTTTGGCACGTGCTGTTTTACAATGTAATTCAATGGTAGCCTGCTCAGGTTCATACATTCCGGAAATGACTTTTTCGTATAACCATTGGTCAATAATCGGACAATCCGCCTCTCCCGAATGCTAAGTTAATTCGGCTTTTTATCAAACTCAGGATATAACACTTTTTCCCTTTTCAGTAATAAACAGGTAAAACTTCTCCTTTTCGATAACACCTTCGGCTGAAAAAATATTAATAAGCACCTGGACCATTTTTTTTGTCCCGTCAATGAGCAAACGGAAATCTTTTTCGTTAATGCCTCTTGGCTTCCCTGATAATTCACGGAGTAATTTAGTTCGGATTGAGTTAAGAAATAGAATGTCGATAAAATCCTCTCCATTAAAATAAATTTTTCCTTCGTGGGCGAGGTAGGTCAACAGCATCATCAATTTTCCCTTGTTGATTTTTTCATAGTTGGCCATGGCTTCCAATTCTTTCAATGTAGGCCTGTTCATCCCAAAGCCTTCAATTTTATATTCCAACCAACTGAGTTGTTCTTTAGTTCGGGGATCAATTTTAACTTTATGACCGGCCAAAGCCCATGTTGGACCAACTTTTTTCAATTGCCCGTCGTCCAACATTTTCGAAAGTTGGTTTTGAAGAAACTGCAAACCAAAAGCATTCGTAAGTCCGGTTTTGCCCGACAGTTCTTTCAACGCATAACCTTCGGCAAATAGTGGATTGGTTTTATGCCATTCGGCGAGAATATCCAGGATTTTGGATAGAAGCTGATTTCGCATCGCATCAGAAACCAGGTAATCCTTTCCATCAAGTTGCAAAACTTCAATGCCACTGATCTGCCCATCCTCGATCGCCGATTTTATTTCATCAGCAGGAATATCAATCTTTTCTGAAAGGGAATCAAGGGTTACGGGTTTGTCAAATTTATTGAGTTCAAAAAGTATCAGGCCTTCAAAGTTCTCTTCATTTAACATGGCATCAACCAATTGCTGAAGGCCAAGTACAAGTTTATCAGTCCGACGTTTATGATGCAAAGGTTTCTCATCTATGATTGTCCCGCCTCCGATGGTCTGGTCGTTTGAGGAATTCCGGATAATGAACTTATCTTTATTGAGCAGAATAGATGGTTTTTCCATATGAATCTGTACAATGGCATCCTCACCACCTTTTAAAATATCTTTGTTCAGCAAATGAATACGCGCTTTGCTGTAGAAAGTACCGGTATGAATTATTACGTGCGACCAAAGGCCCAGGTTGATAATTCCATCAAATAGTTCGAGGCGTGCATCTATCATATCCACCGGATCCATTTCTTTGCCCAACAACAGCATACCCCGCTCAAATTCGGTCTGCTTCAATCCCGAAATATTCAGTGCCGCACGGTCGCCAGCGTCAACATGCGAAACAGATTGTCCATGCCGTTCGATACTCCTCACTTTAACCTTTTCGCCTCTACCGGGATAAGGATATAAATCGTTGCCAAGCGATATTTTACCATTGAGCACCGAACCGGTAACTACCAGCCCATGCCCTTTAACATTGAAATACCTGTCGGTGTACATCCTGAAAAGCTTACCGATTTTTTTGGCAGAGGTTTGTTCAGCAATTTTAAGTATCTCACTTTTTAATTCATCAATACCGGCACCGGTAACTGATGAAACAGGTATAATTGGCGTATCGCTGAGTGAAGTATTTTCGAGGTACTCAATAATTTCAAGGTTTGCCAATTCGAGCATTTCTGCATCAACAAGATCAGATTTTGTTAGTGCCACCAATCCTTTCTTTACGCCAAGCATCTGCAAAATGTTGAGGTGTTCTTTTGTTTGCGGCATGATCCCGCTATCGGCAGCAATTACCAGCAAAACAAAATCTATTCCGTAAGCTCCGGCTACCATGGTTTTAATAAAGTCTTTGTGCCCTGGCACATCAATGATTCCGATGCTAATATCATCATTAAATTCGAGGTGGGCAAATCCCAGGTTGATGGTGATGCCACGGGATTTTTCTTCTTTGTGGGTGTCGCAATCAATACCTGTGAGGGCAGCAATCAAAGCAGTTTTACCATGATCCACATGGCCGGCAGTACCCAAAATTAAATGTTTACTCATCCTTCAATGCCTCCTTACAAACCTTTGAAATTAATTCTGCTGATTCATCAATCTGGTTGCTGTCGAGCGTAAGCACGTCAAAAATCAATTTCCCTTTGCGCAAGACCCCGAGCAATGGCTTATCTCCCTTTAAAAGATTGTAAAATACTTTTTCTGCATATGCTGCTTTTTCTTTTCTAGAGCCCTCACCTAAACCAAGTTGAACTGCAATACTATCGATGGTTTCATCGGGCAATGACCCGCCACCGGCCTGACCAAAACTTTTTACAATTTCAAGTTTTAAACCGGCTTGCAGTAGGCCATCCTTCAATTTTTCAGCTTTCAAGTCCAGCTCTTCCATCGAAGAACCCAACATCTTATAAACTGGAGAGTTTGCAACAAACTTTTCTTCATCCAAATAATTTATACAAAGTGAACCAAGCAAAGCAAGCGTTTCTTTACCGACACGCAAAGCGCGTGTCATGGGCTCCTTTTTCAATTTTGCAATCAGATCAGCCTTTCCGGCGATGATGCCCGCCTGGGGCCCACCAAGTAATTTATCACCACTGAAAGTTACCAGGTCAATACCTTTTGCGAGGGTCGTCATAACATCCGGTTCGTCTTTTAGAATTGGAACAGATGGCTTCCGAAGCAAGCCTGAACCCATGTCATACACCACGGGAATATCATTTTGCTTTCCCAACTTTACCAATTCATCAAGTGTTGCCTCTTTTGTAAATCCTTTGATGATATAATTTGAAGTGTGAACTTTGAGTAGCATTGCTGTGTTTTCAGATATTGCATTTTTAAAATCTGCTAAATGGGTCTTATTGGTAGTACCCACTTCAATCATATTGCAATCGGAAGCTTTCATAATGTCGGGCATCCTGAACGAGCCACCAATTTCGATCAGCTCGCCACGTGAAACCACTACCTCACGGCCTTTTGCAAAAGCACGCAACACCAGCATGATTGCAGCAGCATTATTGTTCACTACCAGCACATCTTCTGCACCGGTGAGGTATTTCAGAATTTCGGTTACATGAACATAACGGGAACCACGTTTGGCATTATGCAAATCAAATTCAAGATTGTTGTAACCGGTAAGTACTTCATTTGCATCTTCCAACAAAGCCTTTCCAAAAGGAGCCCTACCCAGATTAGTATGAACAATTACACCGGTGGCATTGATCACTGGTTTCAGGCTTTTGGTATTGATTACATCAATCTTATACTTTATCCTGTTGATTATTTCTTCCAATGAAATTACCGGAATACCCTCACCAATCGACTGACGAAGTTCCTTTAAAACATCCCTGACAAAATAGACGACCAGTTCGCGTTGATGTTTTTTCAACAACGATTGCATCGAATCATCAGCAAGTATTTTATCAACTCCGGGGAGTTTGCTAAAAATCGTTTTATCAGACATGGGTGTTTGTGATTTTTTCAATTGACGGAGGGTTTGGTTAATAAACAATCTCGCAATAAGTCAGCGAGGCATCAAAATGATATATGATTAACTATTTTTGATTTAAGATGTTTCTAACTATCACATACAAAAAAATCTCCCATCGGGATGCCTTTGGCAAAAAATCAATATTCAAAAATAATCAATCGCTAATAGAATTATTAACTTGTTGATACTGTGTCTGCGCTATAGCAGTTGTTCAATAAAAAACTAGCAGAGAGAGCAGGGATCGAACCTGCCACAGCCGGTGTTATCCGTCTGTTATTGGTTTTGAAGACCAACTGAAACACCAGTTCCATCCTCTCTGTTTGATGCGTACAAAAGTAGTAATAAAAGTATTTAGTCAGACAATTAACCAGTGTAAAACTTAAAGTGAGGAAGACTTTATAAAGTGGGTTGAGTATGCTGAGGATTCCACTACTGTAAGTTTAACAGAAGCCAAACTACAATGGACAGCGCGAAAGAAAAAACTCCAAAATCTTATTCGTTAAGAGTAAATCCACCAACTATTATTGTTCTTGGAATTATTCATGGAAGACGAAGGGCTTCAGGAATTGGAAGTTTTAGGAGGGTAAAATAAACAGTACAATCAGTACAATGATTTCCAACTTTTGTATAATTATTAAATGTTGGGTACTACTTTCAGCAGGGTTAAAATATGTTTTTTTTAGTTTTGGATAGCCAATCCTTTTCTCATTAAACAGGATTTTATGTAAAAAAAGGGAAGCCAAATCAGCTTCCCTTTTTTATAAAATTTAATTGGAGTTGTCCTCTATCGCGACAACAATATTTTACCCGACCTTGATTTACCATTAACTTCGACAGTGTAAAAATAAACTCCATTATTTACCTTGTTGCCAATGTTGGAATTTCCGGCCCAAGCAAAAGAATGAGATCCACCTGAAAGGCTTCCTTCATACAAATTATTGATCATCCGTCCGCTTTCATCAAAAATAAGAACGCTAACATCAGCAGTTGTATTTAAATCAAATGAGATATTTACCTGCTCGGTAAACGGGTTTGGATAAGCATTTACTTCCATCTTTTGCAATCCGGCAAAAGCTTCTTCAATATCAGTAATTGTGATGATGCCAAGGAAATAGTTTACAATCTCAGCCATCAGATAGGTTTTCATGCTCAGACTGTCGCTGTCTTTAAAAGCACCCAGTGCCACTGATGAAGTAATGGCCTTATAATTTTCGGTTTGCAAATAGAACATCCTCGAAATGTTTTCCTCACAATTATAAAGTGGTGTAGCAGTGGTTCCCATCAATTGGTCCACGCTATAATGTGCA
>Ga0075111_1001436_pt1 | contig 10898 bp, 6 predicted proteins | sample AntAceMetag02UKK_FD_69787 | JGI IMG/M metagenome (GOLD analysis project Ga0075111, IMG submission 69787) | Saline lake microbial communities from Ace Lake, Antarctica - Antarctic Ace Lake Metagenome 02UKK | ecosystem: Environmental > Aquatic > Non-marine Saline and Alkaline > Saline | place... | reverse complement strand
GATGGCGTGTTGCTGTTAGTAGATGCCTTTGAAGGGCCCATGCCACAAACACGCTTTGTTTTGCAAAAAGCCATTGCTTTGGGACTGAAACCCATAGTAGTTGTCAATAAAGTTGATAAGCCCAACTGCTCACCCGATGAGGTGCACGAAGCTGTGTTTGATTTGATGTTCAGCCTGGATGCCACTGAAGACCAACTTGATTTCCCTACTGTTTATGGCTCATCCAAACAAGGATGGATGTCGAACGACTGGAAGGAACCCACACAAGATATCAGCGCAGTGCTGGATGCCATACTCGAACATATCCCTCCGTTTAAAGAAAATGTCGGTACCCTGCAAATGCAGATCAGTTCACTCGATTATTCGTCTTACCTTGGTAGGATTGCTGTGGGACGTGTATCCCGTGGTAAAATTAAAATGGGGATGCCGGTTTCAGTTGTGAAAAGAGATGGCTCCATCACTAAATCTGTAATTAAAGAGTTGTACCGTTTTGAAGGATTGGGCAAAGAAAAAGTAAAAACCGAAATTGGATCAGGTGAAATAGTTGCGGTGCTTGGTTTGGAAAGCTTTGATATTGGCGATACGATTGCTGATATAGAAGCTCCTGAGGCAATGAAACCCATTGCTGTGGATGAACCAACAATGAGTATGTTGTTCACCATTAATAATTCACCCTTCTTTGGTAAAGAGGGCATTTATGTCACTTCACGCCACATTCGCGAACGCTTGTTCAAGGAAGTCGAGAGAAACCTTGCCATGCGTGTTGAGGAAACCGGTTCCCCCGAAAAATTGTTGGTTTTTGGCCGTGGAATTTTGCACCTTGCTATTTTAGTTGAAACCATGCGCCGCGAGGGTTATGAATTTCAATTGGGACAACCCCAGGTACTTATCAAGGAAATTGACGGTAAGAAATATGAGCCTGTCGAAAGTTTGACGGTACATGTCTCTGAAGAATTTTCGGGTAAGGTCATCGAAATCGTTACAAAGCGTAAAGGCGATATTGTAAATATTGAACACAAAAATGACAGGGTCGTACTTGAGTTCACAATTTCTTCCCGAGGACTGATCGGACTTACAAATCCTGTACTTACTGCTACCGAAGGGGAGGCTGTTATTGCGCATCGCTTCAAGGCATATGAGCCATGGAAAGGTGAAATCCAAAGCCGCCGGAATGGATCGATTATTGCGATGGAAACCGGAACATCCATTGCCTATTCAATTGATAAATTGCAGGATCGCGGACGCTTTTTTATCCATCCCATGGAGGATATTTTCAAAGGCCAGATTATTGGTGAAACCACCCGTGCGGGCGATATTGTAGTGAATGTTATTAAGACAAAGAAATTATCGAATGTGCGCGCATCCGGAACTGATGATAAAACATCGATTACACCGGCAACCAAGTTTTCGCTCGAAGAATCCATGGAGTACATCCAGGGCGATGAATATGTTGAGGTTACCCCAAAGTCGATCCGCTTGCGCAAAATCCTTTTGGAAGAGTATGATAGGAAGCGTGCGAAGAATAAGGAGATTTCCTAGTTTTAGATTTTTCGTTTGGTTCCCAGGTGTACTGTCCTCTTTATAGATATGATATTTTTTTTTTGGGCGGCGAGCGGGCCTGCCTAGCCGGCAAGGCTGGCTTTCCGTTTATAGTTGGTTTATGCCGGCTGTTTTTTGTAAGCTGTGCGTGGGCTTCCTCTGTCAGCCTACACCAGCCAACAAAAATATCTGCCGCCATTTCACCAAGCTACCACTTCAATCCCTGCCGCTGTCGTTTCCGCTCAAATCCTCCAACTTTCAATATATCAAACTGGATTATCAGAATCATTAAACTCAGTATAGCCTGCCCCGCTTCGGCGGGGAGTTTAGGTATTGTAGCCGATGTGAGAAGTAGTGTTTCTCAGCAACTCAGTATGAGTTGAGCTATTCGGTATCTTGCTCATTTGAAGTGTTGAACAATTAATAGCGAAACCTGTACCGGGTTTTTGTTGCCGTTTTGGAAATCAAATCACTACAATACCACAACCCGTACCGGGTTGCAGGTAATAGGTTTTCCGACCAGTAAAAAAAAGACCGAGGAGTAATTGTCAGGAAGTTTTTTTTGAAGAAAACAGGAACGAAGAAGTTGCATGCAGATTTATAATCCACCTAGAAAGTTCAGACAACATTATTAGTTACATTTTACAAATATCTTCTGCAAGCTCCTTCAAATCCATCCCGCCAAAATTCCCGGAACTCATCATAAGCAGGGTAGCGTTTTTGAAATCCTGATCGCGAAGGAAATTTTCAAGTTCCGTGGCATCCGTAAGCACCAGCAAATCCTTGTTGCCAAATCCATCTTTCACGTCTTCAACAGTGATGGGAGGAAGCTTTTTCAGGGCAAGGGCATGTGGAGTGAAAAATACCACAGGAACATCTGCCCTGTCCATTGAACCCTGAAATTGTTCCAGGAAGTTTTTGCTTAGGCTGCTGTAGGTGTGCAGCTCCATCACTGCAACAAGTTTACGCTCTTCGTATAGTTCTTTAGTTGCGTTGATAGTGGCCTTTAGTTTTGAAGGAGCATGGGCAAAGTCTTTAAAGATAGTTGTGCTATCTGTCTTTTTCAAAAGCTCAAGCCGGTTAGCTGCACCTTTAAAATGCCTGATTGCACTGTAAAAATCAGCATCAGATAATCCGAGGCCATTACAAACTTTCCGTGCACCGTTCAGGTTGGTTAAATTATGCTTTCCAAAAATTTCAAGAGGGATAGGATCATTTTTTGGATTGTGTACCAGCGGATATAAAAATGCTTGCCCATCCTTGTATTTATAAGTTGGGGTTCCGTAAGGCTCTATGTCTAACGGTGTATCAGGATTAGTATCAATAAAGCATTCCATCACCAATTTTAGTAACTCATCGTCATCTTTGTAATAAATCAAACTTCCACCCTTCTCAATCGAAAGCATAAACTTTTTGAATTCATTTAGGTAGCCGGAATATTCCGGAAAAACGTTGATGTGGTCCCAGGCAATTCCGCTGATGAGTGCAGTATGCGGTTTGTAATGAAGGAATTTTGGCCTGGGGTCGAGAGCCGAAGTCAGGTACTCATCCCCCTCGATAACGATGATGGGCGCATCCGACAATCTCACCATAATATCAAAGCCTTCAATTTTGGAACCTACCAGGTAATCGAAATCCATGTTATGGTATTTCAGCACATGCATAATCATAGATGTGATGGTGGTTTTGCCATGGCTACCGGCAACCACAACCCGCTTTTTGTTTTTCGATTGCTCGAACAGATATTCTGGAAAAGAATAAATTTTTAGGCCCAATTCCAGCGCACGGTCCAGCTCAGGGTTTCCCGGCTTTGCATGCATACCCAGGATGATGGCGTCCAAATCTTTGGTGATCTTTTCGGGATGCCAGCCAAATTCAGTTGGCAACAGGCAATGCTTTTCGAGGTTGGCTTTTGCAGGATTATAAATCTCATCATCCGAACCGGTAACATTATAACCCTTTAATTTGAGTGCGATGGCGAGGTTGTGCATTACAGCACCGCCAATGGCGATAAAATGGACATTCATATGCGTTTAGAGTTTTGAGTCCCGAAAAGTAGAAAATCTTTGATTTTCGTAACTTTTCGAGGATGCTCGAAAAACTATGAAATCAGAGATTTCTGGTTTTTCGGCATTTTGCGTTCAATTGAATCCCTTCTGAAAAGGGAATATTAAAATTTAAGTTTGGGCTAAAGCCCATAAAGACTAGCCTCGGGCTTAAGCCCGAGGCAATTGATATCCAGCTTGGAATTGGGCTTTAGCCCAAATGTTTTGCTTTTTAGAGTGCATTCAAAGTTTGGGATTTATTTGATGTGATCTAAGGATTTTTGAAATAAATCTTTCAGGGGGCATTAGGTCACGTATTTCAATCGCCGTCAGGCATCTGGCTGATTGGCTATTGATTCGATAGCAATTCCTATTCATGAATTAATTAGGTTAGATCGCTATCTGAATAAATGTCTTCCTGTTCATCTTTAAGAAAATCAAAAGCACCACCTTCATTGATAATGTGATGAAGTTCTTGCGATGAAATATCTTCCGACGGATCTTCTAAAAATGTAATAATTACTTTTTTTGGGGAATCGATGTGAATGGGATCAAATATTTTCAATTCCTTTCCGTCATATAACCCTTGAATACTTAACATTGGTTTTTATTTAATTTAACGCAAAGATAATTAAAATACAGTTTCACTTATTATGTCAAATAAATAGGATGCATGAAAAACTTCCCACTAATAATTGAAATCAACAAACTATGAATCCTCTACGAGGATTACAAACTATATTCATCATATTTTGCTACAATTCTGAAACCTCTACGAGGTATAGATCACTGTTATTGATCCTGTTAGTGGTACTATTAAAGCTTCCAAAAAACTACTTGCGATTAAATTACCTTTTTTGTGTTCAGCAATGGCCGGGCACAAACTTTTAAAGCCTAGATGACTATTTCATATTATTGTTTGTCCCTACTGATTAAACCCTGACGACTTAGCTTAACGGACGTTTCAAATTTTTGGTGAATAACCTCGTAGAGGTTGCAGAATTGTAACAATGTGACATGAAAGAACAAAGGAAATCCTCGTAGAGCCAGCCTTGCCGGCAGACAGGGATTCATAAAATAAGGCAAACGAGATGAAGTGTAACATTTGTTGTTCACCCAATCAATTTGCGCCCAATGGAAAATAGTTGACGAAAAAAAGGACAGCCTTTGACTTTTGCTATCCATTTTACAATTGATGTATTTTTTACCCTTTATAAAAAGGAAGCTTTACAATCTTAGCCTTGAGTAACTTATTCCGTACCCTGATGTAAATTTCGCTGTCAAATTTTGCAAATTCGGTTTTGATATATCCCATACCGATTGCCTTTTTTAACGATGGTGCCATAGTACCCGAAGTAACTTCACCAATCACATTTCCATCGACATCACAAATTTCGTAATGCTGTCTGGGGATGCCTTTGTCGATCATTTCAAAACCGCGCAATCTCTTGCTTGGGACATCAGCCTTAATTTTTTGATGATGATCGCGCATGATGAAATCGTTACCATCAACAAACTTGGTGATCCATCCCAGTCCGGCTTCAATGGGGGAGGTAGTGTCGTTGATGTCGTTGCCATAAAGGCAAAATCCCATTTCCAACCTTAAGGTGTCGCGGGCGGCAAGTCCAATGGACTTGATGCCAAATTCAGCACCTGCTTCAAAAATGGCATTCCAAATTTTAGCACCATCATCATTAGCCATATAAATTTCAAAGCTGTTTTTCTCTCCGGTATAACCGGTTGCGGACATAATTACCTCATCAACACCTGCGAATTTTATCTTCTTAAAAGTGTAATAGGGGATTTCAGATAAATCAACATCAGTGAGCTTTTGCAAAGTCTTCATGGCCCTTGGCCCTTGCACGGCAAGTTGGGCAATTTCATTGGAAGCATTGTACAAAGTTGCCCCAACATCATTCTGACTGTTCATCCAGGCCCAGTCCTTATCAATGTTAGAAGCGTTGATTACCAAAAGGTAGGTTTCAGCATCAACACGGTAAACCAAAAGATCATCCACAATGCCACCTTTGTCATTTGGGAAACAGGTATATTGGATTTTACCATCTTCCAGTTTGGCCACATCATTGGATGTAACTTTTTGGACAAATTCGAAAGCCTTTGGGCCTTTAACCCAAACTTCGCCCATGTGCGAAACATCAAAAACCCCGACGGTAGTCCTCACAGTTTCATGCTCCGCGTTAACTCCTTCAAACAGAACAGGCATACTGTATCCTGCAAATTCAACCATCTTGGCCCCAAGTGCCTGATGCATCTTTGTAAAAGCTGTATTTTTCATTAATAGTTTTGTTAAGTATTGTATTTAGCGGCAAAAGTAAAAAATTGCATTTAAAAGTTTCTTCTGGGATCATTAATAATTTCTAACAACCTTCGAAGACCTGGCAGGTTTTTAAAACCTGCCAGGTCTCGGTAATCAAAAAAAGCCTACAACGGAAGAGTGTTGCAGGCTTTTGCATTATGAACATTTGTGCTTATTAATTTTCCATAATCCTACCCATTGTGCCTGATATAATTTTCATTGTAAAAGTCTTGGTAGGGATTTTATTCTCTCCTGATTTCTTGTGATAAACGAGCGAAACTACTGACTGTCCTGCAGCAATAGTTTGAAATTTAAACAAATATTTCCCTTCTGCTGCTTCAGTGTCATCAGATGGTGTAAACTCGGCTTCACCGATTTGTTTGATTATTTCTTTCTCAAAATATTCTACTTCCCAAATAAATCCTTCAGATGGATTTCCCGGTAGCTCAATCTCAAAGGGATCATCAATGCCAAGGTCTATTTTTGTTCCATTGTCTTTTTCGGAAAATGGTTTGGCGCATGATGCCATAAACATAGCAGCAAGGAAGATAAGAACAAGGGAGTAGGTTTTATTATTCATTTTTTGCATTTATTAACACCACTGTCATTTATTGTCATTTAGCTACGCTGTCATTTGTTGTCATTGGGCTTTGCCGTCATCCATACGGACAAGTTTTGTTACAATATTATCAACAACTACAAATACAACTCATGACCATAAATGACCATCAATGACTACCAATGACTTTTTATTGAAAAATGATTCAAATTATATCAAATTTATCAACCACCTAAATAGTTACCATTTTCCTGAAATCATTGTTTATTTTAAAACTTCATTCACCAGTTTCGAAGCATCTTCAAGGGCAATAGCAGAGTGTACTTTCAGTCCTGAATCATCAATCAGTTTTTTGCCTTCTTCGGCATTGGTGCCTTGTAAACGAACAATGATGGGTACTTTAATATCACCAATATTTTTGTAAGCGTCAACAATACCCTGGGCAACGCGGTCGCAGCGGACAATTCCTCCAAAAATATTTACCAGGATGGCTTTCACCGTTGGTTCTTTCAAAATGATCCTGAATGCTTCCTCAACACGTTTTGCATTGGCCGAGCCACCCACATCAAGGAAGTTCGCAGGTTCACCACCCGACATTTTTATCATATCCATGGTTGCCATGGCCAATCCGGCGCCATTAACCATACAGCCTACATTACCGTCTAATTTCACGTAATTCAGATCGTAACGGCTGGCTTCAACTTCAATGGGGTCTTCCTCGTTGATGTCGCGCATTTGCAAAATATCGGGATGTCTGTAAAGTGCATTGTTGTCGATTGCTACTTTTGCATCAACAGCACAAATCTGGTCGTCGGAAGTTTTTACCACTGGGTTAATCTCGAACAAAGAAGCATCTGTTTCTTCATAAGCTTTGTAGAGTGCCATTGCAAACTTCACCATATTCTTAAAAGCTGTGCCACTCAGGTCGAGGTTAAAAGCAATTTTCCGTGCCTGGAAAGCTTGCAAACCTACCTTTGGGTCGATTTCTTCCTTAAAAATCTCATCGGGAGTTTCTTCGGCAACAGCTTCAATGTCCATTCCTCCGTGGGGAGAATACACGATCATATTTCTGCCAGTTTTGCGATCGAGCAACACGCTCATGTAAATTTCGCGGATGTCGGAAGCACCAGGATAATAAATATCCTGCTGGATCAATACTTTTCTTACTAACTTCCCTTCAGCCGAAGTTTGTGGGGTAACCAGTTGCATTCCAATAATCTGGTCTGTTATTTTTTCCACATCCGCAAGGCTTTTGGCCAGTTTAACCCCGCCACCTTTACCTCGTCCACCTGCATGTACCTGGGCTTTAACGACCCACATTTTTGTACCAGTTTTTGCCTGTAAAGTTTTTGCAGCTTCTACTGCTTGTTCAGGAGATTCGGCAACAATGCCTTGTGGAATGGCAACACCATATTTGCTGAGTAGTGCTTTTCCCTGATGTTCGTGTAAATTCATCTATTTTGTATTAATGTTTTATCCGTAAATTTTAGAATGCTTAAATGTGGCAATGATGCAATGTTTAAATGTTCATTTAAATGATGTTCTGCCATGCTGATATTGCATCATTTTAGCATTGTATCATTTAATCATTGTTTAAAGACTGCGAAATTATCAATTTTAAGTGTGGATAAAAATAGGCCGGTGATATACTAAAACCTGAATTTGCACGCTATTGGAATAATTTTATTGCCTGAAGGCTGGACAATTCAATATAACTGCGGATTTTACCCTGGAATGAATCGGATAATTCTTTTAACAATTTTTACATTTTCGTTGGTGTTTACGGCGGTTTCGGCGACTAAAAACCCCGGAAAATTAGCTTTTGCCAACAGGATATCGAATCCGCCAAAAATTGATGGGGTACTTAATGAGGCCTGTTGGGATAATGCAAGCGTTATTAATGAATTTACCCAATATGACCCTGATTATGGAAAACCATCTACCCAGCAATCGTTTGTTTATATAGTTTATGATGATGACGCCATCTACATTGGCGCCCGCCTACTCGATACCGCTCCCGACAGTATTTTGACTCAGCTTGGAAACCGTGATGATGGTGGACTAAACGCTGATTGGTTCGGTGTTGAATTTGATACCTACTATAACCAACTGGATGCATATTCGTTTAAAGTCACTGCTTCTGGAGTACAGATTGACCGTCGTTATCGCGACCATACCTTTGACGCTGTGTGGAAGAGTGCTACCAATGTAACTGATGAAGGCTGGATTGTTGAAATGAAAATCCCGTATTCGGCCATCCGCTTCCCAAACGAAGATGAACAACTTTGGGGAATGCAGGTTACCAGGAGCATCAGGCGAAACCGTGAAACTGCAATGTGGGCCCTGGGTGTAAAAGGTGCTGCTAACCAGCAGGTATATTGGGGAACGCTTAATGGCCTGACCAATATTAAACCACCTTTAAGGCTGTCGCTTACTCCTTACTTTTCGATTGCCGGCCAGCACGATCAACGCATAGAAGACAAGTCTAATCAATATTCCTACTCCTTTGGTGGAGGTGCTGATGTGAAGTATGGAATCAACGAAAGTTTTACTCTCGATATGACCCTTTTCCCTGATTTCAGCCAGGTGAAATCGGACAACAAAGTAAAAAACCTGAGTGCTTTCGAAACGGTATATGCTGAGCAAAGGCCCTTTTTCCAGGAGGCGGTTGACCTTTTCAGGAAAGGCGGTTTGTTTTATTCGAGAAGAATAGGAGGGACACCCATTAATTTCTATGATGTACCCAATGAAATGGATTCTACCGAACAGATCATAGATAATCCGGCCCAGGCCAAACTGCTGAATGCACTTAAAATATCGGGGCGGAATAACCGTGGGCTGGCCATTGGTTTTTTGAATGCCATCACCAACAATACCTATGCTACAGTTGAAGATACCAATGGTGCGCAACGCGAAATTCTTACCGATCCATTTACAAATTATAATATTACCGTTTTCGATCAGGCTTTGAAGAATAACTCATCGGTTTACCTGATAAATACCAGTGTGGTCCGCAGCAACAAATACAATGATGCGAATGTTTCAGGTGGTGGTTTCAATTTATTGAACAAACAAAATACCTGGAATGTGAACGGCTCGGGTGCTATCAGCCAGGTGTTTCTCTATAACACCGAAATGGCAAACTATGAAGCCATACGTGGGTATAAATATTATGCTTCTATTGGAAAAGTGAGTGGGAATTTTCATTTCAACATTTACCGCCATGTGATGGATCCTCATTATAACGACAATGACCTTGGAATTACCCAAAGGAATAATTTCGAAAGAAATGGCATCAACTTCCGCTATAATATTTACACCCCTTTTTGGAGGGCGCGTAGGTTTAGCGCTTATTTGAGGGCAAGCCACGAAACTGATTATACTACCAATAAAAATTTGAACCTGAGTTTTAGGGTCGGGGCGAACATGACTTTTTTGAGTTATATGGGGGCCTGGGCAAACTTTACTGTTTCACCCATCGAGCGCTACGATTACTATGACCCAAGAACTGAAGGCCGGTATTACATTAGGCCGGGTTATACCAATGCCAGCCTGGGTTTTTCATCAGATTATCGTAAGGCCCTTGCACTGGATGGAAATATCTGGTTTGGTTACGACCAGGAGGAATATGTTGGAAGGAGTTTTATGATCCGCCCCGTTGTGCGGGTAAGCGATAAGTTGAACTTCAACTATACTTTTAGAACCAGCATAACCGACAATAGTAAAGGCTATGCCGATACTGATACTTCCGGGGCCATTATTTATGGGCAGCGTGATATGACATCTTATGAAAATGTGTTGTCGGGCAGGTATATGTTCAAGAACAATTTGTCGCTAAGTTTGTGGATGCGGCATTATTGGTATCAGGGAGCTTATGAAAGTTATTATCGTTTAACCGAAGATGGTAGGCTTGAAGATACAGATTCCTATGACGGGAATAATGATTTTAACTTCAATACCTTTAATGTCGATCTGGTATTTAATTGGGAGTTTGCCCCCGGAAGCAACCTGAGCCTGGTATGGAAAAATTCGATCCTTCACGAAGACCAATACATTATTGATGATTTTCTGGATAACTTCCAGCGGACCATGCAATCCGACCAGTTGAACCAGCTTTCATTGAAGGTTTTGTACTACCTCGATTACCAGGATGTATTTAAAGGGAAAGGGTAGGGGCGTTTAGCGTTTTGAGTTTATCAAAAGATTAAGAGGTGCCACAAAAACACTACAACACAAAAACTCACAAAAAAATAAGAAGCTAACTTTAGTGAAATTTAGTGAATTTGTGCTTTAGTGGCGAAGAACGTACTTTTCAGAGAAAGCTTAACCCAACTTGGCTATTATGGAATTCAGTTTGCTGGATAGCAAGCATTTACAAAATTAGTGGTACACTACATATTTTTTCACTGCCGCTTGCGTGTGTTTGCAGTTTGTGGCC
>Ga0075111_1001434_pt1 | contig 10908 bp, 8 predicted proteins | sample AntAceMetag02UKK_FD_69787 | JGI IMG/M metagenome (GOLD analysis project Ga0075111, IMG submission 69787) | Saline lake microbial communities from Ace Lake, Antarctica - Antarctic Ace Lake Metagenome 02UKK | ecosystem: Environmental > Aquatic > Non-marine Saline and Alkaline > Saline | place... | reverse complement strand
AGATCGAGATTATCCTCAACAGGGTTTTCGAAAACCCTGTTTCACTGAAATATAGAGACAAATACTCAAATTAAAGCTTATTTTGCTGTTCCTACCAACTCTGTGCAAAAGATGGTTTTAGAATAATTGATAATCTTCGATTCATTGACTCTTAAGTATAAAACGAAGGTGCCTACGAATATGAGCGGAGGGATTACCAATGAAACCGCTTTTCTCCGTTGGATTGAATATGGATGGAGGCATACGATTAGAATTGACAGGAAACAAAGAAGTAGACAGATGGTTATCAAATAAGCCAGAGCTGATCCCCCAAGGAACTTCCCGGCTCCGTCATTCCGGATAATTGATTCGTTTTTAATCTCACTAAGAGTAAGTATTGCAAATACAAGAACTGGTGCACCCACAATGGTGGCGCTCTTTCTAAAGTGGTCTCGCTTAAGACGCAAGCAAGTAAGGGTGTAGAGAAACCACATATAAAGCATAGCCGGGAAGGAGATTAGACGAAGGATTTTGATAATTGCTACCGAGGGAATAATCTCTCTTAGAATACCAATGAGCATGAATACAGCACTCGCAAGCGCGAAGCGAATGAAAGCATGATCATCCAATGAAAAGATTTGGGTTCTCAATCTAAAGAGATCCCCAACAATAAGCGCGATAATGCATAAAGCAAGTATCTCACCATCGAAATCCCATAGCATGCTATGCTGTCACCTGGGAAGACAGATTCGGGGTTCCTATATGAATCATTGCCAAGGCATGATTTTTAGTCTTTATTCTTTGAATCTCGTCAATACCGGTAACAAATATCATACCATATTCATACCATACTAATGGGACAATGTATATTTTATGCAGGAATGAGTTACCATTCGTTAACTACTACCTTTCACCACAGTCATGCTGGAATCATACAGGATTCATGCATGCGATTATTCTTTGTAAACCGAAAATGATTTTTTCCTTCTCTCTAAAACCTTCAGAGATCAGTATGCTGGGTGTTTCCAGACTCTTTTTTCCAGGCCCGAAGGATGTCGGATGAAGCATATTCAAGCTCCTCGTTGATGCGTTGCATCAGTAGGTCAAGCTCCTCGCTGGAAAAAACATGCTTTTCGCAGAGCGTATGTAGGTTCTCGTATTCGGGCCAAAGTTTCATGATTGGTATTCCTCCTTTGGCTTGGCGATATGGGTTCCAAGCACTCTCGGTGTGAGAAAATTTGTCCTCCAGGGATGATCCTTGGCCGGCTTGTATTGTTTCTTTTCCTTTTGGAGGGGTGTCTTTTCGGGATCGAACTCCTTGCTATGGGTACTTCTCCTTTCGACTTCCTTGAGTATGTAAAGTTCCTCCTTTATGCTGGCAAGCAGCGTTCCATCGAAGGTTTTGATGACAAAAGCCTTTGTGCCCTTTAAGAAGAACCTCGGATGTAGGCCGCCTGGATACTGGACACAGGGTTGGTAGTACGAATTGTGGTACTTGATGCTGTGTCCGGCATCGATGATACGCTGAGAGACCACCGCCAGGATTGAATTGATCCCGCTCTCATCCGGAGCGTCAAGAAAGGTGCTGGTTTCAAGGTCTTTGTCATCCTTGAGGGAAAACTGCGCGTTGAACCTGGGCAGGTATTCCCAAAGGAATGCATTCGCCGCCTCGATGGTGGCGATCCCATGGCGGACGAATTCCACCGGGACACGGCTCTGAAGGGTCTTGTTAAGCCGCTCCACGCGGCCTTTGAATTGGGCAATGGAGTTGGCCTCGATCTCGATTCCAAGGGTCCTGCAGGCCCCGGAGAACTGCGTGAAGGTATCCTTCTCCTCATCGGGCTTGCTTAGCAGGCTGTATTCGAAAACGGTTCTCCTGTCGGTCCGGAAACGGGAGGGGACGCCATAGGTCTTGAGAATCATGTACAGCACGTGGTAATAGCCGTTCAAGGTTTCCTGCGTATCAAACCATGCTCCCACCACTTCGCTGGTCGCATCGTCTATGGCGACATGGAGATGCCATTTCCCGGCGCCAGGAGCCCAGACGAGTTCGCTTGCATCCATCTGGATCATTTCACCGAAATACTTGCTCCTGGGCCTCCTGGGATGCGCATCGGCGCCATCAAGAATGGAAAGTGCCGCATTGACATGCTCGCTTTCAGCTTTGCCGAGGTTCTCCTTTCTCGCAATCAGCCGCAACCGCTTCTCCATCGTTCTCTTGGTCGCTTTCTTTGAACAGGGAGAGACCAGGAATGCTTTCTTCAGGATCGAATGCAGTGTCCCGTCTGATACAGCGATATTGTAATCCTCTCTGAGGATCTCTGAGAAATGGGTGAAACTGGCAGTGCAGTATGTATCCCTATACAGTTTCTTAATCAGATCCCTTGTTTCCTCCGGTTTTGTTGTTGCCGGCTTGTGGCCCTTGTTGTGGTGGCTGAACAACGAGAGGTCTTCACTTCCATACCATCTGAGGTACTTCAGCAGCGTTTTCCTGGTGCATCCAAGCTTCGTTCTGCCTCTTCGGATTGCCGTTTCAGTGCTACCAAGGTCGACTACTTCCTTGGCTGTGCTGTACTTTAGTTGTTCATTGGGTGTTAGTTTATCAAGTTCCATCGCCTTCTATCTCCTCATGGGGGCTTTATCCCCCTCCATGGAGCATCCGCACCCCCATCTACATGAAGTTTGTGCATCTTCTCGCTCCCAGTTCCGATGGTAGCGGAGATGATGTCGAAGAACATGCAAAGGTTGTTGAATCCAGTGGAGAAAATATCAAGAACGTACCTGAGCCACTCTTGGCCACACTCCTTCCCAAAGGAATACAACGCAATCGAGATGTCGTTTTCAGAAAGGATGCAGCCAATGCATAGCTGGATGTGCTTGACCACGGCATCCCATACCCCCTTGAACCAGGATCTCCAGTAAGCTCTCGTCCGTGGACTTGCCAGTGAGAAATCCACCTTGTTTTCCAGGACAGAACGTATGTCAGAGATGCAATACTGCTTGTTTTTGACAATATCGTCAGGAAATATTGTTGAATAGCGACCATCCTTAAGACAATGGCCAACGGCAACGGTTATCGTTTCTGCCACTGGGCCATCTTCTGCTGTGTGCCTCATGATCCTTTTCCTCGAGAATGAATACTCAGGCTCTTCGAGGCATTCGCGACACAGCATCCTGTCATTGCCTTTTCTTAAGGATGGATGGCAATTCCCTTGAACTTAAGCCGCTTCGATGGTACTGTTCCCATATGTATTTGTGTGGGAGGAAGTCTTTGAGAGTGCCAACAAACAAAGGGGCTTCCTCCTCTTTTCTCCTTTAGGGGTTCTCCCCCGAGTCTTACTCCATTAAACCATAGTTCCATCCATACAGGAAAAAATCATTTGAGGAATAAGTAGAAAGAATCTTATTCGGGGTTGACCAGATGCATAAGATGGAGTATAGTGAGTTAGTATGCCATGCTTGGGGAGAATTTATGGAACATCACGATGTACGCATCCACTTCTGCTTCCGCTTCCATGTGAACTTCTACCACTCCTACCGTGGGGATACCCCTGATGAAAATGGTTTTGGAAAGGATATCCGCATAATCAGGGGTATTCTCGATGACCTTGACCGGTTGCAGGGCGAAGGCATACAGGTCGGTTGCGCCTGGGATTTCGACAATGTGTTTTCCCTTGGCGAAATGATTCCCCAACATGCACCGGATATTATCGAACGCATAAAAAAACGAATAGCCGATGGGCAGGACGAGATACACCTTATGTCTTGGAACAACGGCATGCTCGGCCTCCATACCAGCGAAGAATTCAAGCTGGCGATTGAATGGGCGAAGACCTCACCGGACCATTGCGGGAACTCCGATATACTGGGATCATTCGTACCTATCGTTCGTCCCCAAGAGTGTATGGTCACTCCATCGCACATTCAGCAATACCGCAAACTTGGTATTGAGGCCGTATCACTGTACTATAGTTCAATCCCCTTCAATGCCTTTGGATCATTCATCCCCCCCCTTCCTGTTGAACAACAATATAATCCATTACTGCTCCAAGATCCTCAAACCGGAGCTTCCATCAGACTCCTTCCAGCGATAAATCAAGGGGACTTGGCTGAATACGGGTTTAGTGCCAGAAAAATGCTCGCCCATATCCGACGGAAACAGATACGTATGAAAAATCCGACAGACCTTATGGTGCTGCTTGATATGGATGCCGACGATACTTTCTGGGCAGGCATCGTGCCTAAACCAATGGCGGCACTCATCCCTAGTTTCGCCGGCCTGTACCATTTGGTAAAAAGCATTGCACACCTTCCCTATCTGAGCTTCACCAAAGCCTGGAGCTATCTTGAAACCCACGCCAATGCAGGTAGCATTTCCATTGGTCAGGACATGGCCGATGGAGCCTTTGACGGCTATGCATCCTGGGCGGAAAAATATGACAATCATCAACTTTGGGCAAAAGTCACCGAATGTCGTGGGTATTGGCAAAAGGTTAAGGACCTTGTTTCCCATATCTACCAAACAAGCTCTGCAGAAATGGAAAATTTTGCATCGTGGAGTGCACGCTTACCTGATGGTCTGCAAACCATAGCTGAAAAAGCAATCATGCTCCGACTCCGTTTGCTTAGCACCACCCACTTCGGTTTGTCCGCACCGATCATGAATGTCCACCGCCTGGAAGTCGCATATTCGATTGCCAATGAAGCAATCACCCTCTCCAAGTATTTGCTTAACGAAGTATCCGAACTTCTCCAAACGGATGTCACTTCCATTGCAACGCTAAGCACTCCAAGTCCAATGCAAAATCCAAATCCCCTTGGCATGGAACTTCTTACCGATGGTTCAATACAAATATTCACCACCCAACAGGCAGATGAACCCTACAGCGTCTTCATTGAAACACCTTGGCTAGACTATGGCAAGAAAATACACCGAGCAAAAATCACCTCCTCGCATCTCCAAAATGGGAATCTCTGTACCAGCGGGGTCATTTCATTGGAGAAGAAAACCGAAGGACTCGTTGTGCAAAGCATGTGGGAACGTTCACTCTATCAGGACCCGCATACCGATTTACTCATTGCCGACTGCACCATGTCCTTTCCCAAAACCCCCCACAAAGGTTTCAATAAAACCAAAGCAAAAAGACTCCAACGAACCTGGGATCCCAATTGGAGGCAAACGGCGCCCTTTGAGATAGTCGCATTCAATGCGATTCCCAAGGAAACCAACATATTTGTATGGAAGGAAGATTTTTCGGGTCGGCTTAGCTCCTATACCTTGGATTATATTTCATATGGAAATAATACCATGCTGGCCTCAATAAACAACCAGGTCACCCCTAGTTTCCTGGCGCTCAGCGATGGAACACATGGGATATTAATCGCTCAGAGTACCAAAAAGCTCCATGGCTTTGCATTTTGTCCCCTACGGCAGATTATCGAGGGAACGACCCAAAGCATCTTCATGAACCCGTTTGGAACCTATTGGGGGAAGCAATACCGCTACCCAACCGCGATAAGCAATATCGGTAGATTCACCGCCCTCCTGACAGCTGAGCATCTGCATCCATCGGCTCCTTCATGGGAAGGGGAAACCGTGGATTTCACGCTCATGTTAGCCCTATACAAAGGAAGCGAACCCCCTGAGGTTTTGCTCCAGGAAGCACGACGATTCAGCAAGGAAGGAGCATCCGAATGAAAGGTATGGAGCTTAAACAGAACGATGGACAATTCTCCCTGTATATCGGAAGTAGGCTTGTCCTAGAACATTCGGCAACAAAGCCCTGTGTGCAGCTTGGCTATGGTGCATGTACCATCAATATGCCCCATGGGATGTATCACCTCCATGAAACAAAACCCACCCGATGGGAACAAGCAACTGAGTTTCATATCAGGTTAACCGCCGAAGAAGCGCTTCAGATTGAATTCCCGGGCTTGCTTACCCTCGATATCGTAGAAGAAGACCAGATGGTAAGGATCCAGATCGGAACCCAAAGTCAGAAACCATTCAATCGTCTCAAGCTCGAACTTCCATTGCCGAAAGACGACCTTGTCTTTGGGTGTGGAGAACAATTCTCACATACCGACCTCCGTGGAAAATCACTCCCCCTGTGGGTGTCTGAACCGGGAATAGGCAGAGGACCTGGTCTAGAACGGCTATTGGCAAACCTACATTCGGGTAGGGGTGGTTCGCGCGAACATACCTATTTCCCGCAAGGTTCATTCGTCACCAGCAAAGGATTCTGGTGTGCACTACAAAGCACCGCATATTCACGCTTTGATTTTTCAAAACCAGGAATGTGCCAGATAACGGTCCACGAAATACCATCCACCATTGTGATTGGAAGCGCAACTGACCACAGTACTGCAGCTGCGAATCTCAGCACACATCTCGGCCGTCAAAAGAAACTTCCCGGATGGTTGTACGATGGTCTTGTCCTCGGTGTACAAGGTGGACGCGAAGTCGTGCGGCAAAAAATTAACACCGCTGTTGACGCAGGCATCCCGGTGGCCGCGGTATGGTGTCAGGATTGGCAGGGGATCCGCATGACACCCTACGGCAAACAACTCTTCTGGAACTGGGAGTACGACCCAAAGCTCTATATGGACCTACCTGCATTCATCTCAGAACTGCATGACCAACACATACGGTTCATGGGATACAACAATCCGTTTTTAAGTACCGATGCCCCCCTGTACGCCGAAGGGCTTCGAGAAGGATATTTTGTAAAGGATTCCCTGCGGAAAACCCCATACATAACCAGTACCTCCACCTTTCCCGTTTCATTGGTGGACTTTTGCAACCCACAAGCATGTCGATGGTATAAAGACATTATCCGCACCAATATGATTGATATTGGAATGGATGGGTGGATGGCGGATTTCGGAGAGTATCTACCCCCTGATGGTACACTGCATCAAAACCAGAACCCCTACCTTGAGCACAACCGTTACCCAATCCGTTGGGCGGCTGTCAATGCCGAGGTAGTGCAGGAAACCGGCTTTGAACAGGACATCGCCTTTTTCTGTCGTTCAGGTTTTACCGGCAGTGCATCCCTTGTCCCCTTGTTCTGGGCCGGAGACCAAGCGGTGAATTTCCACCGTAATAGCGGAATTGCTTCGGTTATTCCAGCCGGAATCTCTAGCTCATTGTCTGGAATTGGCTATTGGCATTTCGATATCGGTGGTTTCTTCTCCTTCGCATGGATAAAAAGAAGCAGGGAACTACTCATGCGTTCCTGTGACCTGGCCGCATTCACCCAGGTAATGCGAACTCACGAGGGAATCAATCCGGTGGTGAACGCACAGTTTGACACCAATGCCGAAATGCTTGCCCATTTTGCCAGAATGGTACGGGTACACACCGCGATGAAACCATATCACATCCATGTGGGTACACAGTATCACATGGTAGGTAGGCCCCCCATTCAACCCGTAATCATTTCCGATAAAGGCAAATCTCGTATAGTGCATGACGAGTATCTTTATGGCGAAGACCTTTTGGTCGCTCCCATCATTCAAAATCATATACGATCCAGAAAGGTCGAACTCCCGGAGGGTGAATGGATGGATTTTTGGACCGGGCGGAAAATGACAGGTGGTAAACACCGGGTGCAAGCCCCAATAGGGCGTCCTCCGGTATTCATTCGTGCACAGAGTGAATATTGCAACATGTTTCAGAGAATAGCGCAAAAGGAGATTGGATGATGGTAAAGAGCAGCAAAGCAATGCATGCGGGTCCGATTGAGAGGCAGGTGACATTTAGAAATTTGATCGCATATGGAACCGGAGACATTTATGGCGGCGGGGCCTTCATGATCGTAGGATTGCTGTTTCTCTTCTACCTTACCGAAGTAGTAGGCCTTTCTCCAGCGCTTGCAGGTTTGGTCTTTGGTATTGGGAAAATCTGGGATGCCATTTCGGACCCGCTCATGGGCTATCTATCCGACCGGACAAAATCACGGTTCGGACGACGCCGGGTCTACTTCCTGGCAGGAATCATCCCAATAACCATCTCTTTCATCATCCTTTGGCTACCAATGAATTTCGACACCCAGTTAGCCTTGTTCCTGTATTATAGCTTTGCCTACATAGTGTTCGCCACGGTGTTCACCATGGTGATGATCCCCTATTCGGCTTTGGCCGCCGAACTTTCCGGTGATTACAAGACCCGCAATAAACTCTCTGGCGCCCGCTTGTTCTTTTCAGGATTCTCATCACTGCTTGCTGCGACCATTCCCAAGATAATCATCGACTCCTCCCAAGGCCCCCCTTCCACCGGATATGTGGTCATGGCCGTCATTTTTGGAATCTTCTTCGCTCTCCCATGGTTGCTGGTCTATTTTGGCACCTGGGAAAGTACCCAAGCCACCCATGCCAGTGTGTCATCGAATTTCCTTAAGGAATTCTTCACCATCTTCCGTAATCGTTCCTTTAGGATCCACATCCTTATGTACGTGTTCGCTTATTCCGCCATGGACCTCCTCATGGCTTTGTTCACCTATTATCTGACCTATTCCCTCAGACGTCCCGGCCTGTATTCCATTGCCATGGGGACACTCATGGTGGTGCAACTCGCAATGATCCCCGTATATGTTCGCATAGCGAACCTAAAGGGCAAACGGTTTGCCTACAGAATGGGTCTGGGCATCTGGTTGACCGGCATGGTGGGGACTTTGACGCTATCGCCTACCTCGAGCGTGGCTCTGGTGGCTTTGGTCTGCGGGGTAATCGGGCTGGGCACCTCCGCGGCGGTATTCATCCCCTATGCGATTCTACCCAATGTGATCGATGTAGATGAGCTCATGACCGGCTCACAGCGGTCGGGAGTATACTCAGGAGCCATGACCCTCACTAGAAAGCTTATCCAAGGAGCCTTGGTCATGCCGCTTATCGGGTTGTTCCTTGAAATGGTCGGTTTTGTCTCCAACGCAGAGCAAACGCCCGAGGTGATCTCGCGTTTCTTCCTTTTCTTCATCGGTGGGCCAGCATTGCTTATTATGGCAGGAATTGTTGCCGCCACCTGGTTTGAATTGAATCCAAAGAACAGCGAGGTACTGGCGAGTGAGCTTGAACGGTTACGAGCAGGCGGAAAACTCGCCGATGCACCTGCAGATGTTAAGGAAATATGCCAAAAGGTCTCGGGAATACCCCACGACACATGCAATTGGCAATAGAATAGAATCCGGATTCACACTGGGCTTGTAATCCATTCTGCATCAAATTATAGTAGTAGGCGTATGAAAAAAATATCTTTAACTAAGGGCAAGTCCACATTATTGGTGATTATTACCCTCATGGCTGTGTGTCTGACGGTACTATATGCCAATGAACCCTATTCGGGTTGGGAACAGATTAGTACCACTCATTTCCAGATCATATTCGAGCCCCATGATCATGCCTATGCCCAGGAAGTCGCATCATATGCCGATACGGTCTATCTACAATTATCTGAATTGCTGGACCATAGCCCGAAAGAAAAAATACCGGTTGTCATTGCAGGGCGTACGGCAAGAGCAAACGGTTATTTCAGTCCCATTCCTGCTAGGATCAGTATATTTACAACTAGTCCATCGACACGGTTCATGGGATCGAGAACTCCCGACTGGCTGCGTTCGGTTTTTGTACATGAGCTCACCCACTACATCCATCTAACTTCTCCTGTGGGACCTGCAAGCTTCCTTACCTCCATCTTCGGCCCCGCGATCCCTGCAATGAACACGCCACTGATGCCGGGGTGGTGGATAGAGGGCATCACTACCTATACCGAATCAACCTATGCTCTCGGTGGTCGAGGAGACGCACCTTTCTTTGAACTAGCTTACAAAGCACCTCTTCTTGAGGACAATATGTGGAGTCTTGCCCAGAGTGGATACCAATCTTCATTCCCTCCCAGCGGCCGAATTTATGTTGGTGGGTATATCTTTGTTGAATACCTTATGAACCGCTTTGGCGAGGATATCTATACCCGTATCAACCGGACCTTTGCCAACCTCCCATTCCTCGGTCTAAACCGTGCAATTCACGTGGAAACCGGCTCCAATGCCCGTGATCTGTATGACGATATGCTCGATCAGCGCAAGAATGCATTCAAAGAGCAACTACCCACCGTACAAAGCAAATTATTTTCACCAGACGACCTCGGCGATTTCCACCTACCCTTCATAACCGAACGGGGGTTGATCGGCTGGGCGCGCACCTATGGAAAGGGAGGGGCGATAGTCATCTATCCCCAGGAAGGTGGGCAGCCCAAGATCCTCAAACCAGTCTATCCTGTCGACGCACAATCATTCGATGTGACACGAGATGGGCGTACCGCAGTAGTGGCGATCTCCTATGACACGACTTCCCACCCGGCTTCAATTCCTAGTGTACCGGTGAGCTTCTCGGATATAGTACTCATCGATCTGGAAACTGGAGTCGACTACTGGCTGACGCAGGGAGAACGGCTCTTGCATCCGGCCATACGCCCCGATGGAAAAGCGATAGTCGCCACGCAGGTAATAGGAACTCGCTATCGATTGGTAAATTTAGATCTTGCGACCGGATTGCTTGAAGTTTTATACGAAAATCCCTCTGGCTCTCTGTACGAACCACGTTTCTCACCAGACGGCCAACGGATTCTGGTTGTGGAAGTGGTGCAAGGACGTTCGGCCCTAATCCTACTGGAACCTTACAAGACTGTGCGCTACCTTGAGGCACCAGGACCTGGAGGAATCTACCGGCCACGCTTCATCGATGATGTTTCGATTACATTCGGTTCCGACCGTGAAGGTACTCTCGCAGTCTATCGGCATGAAATTGATAAAAATAAACCATCTTTTGCACAGAGTTGGTAAATGATTGATATTAGAGCGATGGAAGTGGTAAGGTAAAAGGGCATTGAGGGCGCAATGGTGCAGAAGATGTGGTAGTCCCTGCCCATTGCTC
>Ga0075111_1001431_pt1 | contig 10921 bp, 11 predicted proteins | sample AntAceMetag02UKK_FD_69787 | JGI IMG/M metagenome (GOLD analysis project Ga0075111, IMG submission 69787) | Saline lake microbial communities from Ace Lake, Antarctica - Antarctic Ace Lake Metagenome 02UKK | ecosystem: Environmental > Aquatic > Non-marine Saline and Alkaline > Saline | place... | reverse complement strand
GATTTAGATGAAGGATTAAATGCATTATTCTTTACAGCATATGATAATTTTGGAAACGTTGGAGCTTTTGAAACAATTAGTTTAACAGTAGATTCAACACCACCTTCTTTACAAGATGAAACATTCTATTTAACAAAAGATGGTTCTGGAATAGGTTATTATAATTATATGATTCCTTCAGTAGAGGTTAGTTTCTATTTAGATGATACATCTGTTTCTTCAGTTAAAGCAGCATTAGGAGAATTAAATCCTTCAATTGGTACTGTTGATATTTCATGTGATGATATTTTATGTAAAAAAATAATTGACTTAAATCCAACATTAACAAAAACAAAAGGAACTCAAAAATTAGAAGTTCCAGTAACTGTTGTTGATACTTTTGGAAACTCAAAAACTTATGATTTAAAATCAGAAATAGAAATAGACAGAGAAGGTCCTACCGTAAAGGATGTTGAAAGTAGTTCAAGCTACAAAGATGGAGATACAGTTGGAATAAGTTCAAATTCAATATTAAAAGTAATTATAGATGAAGATGGAATTGGAATGAACAATGCAGATGTATATGTTGATTTCTCTTCTGTTGGTGGTGCTGCAAGTGTAAAAGCAACAAGTTGTAATGAAGATTGGGAATGTGTTTTTCCTCCAGTTGCTTTAACAAAAGATGGATTAGAAACTTTAACAGTTTTAACAACTACAAAAGATGATTTAGGAAACGCAATGTTATCATCTTATCCTATTAGTGTTTATTCAGACAATACAAATCCAGTAATACATAATATTTACGTTTATTTTGAAGATACAGATTTAGATTTCCCAACAAGAGGGGATGATTTACATATCATGGCTTTGATAAAAGATTCTTCTGATGTAATTGGGATTGGTAATTTCACTTTAATTAATGATGATAGAATTATTGAAACAAAATGTAAGATGGGAAGTAGCTCTTCAGGAAGTTCTTCAGGTTCAAGAAGTACTGTAGGTTCTTCAGGTTCGTCTGGCAGTAATTTTGAAAGAGGAAGTCCAGTAAATGATACTAATGTTAGTGTTTTTGAAACAAGTGATTTCTCAGAAGATATAGACACTTCTGGATTTATAGTTTGTGAATGGGATGTGCCTATTGATGTTTCAGGAACAGTAGTAAATGGAGAAATCGAATTAAGTTTCTTTGATCAATTTAATAATAGTATTAGTGAAATTGTAGAAGTACCTTTAATTTATGGATTATTTGAAGAAGAAGATCCAAATTATTGGGAATCTGGTTCTATCAGTTGTTCACCTTCTTTATTAGATAGAGAAATTGGTGAATTAATAGAACAAGAAATGTATTGTAGTTTCCAATTAACTCCTTTAACAGATGGTGAACAAAGAATCACTTCAATGGAATTATCGGATTGTGAGTCTGATTATTTGTCTGATTCAAGTTTAGATAATGTAGGAACAAATCCTTATATCACTTTAGTATTTGACGATGATGAGTATAATGTAGATGATTTACAAGTAGTTTGTAATGTTGAAATAATGTCTGTAGTTGGAACTAATATAGTTACTAATGAAGAATTAGAAAACGTTACAATACCTGTTAGTTTTTTCAATAATCCTTTTGGAATGCCAGATGATAATTTAATAGAAGAAATTGAAGATATTAAAGACACTTGGGCAGAAGGATTTGGAGATGTAATTTATTGGTTAAGTTTATTAGAGAAAATTTCAACAGAAGTTTGTAAAACAATAAATACAGTTGAGCAAGTAGCTGGTGTAATTTCCGGTGTGTCGGCAGGAATCCCTACAATATATGGTGGTGATACTGCAAGATATGGTACTGAAATTTTAGATCAAGGTGCTTCTGGAATGTTTGCAACTTTGAATTATTATTGTAAATTCGTAAATTGTGATGCTGGTACTGAATTATTTGGTCAAGCAGAAGGAACTGGTATTGGTAGTCTCTATAGTGGACTTGGAAATGTTGGTGGTGGATTCATCATTGATAAAATGGGTGGCGACTTCAAACAATATATGGATGTTAAAAATAATATTTATTGGTCTGCAATTACATTATGTATTCCAGGTATAATTCATGGATTAGCAAAATATAGACAAATACAATGTTTCTATGGATACTGTTTACAAGATATGAGTGTAATGGGTGTACCATATGAAGTTTGTGAAGAGCAGAAAGCATATCAAGAGTGTAAATACTTTGTAACTCCTATTTTTACTTTTTTCCCGATAGTAAATTTATTTGATGATATAATGGAAGGAATTAAGGGCGCTGTTTCAGATCCGTTTGTTGCTATTGGTTTAGTGGCTAATTGGGTATGTGCTGATTATTCTCAAGTAGGATGGAGTACATGTAGAATCGTGCATGTAATTAATGTAGCTACAAAAGCGTATAATAATGTTTTATCTATTATGAATTTGATAGATGAGTTTGATCACGATTATTGTGAAGATTTAACTGATAGTCCTCGAAGTTCTTCAAGTAGTGGAGGAATTATTGAAAGATGAATTTAGCTAAAGTGTTAAAAATGAGTAATGTTACTCAAAAACGAGTAGATATTTTGTTTCCTTTTTTAAGAAATTATGTCGGTTTATTTTCCGCAAGTAAAATATCTAATCAAACAAAAATACCTCAACAAACTGTTTCTAGGGTGTTGAATGATTTTGTTTCAAAAAATTTATTAAATTTTAAAACAAATGGAAAAAATAAAGATTTTTATTTTGATTTTAAAAAATTAGGAAGTCTCTTGATGCTGGGAATTGTTGAAAATTTTAAATCTTTGACATTTATTGAAAGTAATCAGGACGTTTCTATTATAATTAATGAAATGTTATTATTTTGTGATTCAATTGTTGTTTTTGGTTCCTATGCATCAGGAAAAAATAAAAAGAATTCCGATTTAGATTTAATTTTGTTTGGAGTTAAGAATAAGAAAAAGATTGAAGAAATTAAATTAAAATATAATTTAGAAATAAATGAGCATTATTTTGCTAAAAAATATTTTTCAGATAAAAGCATTATTCCTTTACGGAAAGAAGTTTTAGATAATCATGTGATTTTTGGAAATGTTTCAGAGGTTGTCAAATTATTTTTGGAGGCAAGTTTATGAATAAGTTAGAATGGTGTAAACAGCAAAAAAAAGGAATTGAATTAATTGATGTAAAGTTACATTTGTCTGATTCTTATATGATTGAAGCGGATGATTCAATTGTTAATATGTTGAACACTTCTGGATCCTGGCAATTAATTATTGGTTATTATGCTTGTTATAATGCTTTATATTCTATTTTAATGAAGTGTGGTATAAAATCTGAAATTCATGATTGTAGTATTGCTTTAATGAGTTTATTTAATTTTAGTGAGAGTGATGTTAAATTGATTAGTAAATTAAAAGATTTAAGAATTAAAAATCAATATTATTTAGAGAAGAATGTATTAGAAGATATTGATGGTGTTAAGGATTTTGTTTTGAAATGTAAACAAATTTTAAATAATTTGAAAGATTGTGATGTTGAGAAAGTGAGGGGAGAGCTAGAATGAATTATTGTGAAGATTTGACTGAAAGTTCAAGAAGTTCTTCTTCAAGTGGAGGCTTCGATAGATGAATAAGAAGTTTTTAATTTGGATGATTTTATTGTTAGTTTTAAGTAGTGGTGTAATTGCTGCAGACTTAAGTCCTGTATCTACATCAGAACAACAAAAATTAGACTACGCTAAACAATTATATTCTGAAGGTAAAATAAATGCGGATGGAACTTTAATAAATGTTGAAGGGGATCTTTTAACTGAAGGATATGATTATGTTTATGATGGAACTGATTTATATGCACGAGCTCAGACTCTTTCTGCAACAGTACCTGCTAGTGATTATCAGAAATTGAATTCACAAACAAAAGCATGGGAATCAGACTCAATAGATAAAACTAATTTTGCTGCTGCTGTAAAAAGTAGTCAAACATATAATGTAGGATTAACTAAAACATCCATAATATCAGATCCTCAAGATGTAACTGCATATAAAGCTGCAATTAAAAATTATGAAACTGTAGATGCTAAATTGTCTACTGCAGGAAAAACTGAGAGAGTTAATTTAGCAGTGGATGCATATATAAAAGAAAATCCTAAAGGGACAGAAGAAGATTTTTACACATCTGGTGAATATGATGCATATAAGGAAGAAGAAACCAAATTAAATTTAGAAAAGACTAATTATAAAAAAGAAATTATAAAACTAGAAAAAACAAAAGCAGTTCAAGAAAATCTTAAAGCAATACAAGCAGAAGCAGCAGCAGAGAAAAAAGCTGTAGTAGCTGCAGCAGCAGATAAAAAATCAGTTAGTAAATCGGTTTCAAGTAAATTTAAAGAAATAGAAAAAACAAACACTTACGAAATAGGTGGAGATAAGTATCTTAAAGTAGCAGGAGAAGATAATGTTTTCACAAAAGTTGGTGCTAAAGGTGAAACTGAATATTACGCTTTCGATGAAGATAATGCAAAATTATTAAAAGAATATAATGCAAAACCTGGTATAACTGTAAAATCAAATGTTCAACCTGTCAAATTCAATGAAAAAACTATGACTGGTGACGCTGATGATGAAACAACATGGAAATACATAGATGACAAAAAATTAAATGGTGACAAAGCAGGAAAAGATTTTGAAGTTCCTACTTCAACTTTTAATGCTCAAATGGGAACAGCTGCAGACGAGTATAGTAAAAATTATGGAACTGTAACTGTTATACCTTCTGAAAGAGGTCATACAATAACAGTATCTACAGCTAAAACAGATTCTAAAGATTCCAAAACTTCAAAAGAGAGAGGAAAGGTTGGAGATTCAAATTGGTTAAGTGGATTATTAGGTTCTGATAAAAATAAAGAAATTGTAGCAGAAAGAGGTTCTTACATTTATGGAAGTGATGTTTACGCAACTCAATCCTGGGAAACTACTGGAGATAAAGTTGGAGAATTCAAAGGAACTACATTCTCTAAAATTAAAAGGGATGCTGATGGAAAGGTAATAACTGATGATAAAGGAAATGTAGTAAGAGAAGATCTTAACATTAAAATGAGTGCTTACGGTAACCTAGAAGGTGACTTAAGTGGATTATCTAAAGAAGAAAGAGAAGCAATCGAAAAAACAGCTGCCTCAACTAAATTTAATCATTGGGTAGGTGGATTACAAAAAGCTCAAGCTTGGAGTTCTATTTCATCATTATTCGGTTTAGATTTAACTGAATGGAAACAAACTGTAGATGAAATATTCCATAGTATGTTTTTAGGAAGTGATTATTGGGCAGAAGCTATTTGTTATCAAACAACAGATTTACCAGATTTAGAAGAAAGTTCTATCTTTGCATATGACTCAGATGGAAATTTAATGCAAACAGCTACTATTGTAGCAACTAAACAAGTAATTAATATGCAAAACGGCACTAAATATTTATACAAAGTTTCTTTCTATGTAAGAAACCCAGAAAACGCTGGAAATAAAGAACAAGGATTTTCTAGTGGTTCATCAAGTTCAAGTTCTAGTTCAACTGCATCCGGTTTATTAGCAAGAGGAGAAATGGGTGGCACTACAACAGGTGGATTAGATAAACAAGAAAAAGAATTCTTTAACGTAATCAAGAAAGGTGCTAAAGAAATAAGTAATACTAAATCTAAAACATCAAGAACTGGAACAGATGAAGATATGGAATTTAATGTTGAACTGTCTGGTGAAAAAACAATTTATTTATTTGAAACAAATGAAGAACTTTCTCCTGGTGATGAATCAATATACACAAAAGAGGACGCAGTAGCTTCATATTCAGCATATAATTATGATAAAGCTTGTATAGTATTTGAAGGAGAAAAGCCTAGAAATCTATTTTATGAGGAAGTAGATGAGATCTGTGCAGATGTAATAGATATCTCTGGAGAATCATCAACAAATTTACCTTATGTATCAAGTGGAAGTTCTGGTAGTAGTGGAAGAGAAACTATAGGTAGTGAGTTTTCAAGTTCAAGTTCTGGTTCAAGTGGATTTACTAAATAGAATTATTCCGTTTTTTTCTACAAGTCTTTTATAAAAAATAAAATCTTTTTGAAATTATGATTAAATATTATATTGATACTTCTATTTGGATGGATTTATTAGAAAATAGAATTGGGTACAATAGGGAACCTTTAGGAGATTATGCTTTAAGATTATTTTCTTTAATTTTATCTAAAAGATATAAAATAGTAATTTCAGATTTGTTAATTGCATAGCTAGAATCACAATATTCTCTAGAATCAATAAAAGGTATGTTATTTCCCTTTGAAAAACAAACAGATAAAATTATGGTAAATAAAGAACAAGTGTTAGAATCTACTAAAATTTCTAAAGAACGTAATTTGCCAAAAGGTGATGTTTTACATGCAATAATTGCAAGAGATAATGATTTAGTTTTGATTACAAGAGATAATCATTTTAAAAAATTAAAAGATATTTCATTACATTATAAACCTGAAGAAATTATATGAGCTTTTTAGAGATTTTTTCAAAAGCTTCTGATCTTATTTTTTCATATTGTTCGTCATTTGATTTTTTAGAAATTCCCTTAAAATCAGCAAGTTTCATCATTGCCTTTTTTAATTTTATTTCTTCAATTTTATCTCTTAAAGCATTTCTTATAAATTCAGTTCTGTTTTGAAATCCTTGAGTCTTAACAATATCATCAACTTCTTTTAAGAAATTGTTTTCCATTTTCATTGTAATCATTTCAGTAACCATATATACATAGTATATACTTTAGATATATAAATGTTTTTTATTTATTATTGTAATAATTTTGGTTTATAATAAGGATTGGTCAGTTTATTTATAAATAAACAGATAGTTTTATATACAACCTTAGATTACATAAACTAAAATGGGACAACAAGAAGTATACGATTTTTTGAAAAAGAATCCAGGAAAATGGTTCACATCTAAAGAAATTTCAGAAGCTCTAGACATTTCAATTGGTAGCATCACAGCTTGCTTAAAGAAGCTGAGAAGAACTGATACTATTAAATTTGAGACTACAGGCAACAGAAACGAATTCAGATATAGATTCAAAAAATAGAATTCTAAAATAGTTTAAAACCTAGTATTGTAATAGTTGTTATTATAGTAGCTGCTATTAAAACTCCAAGACTAAGAGCTAAATAAGTTTCTTTCTTTTCTAATTTAAAGAACCACGCTAATAAAGTTCCAGTATAAGCACCAGTAACTGGTAAAGGAATAGCAACGAATAACATTAAAGCAACAAATTCCCATTTAGTTCCAATGTATTTTTCTAATTTACCTCTTTTGCTTTCAATATATTTATTGAAAGTTGTTTTGTAGAACTTTATATTCAATAATTTATCGTGAATGAATGTTAAGAAGAAGTAAACTAAAGGAATTATTAATAAATTAGCCATTACACTAATCAGAATAACTAAATAAGGATTCAAACCCATAAAAATACCTGTTGGGATAGCTCCTCTTAATTCTGAGATAGGTGCAAGACCTAGAAAAGCTATGAACAAGTATTTCATAATCATAATAATTTAACTCCCTTAACTTTTTCTTTGACAATTTTGTCTTTAAGGATAGTTTTAATGTAATCAACAGCGTTTAGAACAGTTCTTTCTGCTTCTGCTACATAAACACCTTTGCTTAATTTAGCGTTAGAGTATTTCTTCTTGAATTGTTCAACACCTTTAGTGAATTCTTCGCTAGGTCCTGTTATGATTTTATTTTTATTTAGTGTAATATCTTTTAATGTGAAGTATGCAATAACTTTGTCATCCCATTCCCAGTTTGAGTTAATTATTTCAAAATCATTTCTAGACAACATTCTTTCAAAGAATTTGAAAACTTTTTCAATTTTACAACCAACTACATCACCTTTACCTTCAGTAGGTTTTATTTCTAATGCTATTGTGTTTTTCTTTTTTATTATTTTGTTTATGTCTAGTTTCTTTTCTGTGAAAAAATCTTTAGATGGTTTGTCTAAGAATTTTTTAGAAATTTCAATTAAAGTGTTTAGTTTATTTTTAGATAAAGCTGCTGCTGCATTTCTACCCTTTTGAACAGGGTCTATTACAATGATTGGTGATGTTAACTTAGAAGAATTAACTTCAAAGAAAACATCTTTATGATGTTTAGCAGTATCTACTACTTCATTTTCTTTGTACTTCTTAGCTGCTTTCAATAGTTTAATGAAAGAACCATAATGAATAGTAAGTATTTCTAAAACGTAACCTGAGAAACCTTTAATATATGATTCAGCACCATATAGTTTGTTTGCTTTAAAGAATTGTTTAGTTAATCTAATTTCATCTTTTAACTTATCATCAGAGTTTTTCTTAACCCATAATGAATGTAAAGGAGAAACGTCAGTTATGTTTAAAGCATCTTCAGCTTTTTTGATTGATAATGTAGGAACTACTTCATAAGTAATGCTATTTTCAATTTGAAAGTAATCTCTGCTACCATGAAGTTTAATAGTTTTGAAATTTTTAAGCATTTTTTCTAATTCTTTAGAAATGTCTTTGTCTTTGTATTTGTCGTAATCAAATTGAACAAAAATATCAGCATCAAATTTATCTTTAAGCCAAGTACCTTTAGCCATAGACCCGCCAAGAATGATTTTAGTATCTTTACATTTAATTTGTTTGATGAAATTATTGATATTTTTAGTAATTTCTTTAACTTCTTCTTTAGAAGGTTTAATTTCGTCTAATACATCATCCAAAATCTTTTTGTAAGTCATATAGAAAAAAGATAAGAATTAGTTTAAAAATGTTTTCACGAACTGTATTTAAAACCAGCCTTTCTTACTAAAGGATTTATCTAATTCTTTCAGAAGTTCTTTTTGCTTTTTGTTTAATTTCTTAGGTACATCGATAGTAACTTTAACATTCTGGTCGCCTCTAGTTGAGCCGTTTAAATGTTTAATACCATGATTTCTCATTCTGAAAATAGTTTCAGATTGTGTTCCTGATGGAATTTTCAATTTTGCAGTACCTTCTAAAGTAGGAACTTCAATTTCTCCACCTAAAGTAGCTGTTATAAAATTAAGAGGATGTGTTATTAATATATCATCACCTCTTCTAATAAATTCTTTATCTTGTTTAACGTGAATGAATATGTATAGATCTCCAGTTTTTCCACCTCTTTCGCCAGCTTCACCTTCTCCTGCTAATCTGACTCTAGTTCCAGTGTCAACACCTGCAGGAATTTTAACTTTAATTTTCTTATTAACTTCAACTCTTCCTGTGCCGTGGCAACTTATACATGGTTCTTCAATCATATGACCTTCTCCATGACATTTGGGACAAGATTGTTGAACTTGCATCATTCCAAAAGGGCTTCTACGTTGTTTAATAACAACACCATCTCCATGGCATGTTGTACAAGTTTCAGATTTTCCTGATTCTGAACCAGTGCCTTTACAATCTTTACAAGAATCAAATTTAGGAATTTTAATTTCTGTTTCTTTACCAAAAGCAGCATCTTTAAGTGTAATTTCCATATCGAATCTTAAATCAGAACCACTTCTATCAGCTGGTCTTTGTTTTCTTCCTCTTCCGCCGAAAATACCTTCAAAGATATCTCCTAAATCAGAAAAGTCAAAACCTTGGTTAAATCCGCCTTGACTGAAACCACTTTGTCCACCGAAACCTTGTGGTCCGTCTGCACCAAATTGGTCATATTGTGCTTTTTTTTGGTCATCGTTTAAAGTTGAGAATGCTTCATTAGCTTCTTTGAATTTATCTTCCTGACCTTTATTTATATCAGGATGATATTTCTTAGCTAATGTTTTGTAAGCCTTTTTAATTTCTTCTTTAGAAGCGTTTTTCTCAACGCCTAAAATTTTATAGTAATCCTTGCTCATTCTTTCCTCGAACTTTATACCTGTCGCTATTTATTACTTCATCGAGTTCATCTCGAAATCTTTTCTTAAGTTTTATGCTGAACATTATTTGCCTTATCATTCTATTTAAAAAAATAAAAATAAAAAAAATGGCGAATGTCCAAATTAATTCATTTCTCATTCTGTTTTTGGTTCTTCTTTAGGAGATTCTTTTGAATCTTCATCAACAACTTCTGCATCAACAACCTTTTCATCACCTTCTTTAGGTGCTTCTTCAGGTTGAGGTTGTTCAGCTGCAGCTTGTTTGTACATTTCTGCACTCATGTCTTGAACTTTAGTATTTATTTCTTCAAGCTTCTTTTTAAGCTCTTCGATTTTTTTCTCATCTTTTAATTTCTTAAGTTCTTCGACTTCTTTCTTAACTTCTTCAAGTTTAGCTTTGTCAACTTTATCACCCATGTCTTTTTCCATTTTTTCAATAGAATAGATCATTGTGTCAGCTTCGTTAAGAGTTTGGATTTCTTCAGCTATCTTTTTATCGTCTTCAGCATGTGCTTCAGCATCTTTCTTCATCTTTTCGATGTCTTCGTCTGAAAGATTTGATGATCCAGTTACAGTAATTTTTTGTTCTTTACTTGTAGCCATATCTTTAGCTGAAACGTTTACAATACCATCTGCATCAATATCGAATGTAACTTCAATTTGAGGAACTCCTCTAGGTGCTGGTGGTAAACCAACTAAATCAAATCTACCTAAAGATTTATTGTCAGTAGCCATTGCTCTTTCACCTTGTAAAACGTTTATTGTAACTGCGTTTTGATTATCTGCTGCTGTTGAAAATATTTGAGATTTCTTTGTAGGGATTGTAGTGTTTCTTTCAATAATTTTAGTAGATACACCACCTAAAGTTTCTAATCCTAAAGTTAATGGTGTTACATCTAATAATAAAACATCTTTAACTTCTCCACCTAAGATACCTGCTTGAATTGCAGCACCCATAGCAACTACTTCATCTGGATTAACTGATTTGTCACCATCTAATCCTGTT
>Ga0075111_1001422_pt1 | contig 10950 bp, 9 predicted proteins | sample AntAceMetag02UKK_FD_69787 | JGI IMG/M metagenome (GOLD analysis project Ga0075111, IMG submission 69787) | Saline lake microbial communities from Ace Lake, Antarctica - Antarctic Ace Lake Metagenome 02UKK | ecosystem: Environmental > Aquatic > Non-marine Saline and Alkaline > Saline | place... | reverse complement strand
CCAGTTAAAATAACTCCGATAATCACCAATATTATTATTGTATATAATAAACTCATATTTTTATTTTTTATTTAGTGAAATACTTCTTGTATTTCTTATTTTAAATAATATCATTAACTTTGATTTTATCAATAAGAATGATAAAATACTTTCACCTAAATTAATTAGGAATATGGTGGCTATGGTATAATGGTTATTACTCGGGTTTGTGGTACCTGCAATCAGGGTTCGATTCCCTGTAGCCACCCACTAAATAAAAAGATGATAAAAAATAAAACTATTTTATTTTTATATTAATCTTACTTTCTAAACTCATGGGCTAAGATTTCTCCTTGTTCCAATACTCTATCTGCTTCCATTCTTGCAAGTTCTGGTGGATAGCCATATTTTATTAAAAGTTTTTTTACTGTTAATCTCAACTTAGCTCGAACATCTTCCCTTTTCTCCCAATCCACCGTTGCATTTTTTCTCACAGTTTCCGTCACTAAATGAATCAAAGTTTTCATTTTATCATCTGCTAAAAAACTTGTAGAATCATTTTCAGATAAAACTGTATAGAAAGCGTATTCTTCGTCGGTCAATCCCAACTCCTCAGCTTTAGAATCTTCTACTTTCATTTCCTTTGCCATTTGTGAAAGTTCCTCTATCACCTGCGCCGTGTCTATTTGATTATTGTGATATCTCTTAATAGTATTTGAAAGAATTTCTGAAAACTTTTTCCCCTGAATTAAATTTTTACTTTTCCTCACTCGCACCTCATCATTTAAAAGTTTCTTTAAAAGCTCAAATGCAATATTTTGCCTTTCCATATTTTTAACTTCCAACAAAAACTCTTCTGATAAAATATCTATGGATGGAGTTTTTATTCCTGCCGCTTCAAAAATATCAATCACTCCATCACTTGAAAGTGCCTCGTCCACAATTTGTCTCACTGCCATATCTACCTCTCTATTTGTTTTTTCTCCACTTGGTGTAAATTTATTTATTCTTGATTTTAAAGCTTGGAAAAAAGCAACTTCATTTTTTGATTCTTCTGCCTCATTACTTGGCACAGCCATTGCAAAAAGTTTTGAAAGTTTTCCAACTTCTGAAACAAATCTATTTTTCATTTTTTCATCAGATAAAATAAAGTTTGAGGCTCCTAGTAAAATCTGTAATTTTTCTCCCACACTAACCGTAAAATATTTTTCGTATTCAAAACCATGTAACATTCCTTCTATCACTTCTATTTTTTCTTTCATTCCTGCTATCACTTCTGCAATATCTAAAACAGCCTTTCCTTCTCCTCCACTTTGGGTATATGTTGCCATGGCGTCTCTTAGTTCTTGTCCAATTCCAATATAGTCCACTATCAAACCTCCCGGTTTATCTTTGTATACTCTATTTACCCTTGCGATAGCCTGCATAAGATTTGCTCCTTGCATTTTTTTATCAATATACATGGTATGTAAAGAAGGCGCATCAAAACCAGTAAGTCACATAGACTGAACAATCACTAAATCAAGTTCATCATGAACATCTTTTATTCTCACCGCCAAATCTTTTCTTTGTTGCTTGCTAGTATGGTGCGGTTGAAAAGATTCTGGGTCGTCACTGGAACTTGTCATTACTACTTTTATTTTTCCTTTTTTTAAATCTTCACTGTGCCAATCTGATCTTAATTCTATAATTTGATTATATAAATCAACAGCAATTTGCCTAGTCATTGCCACAATCATTCCTTTTCCTGAAAAAGTTTCTTGTCTTGCCTCAAAATGCCCCACGATATCTTTTGCAATATCAGCCACCCTTTCTGGATGTCCTACAATGGCTGTTACTTGAGCATTTTTTTGTTGTGCTTTTTGTTTTTGTTCTTCTGTGGCATGGGAAATATTTTCTATTTCTGTATCAATTCCTGCCACCACTTCTTCGTTCATTTTTATTTTTACCAGTCGTGATTCATAGGAAATGGGAACCGTTGCCCCATCTTTTACCGCTTGGGCAATATCATAGACATCAATATATTCTCCAAAAACTTTTTTGGTATCTCGGTCATCCATTTCTATGGGAGTGCCAGTAAAACCAATATATGAAGCATTTGGCAGAGCGTCTCTCATATATTTTGCATTTCCATATCTTGTTTCCATTCCATCTTCTGTTTCTACCTCTCGGGCAGAAAATCCATATTGGCTACGGTGTGCTTCATCTGCTACCACCACAATGTTTTTTCTATCTGAAAGTTGGTCAAATTCTTCTACTCCATTTTCTGGATAAAATTTTTGAATAGTTGTAAAAATAATTCCTCCGCTGGAAACTTTCAAAAGTTCTTTTAAATGTTCTCTATTTTCTGCCTGCACGGGAGTTTGTCTCAGTAGTGAAATACAGTTTCCAAAAGTTCCAAAAAGTTGGTCGTCTAAATCATTTCTATCTGTCAAAATAACTATGGTCGGATTTCCCATTTCTAGCTGCACCACAATTTGCCCTGCGTAAAAAACCATAGAAAGTGACTTTCCACTTCCCTGAGTGTGCCAAACTACTCCCACTTTTTTATCTCCATCACTTGCCGTTGCTCGGAGAGTTTCGGACACTGCTTTTTGCACGGCATAATATTGATGGTAGGCTGCTACTTTTTTTATTTTTACTTGTTTAATTAAACCTGTTTCTTTGTCTTTTTCTTCTTCGGTTTCAAAAACAGTATTATATTTTATGAGTTTCAACAAAACATCTTTTTTTAACATATTTTCTGCTAAAACCTGCATTTCAGGAATAGTTTTATTGTCATTTTTCTCTGCCGATTTCCAAGCCAAATATCGAGAATAAGGAGCAGAAATAGACGAAGTCCGCGCATCCAAACCATCAGAAATAATACAAAGTGCATTGTAGTAAAAAATACTAGGCACGGCTTTTTTATAATTCTGAATTTGCGTATACGCTTTATAAAGTGTGGCTTTTTCATCCACGGCATTTTTCAGCTCCACTACAACCAATGGCAAGCCATTTACAAATATCACAACATCAAGTCTTTTTTCATTATTGTCTTCTTTTATCACAAACTGATTCACTACCCAAAAAGTATTATTTTCAGTATTTTCCACATCCATCAATTTTACAATTTCTGTTTTCGACTCTCCATCTTTAAAATACTCTACGCTCACGCCCTCGCTAAGCATGGTGTGAAATTTCTCGTTATTCTCCATCACATCACCCATTCCTAAATTCAACACTTTCTGATACGCTTCCGCTCGGGCGCTTTCAGGAACATCTGGATTTATCCTCCTCAAAGATTCTTTAAAATGTGATTCCAAAACCACAGAAGAAAAATTTTCTCGCTGTGGATTTTCAGAGTAAGGCGCAATTTCAGGACCATAAAAATACTCATAACCTTGTTCTTTTAAAAGGTCGATAAGTGCATATTCAATTGAGTCTTCGGTTATTTTATTCATAGTTAATATATTTATTATAGCATTTTTGAAAATTCAAAAAAAGAAAAAGAAAAAATTTGCTCACGCAAATTTTTTCTTACAAATTAATCTAAATAATTACGATAATTAACTTTATTTTTATATTTACTTAAAATTTTATATATACTTGGTTGTTCTCTAAACAAATAAGATAATTGACCAGCTATTATTGCCTCAGAAATTTCGTATCTCTTAGATAGTCCTGTAACTGCTTTTTCGGCACTTATAGAGTTTCCTTTTTTATATTCTTGCAAATCTTTTTCTTTCTTAAATCCTGGAATCAATACATCAGAAGCAAACTGATCAGCCTCTCTTTCCTCCTTTGAATCAACTCTATCTTCTAAATCTAAAAAAGTCTTTTTCTTGCTATGTAGTAATATATGCCCGATTTCATGAAATAAATTAAAAAATAATATATCTTCGTACTGGCTAGTCCCCTTAACCTGACCATCTGTTTTTAAAATAATCATTACTTTATCATTAGACAACCATTTACTAATACCTTGAATTCCTGTTTTCTTAAATCCAGGAATCGCAACCAAAACAACACCAACATCTTTTAAAATCTTATCTATCTTTGGCATATATTCAGAATATTTTCCTTTAGATAATTTTTTGATATCTTCTAAAGAGTTTTTTAATTTTTCCTCGTTAAAAGGTTTTGTTTCAACTCTTTTAGCTTTTTTTTCTCCTGCTCGTATTACAGCCTCCACTGTTTTGTAATTAACCGTAGAATTATTATATCTTCTAAAAACAACTTCTTCTGTACCTAAAACTGAACTAAAAGAAAATACTTTAAAATATTTTAATAAATTTTCCGTGATATTCTGTAAATTTACAGAATTAAAAATCAATTTTTCAATTAATTCTTTATCAACTAGCTCCTTATAGGTTTCTCTATACTCTTCAATATTTTTAGACTCTATTAAAATGTGTTCTTTATGTTCTATTTTTGCTAAAGTTGCTTGATAATTTTTTTCAAGACTATTCCAGAAGTCAGCACTAATTCCTAAAATATTTTCAAACTTTAAAGCAGTTTCTGGAGTTACAGACGCCTTTTCATTAACAATATTGCTAATATGTTTTACAGTTAAACCTGTTTTATTAGATAACTCTTTTTGAGAAATATTTAAAACCTCTAATGTTTCTTTTAAGGTTTTTCCAGGATGAATTGCTTTATTTATTTTATAACTTTGTAAATTACTCATATTTTTTATTTAAATTATTCTTTTGTTTAAGAGTGAATTTTTATAATTTCTTGAATTTCAACTTCCTTTATTGTCTTATAATCTCCAATATCGTATTCTCCATATGGTTTTATCAATAACCTTGTTGGATGTTTATGTTTTAAAATGTCAATTGAAAATATTTCCTTACTTTTTGGATCATGCGGGTGTGCTCTGGCTGCCGGAGGAAGATCCATTATGTGATTAGCTGCGTCAATTTCTGACAATCTCTGAATAACTTTATCTGAAACCTGCTCATTATACTTTTTTTTTAAACTTACAAAATCAGTTACAAGTTCCTCTATTTTTTTGTTTTTATAATGAAGCTTCATATTGATTAATAATGTTAGTATTATATCAGAATTTTAAAAAAATACAATATTTTATTAACCACTATGGTTAATAAAATATTTATTTATTAAGACAGAACAGGTTGTGTGCATTATATAAAATATGTTATAATAGAAATGAGTTAGAAACCGCTTTAGTATCGTTTCTAACCCTAAGTAAAATTTCAATGGTAAAGCAAAGAAAAACTAGTAAAAAATAGCAAAGGTTGCAAGTAAAATTTTAAAGAAAAAAACTTCAACAGCTGCTGCTAAAAAAGTTGCTGGAAGTGCCCTATCACAAAGAGCACCAAAAAAGAAATAAAAATAAAAATTTTTTTATTATAATTATTAACTCCGATAAAAAATTAATGAGACTAAACTATAATTTATAAATTTCACATGAAATATTATGTAAATAAAAACCGCCAAGCAAATGGCGATCATGAGGTACATATTTCAAGTTGTTCATTTTTTCCAAATTCTGAAAACAGAATTTATCTAGGAGATTTTGCAACTTGTCGTTCTGCAGTCACAGAAGCGAAAAAATATTTTTCTCAAACAAACGGATGTTTTTATTGCTCAAAAGCTTGCCATACAGGTTAGTTTTGAATAATAAAATTATAACATAAAAAAACAAGAAAAATATTATTTTTCTTGTTTTTTAATTAACTTCAACCTCGCCTTTCATTAGTTTTGGTAAAAGTGTGTCGCGGGTTTTTGAGAGAATTTCAATTTCGTTAATATTTTTTTGAATCTTATTTAAAAAAGAAGGTGTCAATTCAGAAAATTTATCTAATTGAACTTTTGAAGGTAAAATAATTGGCATATTTTCGAAAGAATTATTCCAGACTGCATATGGCATAGTACTGCCCTTTGAGTTTTGATCTGCGTAAGAAACTGATTTAGCTTGATTTATTAAAAATAATGCGTATTCAAATAAATTGTCATCTCTGCTCCTTAAGACCATGACAGTTGACCTGGTAACCCCCTTTATTTTTGAAAAATTAACCCTATGAAAATAACAACGCATTGCACCGAATAGGATGTCATTAGGCTCAAATGCGATTAAACTACTTATGGCTTCTTTGATTGGTTTTGAACTGTCCAATCCAAATTTCTTCATTGGTATTTCATCAATTGGTATATATGTTCTATTTGATAAATCATCATTTTTTTTTAACAAAACTTTAATATTATCTACAATATCTCCTAATTTCCCAACTTTCCATCCATCAGGTAAATCTTCAAGTTTATCTACTGAATACCCCAGGGCACCTTCTCTGGCTCCGCACTGCTCGCCATTCACCTTGTATTTTCCAAACCATTCTTTGAAAATTTCTTGTCCGAGGGTTTCGAGAGTTTGGTTTTGCTCTCGTAATAACTCGATTTTATCATCAAAAGACGAAAGAATTTCCGCAATTTCTTTTTGTTGTGGGAGGGGTGGAAGGTTTATTTTGAAATCATTTAAAACTGCAGTAGTTAAACTTGGGACAGCTGAACCAACATTTAAACTTTCTAATTTTTCATTTTTTAGCTTATAAAAAAGAAATTTTGGTAAAATTTTATCTTCATTTATTTTTGTATAGAATAAAGTATCAACAGTCCAGAAAGGCTCTTCAATAAAAAATAAATTTGAAATCGTTCCTTTTCTTGGAATTAAAACTGATGGTTTATCATATAAAAACTTTTCAACATTTCTCATAAATCCTCCTGATCCGTAACAAGGAATTTTTCCATCTTCTAATTTTTTATGGTCTTTTCCATATTTAATTTCCACAACCTCCCCCAAAGTAGTTTCAACCCAGTTTTTTGGAAGTGAAAAATCCGAAGGATTTTTCACTTCTTTTTGTTTTTGATTAATATTCTTTTTTAAATCCTGTTTAGTCATTTTTATTTTTAACAATATCTACTCCAATTTTCCATGTATCATTTTCTAAAAATGCTTCGATTGTCTGCCTACCAGCTTTATTGAGTAAGTTTGAATGTGAAATTTTTTCTTGTTTTGCATAATCAGATAATTTCATTATTTTCTTACTCTCCAAATATGCCAGTCTTTTATGATAAGAATTAAGTAGGGCTTTATAGACGATTTCTTCCATTTTTTCAATACTTCCATTCGCATCAAATTCTTTAAAAGCATCATAATACTCTGCCCTGTTTATAAATTTAATATTTATTGGAACATAGCCCTCTTTAATAAAAAGATAATTATTTATAACTCTACCTATTCGACCATTACCATCAATAAAGGGATGTGTATATTCAAACTCTAAATGCAACCTTGCTACTCTTTCTACAATATTTTTTGCACTTGTTGCAAGGTATTCTGAAAAAGTATTTATTAGTCTCTCTTCTATCTCTGCAGGTATTGGGGCTATATGCCTACCAACTCTTACCAACTCATTGCCTCTTCTAAACCTGCCTGCAATATCATCATTGATATTAGCAATTAGCATTTTATGCAAAAATAATATTATCTCGTGATTAAGCTCCTTTTCTTTTGCGTTATTATTTATATATTCCATCACTCTTGCTAAATTTTTTGCCTCAAAAACTTCTCTCTGTGAGATATATCTATCTAAATCAATTTCTAATAAAATTTTATCGGTTTCTTCTAGTGTCAAAGTTGAATTTTCGATCGCATTAGAGTTGTAAACATTTTCAGATATTTCAGCAGAATTGATAAGCTCAACCACTCCCCCATTTTTTTTAAATGCTTCATAGTATCGCTTTCTTAGTTTAGCTATTTTTTGTATTCTGCTTTTTTTCATAACTTTATTATACACTTTTTCACGATTTTTACAAATAAATCGTGAATAGTATATGTTTTTTACTATTTTTTCACGGTTTTTATAAGTAAAACCGTTAAGATACTCTAAAAATACAATTCATTCATGGTTTTTATAGTTTGAAACCAATTTTTCCAAGTTGAGTTTTTATTTCACTATTCATTTTCCCCTCTTTTTCCATTTGTTCTGCCAGTTTTTCTGTTAAATCTTTCATTTTATCTTCAAAAGGAATACCATCATCTTCCTCCTCTGGAATTCCTACATATCGCCCCGGAGTTAGCACAAAGTCATTTTTCTCTATTTCTTCTAAATTGGCTGATTTTGAATATCCTAAAACATCTTCATACTCTCCCTTTGCAGAATCTGACTTTCTCCAGTTGTGATAGGTTTCTGAAATTTTATTTATATCTTCTTCTGAAAAATCTCTATGAACTCTATCTTTCATAAAACCAAGTTCCGTAGCATCAATGAAAAGAATTTCTTTATTTCTAACCTTTCTATTTCTTCGTAAAAACCAAATCGTTGCTGGGATTCCTGTATTATAAAAAAGCTGTTTTGGTAGCGCTACAATACAATCTACCAAATCATTTTCAATGAGGTTTTTTCTAATTTCCCCTTCTCCAGAAGTATTTGAAGCAAGTGAACCATTAGCAAGAACTGTCGCCATTACTCCATTTGTAGGATTTAAATGGTAAAGCATATGTTGCATCCATCCAAAGTTTGCATTTCCTGCTGGTGGTACCCCGTACTTCCACCTTGCGTCTTCTTGTAATATTTCCTGTCCCCAATCTGATTGGTTAAAAGGAGGGTTAGCAAGAATAAAATCTGCTTTTAAATCTGGATGAGCATCTTTCAAAAAACTTCCCTCTGTATTCCATGCCACATTTGATGAATTGATATTTCTAATAGCAAGGTTCATTTTTGAAAGTTTCCATGTAGTTTGATTTGACTCTTGTCCGTAAATATTAATATCCTTTATATTCCCCTGATGTTCTGTAATAAATTTTTCGCTCATCACAAACATTCCTCCAGAGCCACAAGCTGGGTCATAAATTCTGCCTTTGTAAGGCTCTATCATTTCTACCATTAGTTTTACAATGGCTTTTGGTGTGTAAAATTGCCCTCCTTTTTTTCCTTCGGCGTTAGCAAACTCTCCTAAAAAATATTCGTAAACTCTACCAAATAAATCTTTAGAATTTTCATCTTCAACTTTTAATGCCGTATTTGATATAAGGTCTACTAATTCTCCTAGAGATTTTTTATCTAAATTTGGCTTTCCAAAAACTTTTGGTAAAACATTTTTCAAATCTCTATTTTCTTTTTCTATGGCTTCCATGGCATCACCTAAAATCTGACCAATTTCTGGAAGTTTTGCTTGGGCTTGAATATTTTTCCATCGTGCAATTTCAGGAACAAAAAATATATTTTCTGCCAAATATTCATCTCTATCTTCTGGATCAGACATGTCATCTTTTTCTAATTTTTCATATAATTCAGAAAAAGAATCTGAAATATATTTCAAAAATATTAAACCTAAAGCTACATTTTTATATTCTGCGGCGTCAATGTTTTTTCTTAGCTTATCTGCGGCTTTAAACAACTGTGCCTCAAAATTATTTTTTTTATCATCACTCATTACAAATTATTATATCATAGGCGAATAAATAAAGATGGGAAATGCGTAGCATTTTCCATCTTTTTTTAATAACCCAAACAAAAAAACAAACCCTAAGGTTTGTTTTTTAAATTTAATTTTTTCTATCTTCGAAATCTTCTTTATTTTCTGATGTTAATTTTTTATATCCAAAATATATTATTGCAAATAAAAATAAGATTCAGAAAACTAAATATATAGATAAAATTGATATTCCTAAAAATTCTCCTATTTTATTCAACATATTATTTATTTAGCTTTACTGCAGTACCATAGGCAACTACTTCGGAGGCACCTTGCATTACAGTTGATGTCATATATCTTACTGATACTATAGCGTCAGCCCCCATATTTTGAGCGTCAGCTATCATCCTTGCAGTAGCTTGTTCTCTTGAGTCTGCCTGTAGTTTTGTATATTCTTTTACTTCTCCTCCAACTATATTTTTTGCTACAGCAAAAACATCTTTTACAATATTTCTTGCTCTAACTGTACTACCTCTAGCTATTCCTAAAACTTCTATTATTTCACCATCTTTATTACTTAATTTTTCTGTTGTTGATATTTTCATATAGTTAAATCTTAACATTTTTAATTTTGTAATCAAAAAATATTTATTTTAAATCTTCTTCTTTTTCTAATTCTCCGTCTTTTAATCAAATAGATCTATCTACGTATTTCATATCGTCCCCTTCATGTGTAACCATAATTATAGTTTGTCCATAATCATCAACTAAACTTCTCATAGTATCTAATACTATTTTAGATGATTCAAAATCAAGATTAGCCGTTGGTTCATCTGCAAATAATATATCTGGTTTATTTACAATAGACCTAGCAATAGAAACTCTCTGTTGTTGTCCTCCAGATAATTCTCCAGGTAAATGATGTCCCAATCCAGATAGGCCAACTTTGTCTATGACATCTAAAACATCTTTTTCATATTTTTTTTTATTATATCCCAAAGCCATCATAGGCAAAGCTATGTTTTCAAATAAAGTTAATTCTGGTAATAGAGCATAGTCTTGAAAAATATAACCAATAAAATGTAAACGAAAATCTGTTTTTTCTTTATTGCTCATTTTAGAAACTTCTTGACCGTTGATTTTAATATCTCCTTTTGTTGGTATATCTAATAAAGCTACTTGATGTAGAAAAGTTGATTTACCTGATCCAGATCTTCCCATCAGAGCTACGAATTCTCCTTTTTTAAATTTAGCACTAACCCCTTTTAGGGCATGGACCGGTTCTTGGCTATTTGGATTATATATTTTATGAATATTATTAACCTCTAAAATAATATCGCTAGAGTTTTCATTTATTTTTTTTTTAAATTCTGTTGTCATATTTTAATTATTATTTAAAGATTATCTGTATAGTAAATCCAAAACCTTCTTTTTTATTTCTTTATAAGCTGGAATTAATGATCCAATAAATCCTGCTATCAAAAAGAATATTATACTGGATGTTAATGAACTTTCTTTTAGTACTGGAACAACTGAAGCCATGGGTAA
>Ga0075111_1001419_pt1 | contig 10964 bp, 10 predicted proteins | sample AntAceMetag02UKK_FD_69787 | JGI IMG/M metagenome (GOLD analysis project Ga0075111, IMG submission 69787) | Saline lake microbial communities from Ace Lake, Antarctica - Antarctic Ace Lake Metagenome 02UKK | ecosystem: Environmental > Aquatic > Non-marine Saline and Alkaline > Saline | place... | reverse complement strand
TCGTTTATCGACCCTTCGACCCGCAAGAGGAGTCAGGAGTCTTTGACCCCGCTTATCACCCTATATGAGCAGAACGGTATCTATTGTATTCCGGCAGACAATTCATTCGTTGGCTATGATGCTGTATGTACTGCCGCCACCTCGACTATAGCGAGGGAGGCTATCAGGACAGGTATTATGCCGGAGTATCTTGAAGAGTTAGAGCCAGACCAGAACCAGTTACTTAAAATTGCAGATAAGCCAGCCCTCACGTTTGATTTAAGATTCGCGTCAAGGGCATACGAGCAGTGTGCAGGGTTGAGATGGCAACAGCAGACAGGCGACCCAACACAGACAGGGACTAAAGAGAAACCTGTAGACGTAGACGATGATGGTTCAGACTGCGTTAGATACGCTTTACAGTCAGGATTATACTATCGAAAGCCAAGCGGTTCCACTATCCAAATAGTGCCGTTCAAATCAATCGGACAATTACAAAAAGCGAAACGAAATGCTACAGACTTCGAAGACAAACAAAACAGACGAGCCTACCTCTAAAGACCGACTCAAGTATAAGTATTGGATGAGTTGGGCGAAGAGAGCAGAGAAGATGCAGCCCGTTGATGAATGGAAGGCGGCGGAAGAGCGCCTTATGGGTGGTGATGTATCTGACATTAAATCACTAGCCTATGTTAGTGGATACCGCCTACAGTACGAATCTCTCAAATCATTCTTAGACCAGACTGAGGCTCAGATTAACGTATCCGCTGCCCCGGCTTATATTGACGACCAGTTCGTAGTTAAGACCGCTGAGTGCGACAAGTTGTACCTCAAGCACGTCTGGCAGGAGCAGAGGTGCCAGATAGTTCAGTCGCAGAAACTGGACTCCACTCTACAGAGAAACGTCGGGTTCGTTCTGAATCTGTTTGATAAGAAGAAGTGGATGCCAAAACTAAAGTACCTACCCGCTAGGAACGTACTATTAGATCCTGACAGTGGTGCTGACTTTTCCAACGCATCTTCTATCGGCTACAAAGAAGAGGTATCACTAGAAACTATTAAGGGATTGTTTGAGTTGTCCAATGATGAGTTGGCTAGTATCCGCAAAGCCGCTAACTCTACGATAGACAAAGAAGAGCAACGTGAGATGGACGGAGAAGAGGGCGACCTTTACACTACGGTTACTCTCTACCATGTCTTTGCTCGTAACGATGCCGCCATAAGAATTACAGACGATGAGGACGACGAGAAGTTGCCAAGTCAATCTCTGGCAGACGAACTTTCTCTTGCGACACCGCGTAAATACTTGCAGTTTGTTAATGGCTACCACAAGCCCCTAAAGGACGAGGATTGGCCGTTTGACTTGGATGACGACGAGTGGCCTATTACCAGGTTATCATTCAATAACCCAACAGGCTCTCTGTATGGGTTCACCGATAACAAGCAGATGGCACGAATGGACATGTTCTGTGATAATCTGTTACACGATATTGAGCAGAGCGCAAGGTGGGAGGGCGATAAGAAGTTTGCCGGCGGCCCATCAGCAGACGACCTTGACCCGATTAAGATTAACTCCTTCCTGAACGATCCGAAAAAGACTTATATTCCGAATATGATTGGTGCCGACGGTAAGCCAAAGATACTTGAGATACCAACAGGTAACTTTAACCACTCATTAGTCGAGGCGTTAAAGACCGCAACTCAAGAGCGTAATGTGGCATCTGCACTCGGAGAACTATTAACGTCAGACGTAGGCTCTTATAAAGACGTAACTGCTTTAGCCGCGCGTATGCACGACTCTAACGTACACCAGCGAATCAATAGACGACTTGGCGGCCCAGAGGGGTATGAGGCTAGTATAACCGAAGATGCTATTAAGATGATGGAGATAGCCCATCAGTTCGTACCTAAACTTTCTGTGCTTGAAATACCAAAGCCTGTCTTTATGACTGACGAATTAGGGCTAGAGGCTCTTGATGTGAACGGTCAGCCTGTACAAGAAGAGGACGAGAATGGCCCTGTTACTGAACTAGAATATCAGTCAGTGCCCTGGTCAGAGGCTAGGCAGATGCTAATCAACCCGGAGGTTAAGTTAATCCAGATGGGCGTTGATGCTATTGTTGGTGATGAGTTGGCACAGTATTGGCGAACACCAGAAGATACACCTATGCGTGAGTTCAAGGTCGCTACACAGGTTTCGATAGTTCCTGGTTCTACCAGAAGTATTACTCAGGAGCAGAAGGCGGCAAACCTCAAACAGTATCTAATGGAAGTATATGCACCAATGTATCAGGCTTTAGGCAGGATGGACTTGTATGTTAAATTCGCCGGAAGATTAGGTCAATTACTTGGTATAGACAGAATAGAAGATTACCTGCCTAACGAGCAGGAAACTGAACAGTTCAAGCAGGAAGCCGACCAACAGAAACAGCAACAAGAACAACAGCAACAGCAACAGCAAATGCAACAGGAACAGCAGATGGGCCTTGAGGGACAGAGGCAACAACAGGAGTCTCAAGTGCAAAACGCTCAATTGCAGATGGAGTTTGAACAACATCAAAAGGATATGCAAGAACAGCCGCAACAGCAGCAGTAAGGAAGAAGATGCCTAACTACGAGTTTATGTGTTCCGCTTGTGAGCATAAGTTTGAAGAGATAGTGCCTTACATGAAGAGCCACAACATGAAATGCCCGCAGTGTAAGGGTGCGGTTAAGAAACTTATCTCTCGACCGGGCAAGCCTATAACAGACAAGGGCTTTTGTATGACCGGAGTATATGATAAGAGGTTTGGCAGTAAGATAGAAGGACGTAAGGATTGGGCAAAGAAACTAAAAGCTAAGGGTCTTGCAGAAATGAGTATGCAAGACGTAAAAGATATGTAACCGAGTAATGGAGACATCCGGTATGGAAGTTGAAGAAGAAAAAGATGTACTAGAGACTCTCGACGAGGCGTTTTCGGACGACGACATCGAGGAAGAGTCTGAGGCCGTAGAAGAAACTGCCGAAGAAACCGAAGAAGTAACTGAGGAACCGGAAGCCACGCCTGAATTGGACGAAGCGGTAACCGAGGAAACAGAGGTTACGACAGAGGAACCGGACAAGTGGAAAACATACGGACTTGAGCGTTATGACGAGATGACGCGAGAGCAAATCGCCAGCGACGTAGCTTGGCGAAACCGCAAGTATGGTGAACAAGCCAATGAACTTGGTGAGTTGAGAAAGAAACTTGAAGCATTAGAAGTCCCTAAGCCGGTCGAGAAACCCAAAGAGGAACGGCCATTAACTGAGGGTCAGATAGTAGACTTCAATAAGCAGTGGGAACAAGACCCGGCTAAGGCTATCCGTGAGTACGGTGGGCTTGACGCTATTGTAGAAGAACGAGTTGCTGAGATCCTGAAGAATAAGGTTGAGCCTGACATGACGGCCAAGCTTAAAGAGCAGGCTGACCAGATGGAGTTTGAGAATTTCACACGATCAAACCCTGACGCTAACATACCTGCAATGCAGGAACTAGACAAGTTTCTTGGAAACCCAAGACCGTATGGCGAACTTAACGAACTTGCAAAACTAGGATTAGCAAACGACCCTATATACAATGAGGTTTCACTTCTAATGCGAAAGCACGCAACTCTCTCACTCACAGAGGCGAAGAAATTTGCCACTAAGTCTGTCAAGACAGTACAGACGGCCAAGATCAAAGAGGCTGTTCGCAAGACTGACGCGGTAAACACGAAAACGAAGAAGGCCGTTGCCCCCAAGCATGAGGTCATGTCGATGGACGACGCCTTTGATGTAGAGGACTAAGGAGTTTTATTATGTCAGTAGCAGATGCAGTAACAGCCAGAGGTATGTCGCAGCGCATTGACCGCGCTTTGCCCGGCATACAGCAGAATTTTTTCAATCAAAACGCTCTGTTGAAGATTATTCAGCAGAAGGGTAATATCAAGTGGAAAGGCTCTCATACAGAGTTTGACTGGTATATCCGCAAAGAACCAGCATCGAGTGACAACCCTGATTGGGGCGGTGGCGAACTAGGTATCAGGACGTTTGAGGAAGTCGATCCCGCGAACAAGGCCACGCTGCCTTATTGCTGGCTCGAAAAGACCTACGGCGTTTCTGACAAGACTCTTGAGGCCAATAGGCATTCAATGGGTCGGCAGAAGATTTACGACTCTCTCAAAGAGAATCTGAATATAGCCAAGATTTCGCTTTACAATACCTACGGCCCCTCGATTTACACCGGCTCAGGAACAAGTAACCAGCCTACAGGTATTATTAAGGCTCTCGGTTCACCGCTTGAAACGTCTAGCTCTGGCGCAGTAACCGCCGGACAGACCTATGCAGGCAGAACACTTAACACAAGTGCTATCACTACCTATCAGCCGGAAAAGGCTGGATGGGATGACCCGCAGTTTGCACCAGAAGTTATCGGCCTCCACGAGGTTCCTGGCGTAAGTTCTTCGCCTAAGTGGACTGCTGACTGTCTTATCGCTCTGGCATATATGGCAGACGAGATGGCTGTAACAGCGGACATTTCAGGTACAGGTGAACAACAGAAGCCTGACTTGGCGATAATGAATCGTGATCCGTTCAACGCTCTCAAGGCTAAACTTATCGGGCATCAGCAGTACAGTATCCCGGTAGGTAATCAGGAACTATTGCTTGCTGGTTGGGCGAACATACAGGTTGATACTCTCACTTGTATCAAAGACAACAACGTGACTGACGATAGCAATACGACTGCTCTTGAGCGAGTCATTATTCTGGACTCCAAACAGTTGCACATCGCCACCACACATACCAAGAAGGAAGGACTCATCATCAACGAGTTTGAAGCTGACAATCCTCTGGTATCTGGTGCATATGGTGTGCTGAGAATGAACTTGGCGTTTATTCTGTCAAGCCCAACCGCAATCGGCTGTATTGTTGGCTGTAACGACTAAGCTGATATTCAGCATGAAAGGATAATATTATGAAGACGAGTGATTTTGGAAATATGATAAAGTTCGCCGGGATGGTTGGTGCGACTTCCGATTCAGAACTGTATGAGTACACAGAAGAGTTTAACACCTATGCCGCAGGCGATTGGACAATTACTACTGTTGAAACTGGAACAGGTTCATCAACAGAGGCTATCGTAGCAGATGGCTCTGACGGCCCTTGGGGTGTCTTGAAGATTACTACGGCACAGGGCGCAGACAATGGCGACCAATTACAAGGTCCCGAGGCTGTTAAACTTGAATCTGGCAAGCCTTGTTTCTTTGAGACTCGGATGAAGGTTAGCGATACTGGTACCGCCGAGTGGTGTGTTGGGCTTAGTATTACCGACACAACCCTAATCGGGGCAGGCGACCTGTCGGCATCTGATTTCGTCGGTTTTGTTGGCGGCCCAACGGATGCTTCGGCAGATACGGTGTTGTTCAGGTGTATTAAGGATTCGTCCGAAACCGACTCTGATGAGTACACCGTAGCAGACGATACGTTCTACAAGTTTGCGTTCTTCTATGATGGAGGCGGTACTGTCTACTACTGGATTGATGACGTTCTCAAAGGGACACACACAACCAACATCCCCGACAACGAGTACCTTGCTGTCAGCGTTGCGATTAACTGCTCCACCGCATTGGCGGCACTTACTACGTCTATCGACAAGTTCAAAGTGATTCAGAAACGCTAAATTCTTCCCCTTCTATGGGTGGGGCTTCGGCCCTGCCCTAAAGGGGTTAGGGAGAGCAGTATGTGTCCACAAGATGAGATGTACAAGACGGTATGTAAGGACAGATTCGATAGCCTTGACCGCAAGATAGATAAAATATATGACGCTCTACAAGGAAGCAATGGCGATGGAATGAAAGGACGCATTATACGCATTGAAGAAGAACAGAAGAACTTACGTAGATGGCGCAACGGTATGATTGCTTCTATGACAGCGGCTATGACGGCACTAGGAACATGGATAGGCACGAAGTAAACCAATCCTTGAATAAAATCAGCCGCTTGGCTTTAGTTCATCTTGCTGGCAATTCCGACACGGACGAACAAGAGGCGGCGGTTGACGCACTTATTTATGAAATAATACCAGAGTTAAAGAAACTATTTTTGGAGTAACAATGAACGACAATAACCTAAAGACAATTCAGGGTATCTGGCAAACGGTTGGGACCGTGAGTTCCACGGACACTACTCCTCCTGTTGCCGAAAGAGGGTACGCCGCCGTTGCTGCTCTTGCCAACACAAGCATCTGGACAGCAGGCAGGGACGAGAACATTGGAGAGTTTAGATTCGCTGGCGACACTAACGGCGATGACTTCGTTGTTGATGTGTACGCTTCAAGGGGTGAGGATTCTTTCACTCTTGTTTGCACGCTTACGATGGTAGTGGGCCAGCAGGTAATCTCGACAGGACTTCTCGCTGTAGATACGATTACAATCTCAGCAGAGGCATGGCTCAAAGAGATAACTGAGGTAAACGGAGAGACTGATAAAATTGGTCGCATCGTCCTGGACCTTTGCGGTTATGACAAATGGGCTTTTGTTCCCACCACCCTTGACGGGCCAATGACAATACAAGCGTCGGGATTCTAAACATGCCTATTAGAGAGATTGAAATAGAGTTACCTACACCAATAGAAGACTTTCTCGTAACCAAATCCGAAGAAGAAGGTGGTCCTGTTGGCCGGAGCCGAAAAATGGAAACGCCATTTGGGCGACCAAGATATAAATAGGCGATTTAAGTGATGAAGATTCTAATATTACTACTACTTACTGCCTCGTCCTTTGGGGCCACGTATTACCTTGATGCTTCGGCTACGGGGGCTGGGGATGGTTCTTCGTGGACGGACGCTTGGACTACTATCGCTCAGGCCCAAAGTGTGCTTGTGGCACTGGACGACAACGGTTCTGGTGATACGGTTCTGGTTCGTGATGGGTCTTATGGGTCTTATGGCGAATCGGGTTACAATGAAGGGACTGTAGATACTCGTACAGACTGGCTTACTTTCCAGGCAGACACAGGGCATACGCCGGTATTGACTTATATTTCAATAGACAACCAGAACGGTCCCTACGACGTATATCTTGCGTTTGATGGCTTTACCATTCAGCCAGCAGCGACAAGAGCAGCCTGTGTCGATGTCAGGAGTTCAAATTACTTTAAACTGCTTAATTGTAATATCATCGGCCTGGGCAACGATACCGTAACTGCTACAACCTATGGCTTGCGGGCATGGGGGGCTCCAGACCACGTAACTGTTGACGGATGTACTTTTTCGGGTGGTGATAATACAGGTCGATTCGACGGATTTGCTTACGGGATATACGCCATAGATGGCGACAATCTTGTATTTACAGATAACGAGATAAAACAGTTTAGGCTCACTGGCATAGAAACCTCCGGTAATATCAATACCATTACTGGCAATAATATCCACCAGATAGGCGGCGACGGTATTACGATCGGTGGCGGTGATGGACCGGTACTGATAGAAGACAACGAGATACACGACCTTTACATTTACACCCCAGACCTAACGGAAACCCCTACTGATACCACATGGAGCGTAGACGGCCTGACAATGACCAACGCCAGTGCCACATGGGGCGCTGATGCCCCATTCTCATGGGAAGGCAATGTGGAAATAAGGGTTAATTCTGGAACCAATGTTAATACAGGTGATAACGAAGTTGTGGTTGGAACCGTTGTCAGTCCTACCGAGATACTTTTAAGTAAAACCATCAAGGATGATCCAGGGGGAGCCACACCGTCTAACGTAGATTATTATTTTATAAGCGTAACACATGGTGACCTGATACAGGTTTACGCTACCAGCAACTCTTCTAATGTTACCATAAGAGGTAACCAGTTATACGACTGTTATGGTCAGATAGCATGGCTGAACCCGCTAAACAGCTCGAATCAACCTTCCGGGATCGGGGGACATGACTGGATATTCGAGAACAATCTCTGCTGGAATGACTATGCGGACGGACAAGCTGAGTACAATGGAACCGTTTACATCGGTCACGTAGATGGTGTTGTAGTCAGGAATAATACCGTAATTGGGAGGTTGGATTTCAGTGATTCAACTGGCATCCAATTACACAGCAATATCGTCGGGTACATAACCGGCGGTACGTTCACCAGTAATGACTACAATATCATCAACAGGGGATGGATAACAGCAGGGATTAATACAACGTTTATCCATCCAAACGCATACGCATGGGACGATTGGGATGACCCTGTGTTTACAGGAATATTCACAGATTACCCGACCGACCTTACGCACGCATCAGCAATAAGCACAGGAGTCGGTCACGGAGACCCAGCGAACTCGACAGCGACGGACATACTCGGTAATTCACGCGACGCAGACCCTGATGCGGGGGCTTATGAGTATATTAATCCAACCAGATATTTATTAGGAAGTCAATAAGATGAAGTATATTGTTTTACTATTGCTACTTTGCTCTGTAATGTTCGGTGCTGAGGTTAATAAGTATGTTGACACTGGTGCTACAGGCTCGGCTGATGGTTCCTCTTGGACTGACGCTTGGACATCGTTGTTCGCGGCTGAATCTCAGAACGTAGACCTTGTTACTGCGACTGACAATTGGATTATCAATTGCAAGGCAAGTACAGACGCTGCAGATACAACAGCAGTAGTTTGGGACGGGTGGACTACAAATGCAGATTATGACGTTGAGGTTCGGGTTGCCGTTACTGATAGACATGATGGTACAAGGGGTACGGGTTATCGCATCGTTAATAGTGTAGGTTACTCTGTTACATTAGATACATCAGATGATGACTTTATTACATTGAATGGTTTAGCTGTTAGTAATGGTGGTGGGGCAGGCTCTATTGCTTATAAGCTTGGTACTAGCAGTAAAGTATTGAATTGTTTGGCTTACAACAGCGGGACAGCTGGTTTTTATGCGGCATCTGGCCCAACTGGTATTGTCATTGTAAACTGCATATCTTTGAATTGTGTTAATAATTTTTATATTACACCGACCGGAACAACCATTGCTAATTGTACCGCAATGGGGGGTACTTACGGTTTCCGGGTTGCTAATTACACAAATAACAACCTATATAATTGTTATGCTGGTGGCAGTGCAACCGCAGATTTCATTAAGACTGGCGATGATTACACTTTTGCCCTGTACTATTGTATGAGCGAGGATGGCACGGCAGACGATTGGGGCGGTTCAAACAATACAGTCAGTATTGCTTATTCAACAGATAACTTTACTAACGTCACTTCAACAACCGAAGATGCAACCCTAGTCTCAGGTTCAGCATTAATAGATGAAGGTAATGACTACGATGGCGAAACGTGGTGGCCTACGCAGTGTGAAGATAGCGGCGATGGCTTAGATATAATCGGAACAACTAGAGGTGCATCATGGGACGTTGGAGCTTTTGAACTTGGAGCGTCAGGTGCAAGCATACCAATTATAATGACAAATATTAAACGGAGAAAATAAAATGAAGAAACTAGCAATAATTCTGATGCTGCTTATATCTGTGACCTGCTTTGGCTCTAGGTGGTTAAAGGAGGACACTGCCGATACTGTACTTGTTGGTCCCTTTCTTGATGCCACGGACGGCAAGACGCTGGAGACTGCATTGGATGTTACCGGCTGGACTTGTAATATCTTCAAGGACACTGACGCCGCCACGGCATTAACAGTAACGGCCTCGGCTGGTGATAACGATGCGACACATAAGGCAATGGGAATGTATTCCTTAGAGCTTACCGCCGCGAATGTAGACACAGCAGGTAGGTTCTTTGTTGTAATCACAGACGCCAATGCCTTACCTGTCTGGCATGAGTTTATGATAATGCCGGTTTCGACTTACGGCTTTGTAGACGGAGGGGACTATCCTCATGTAGATGCTTTACAGGTCAATGGCAGCACTCCCATCAGCACTACAAACATATCTGCCGCTGTTTGGAATGCAGCTATTAGCACTTATGATACCGCTGCCACTTTCGGTCTTACGAACCAGGTTGCCGTAGAGTCTGCTGCTGATATTAAGACTGCAATAGAGGCGGGTGGTTCATCTATTGCATCAATATTAGCTGATACAGGGGAGTTACAAACTGATTGGGCAGACGGTGGCCGCCTTGATCTCATCCTCGATACAGCCGCAGCGGGAGGCGGTGTTACTGCTAATGATATCTGGAATGCAGTAATGGCCGATCATTTGACACCCGGTAGCACAGGAGCAAAATTGAATACCGGCGGTGGCGGTGGTCGTTATAATCAGTAACAATGAAATATTTTTTAAGAGGTGAATAAAATGAAAAAAGTATTAACAATTTTAGCGGTTTTAGTTTTATTGGCTTTACCAGGTTACGCAAGGTCGGTCCCTGCTGTTGGTAATGTTGATGGGGTTATTCTGCACACGATCCAAGTACCATGGGAGATCGCAGACGAGCATGTAAGTGCAAATGTAGAGCCCAATGCTTTGTCTGTTACCACAAGGACTAAACTACTTGTTGATGCAGCCATTGCTACAGACGTTGCTGCATCTGGTGCTACCGGTGATGAGGAGATATCGATATATCCGCTTAATTCCGAATGGAACGCTATAAGGCTCCGAGCTATAGGAATAACTGACGGTGGCACTCGGACGGATCAGATCTATTTCGGATCGTTGGGCGGCGGCAAGGACTGTGAGTTAAGCCACGCAGGTCAGCTGGCTTGGGTTATTGGTACACAACAGTCAGTCTATGACCAGATAACCTTTACATCTGGCGGGACGTTTGAGCCTAAACCTGGAGACCTTGTGACAGGGGTTACAAGCAAAGAGACGGCTGTAGTCGTATCAACGACTCTGTCGGGTGGGTCGTGGGCTGCAGGTAATGCCGCAGGCACTATTTGCTACAAGTCTGCTTCCGGTACATTTACAGCTGGGGGTGAGAATATCAGTATTGTTAATAACCGTGGTCAGACTCAAGGCAATGTTCTGT
>Ga0075111_1001414_pt1 | contig 10982 bp, 17 predicted proteins | sample AntAceMetag02UKK_FD_69787 | JGI IMG/M metagenome (GOLD analysis project Ga0075111, IMG submission 69787) | Saline lake microbial communities from Ace Lake, Antarctica - Antarctic Ace Lake Metagenome 02UKK | ecosystem: Environmental > Aquatic > Non-marine Saline and Alkaline > Saline | place... | reverse complement strand
AACTCATCTAATTGTGCTTCTCTAAGTCCAATTATGTTCAATATTTCATCTCTTAAATTTTTTAATGATATTAATTCATCTTCAGAAAAATCTTGACCCATTGAAACTTTTATGTTGTTCTTTTTCATTAAAGCTTCTTTTGGTTCTTCAATTGCTCTAGCAAATTCTTCATGATCTGTTATTTTTCTAGAAATTTCAGGTAAATGTAATTCATACCAATCTCTTAGTCTTTTAGCTAACTTGTTAATGATTGAATCTAAGTCTTCTATGTGAGCAGTTAATTGAATTATGTAGTAATCTTTTGTAATACTCTCTTTTATTTTCTTACGAGTGTATATAATAGACTTTTCATATAATTCTTTGTTCATGTTCGTAGAAGTAACTACCATGTTTTATAAAAGTTGCTATAAATTAAAGAATAAAGTTTTTTGCAAGTTTTAGAGGTTTAAGAAATACAAAATTTAAACTTTTTCCAATATCTTTTGCATTTATTTCATAACTTCCAACATCTTTAATTAATGAAACAGCTTTTTCAACTTTTGTAGGTTCAAATTGTTTTAAGTAATCTTCACCCATTTGATTAATTGTATCGTGACTTTTTGATAATACTTCAAATCCTTCACTATTATTTGGATATATGTTGATTCTTGCTAAGGAGGAAGGTATGTTTCCATTTAATTCTGTATTCTTTGAATAGGTATCTATCATTTGAACTTTTTGTGCATACATAAAATAAGTATTTCCATTACATTCAATAGATTTTTTTATAACCGGACTATGTTCATAATTTTTAATCCTATCATCTTCTAATTCCGTACAAGAACTACCTATAATTGATTCTAATTCGCCGACTATGTCTTTTAATTTTCCAATTCCTTCTACTACTAAAGGTATGTTTTCATTTTGTTTTGTTGCGTATATTAACATTTTTTACCAAATTTAATGTTTTTTGAAATCATTTATAAAGGTTATCATTTTTTTAGTATTATTTATCACTTTATAGTGACAACTAACCAAAAGCTTTATAAGTCAGTTATGGTTTTACCATTCATAAGGGGTAAAAAGTGGAGAACCTAAGAGGTACTAAAAAATGAAGAAATGTCCAGAATGCGGTGATGAAAAATTAATGCATGTAAAAGATAAAGGTGAAGTAGTTTGTAGAAGTTGCGGATTAGTTCTAGAAGAAAAAATGGTTGATTTTGGCCAAGAATGGACTGAACATGATAATAATGACGATTCTAAAAGAAGAGCAGGTGCCCCACTGACATATACTCAACACGATCAAGGTTTAGGAACTGAAATTGGTAATAGTTCTGACTTATATAAATTAAATAACAAAGACAAATTTAAGAGATTAATTAAATGGCAAAGAAGAGTTTCTACTGCTATTGAAAGAAATTTACAATTAGCTTTATCCGAACTAAAAAGAATTAGTTCATATTTAAAATTAGCACCGGCTGTTGAAGAAGAGTCTGCTAGAATTTATACTTTAGCTGTTCAAAGAGGATTAGTTAAAGGTAGAGGACTAGAACATATTGTTGCTGGTTCTGTATATATTGCTTCTAGAGTTAATGATTGTTCTTTAACTATGGATGACATTTGTAATGCTTCTGGTATTGACAAGAAAACTTTAGGTAAAAATTATAGATTTATCCTAAGAAAGTTAGAAATTAAGTTAATGCCTGCTGATCCAATTAATTATGTTTACAAATATGCTTCAGAATTAGGTTTAAGTCCAGTGACTCAAACTAAAGCTTTGAAACTTATTGACAAAATTAAGAATAATGGATTAAATTCAGGAAAAAGTCCTAAAGCTATTGCTGCTGGAGCTATTTATTTAGCTGCAATTATCAATGGTGAGAAAAGAACTCAAGAAAAAGTAGCAATGGTTTCTAATGTAACTGAAGTTACTATCCGTAATAGATACAAAGAGTTCTCAACAAAATTAGGTTTGGATAAACAATTGAGTAAAATCCAAGCGAGCGCTTAGAGGTTATAAAATGAAATTTGAAGGAATTGAAAACATACCATTAACTGAAAATATGAATTATACAGAAGCATATTTATTTATAGATGACATTATGAATCAAAATGAAGATGTATCTAAAATAGAATTTATAATTAAAAGAGATTTAAATAATTCCGATAAGTGTGTAATTTACGGAAGACAAGATTCTGAAGAAGGACTTTTTGAACATATGAAAAAACCTTTTAGAGGTGCTTTACATAATCACCCTTATCCAGTTCATAGAGGAGAAGACTTAGATTTAATGATCCAACATTGTATGAATGACAAACCAAGAGAAGTTTTACATCTTTACATTGAAAATATAGACGAAAAATTTAAAGAATTTAATTTCTATGATATGAGTATTTGTAAAAAAAGAGCATTAGAAGAATTTAATGATATGTAATTACTCTTCATCTGGATAGTTTCCAAAGAATAAACATTCTATAATAGTCTTACCCAATATACTTTTATTTGTTTTTAGAATTTTTGTTTTAGTATGAGGTATCTGTTTCTTTATTTGATCATTGATTATTGAACAATGTTCGTCGTTAACATCACTTATTGTATGTATTAAAGCAAAATTTGTTTTCTTTTGGTCTATATTCAAAAATAATTTATTCATTGATCTTTTTATTTCTTCTAAATCAATACTTGTGGTAGTTCCACTATCAGAAATTTCATTAATATTATTTATAGAAACTTTTCTTACTCTTAATCCTTCTTCTACTTGAGCAATTTCACTAATTAATTCCATTGCTGCATCATTCTTTTGCATTTCTTTAGTGAATTTCCAATATTGAACAGATGTTGAAGGTATTAATTCATCTAGATTAACTTGGTCCATTTCATCTGCAGAAAGTTTATTGATCTCAGAGAATAATTTTCTTAATTCAAAAACGTGTTTTTTATCTCCTTCCAGCTCTAACTGTATGTTCGGAGTTTTTATTTTTAATTTAAGTTTATCCATAATATTATTTATATGTATAAGTATTTAAAGATTACGTAACTATGTGTAAGTAATTAGTTTAGTCAATTTTCCTACTTTTAAACGAAAGATATATAAAGAAATAATGTAATATATACGTTAGAGGTGATTGAAATTCCAGAAAATACTCCAACAGATATGATAGTACAATATCGACAACAAGGTTATGATGACGATTCTATAATTAAATCCTTACAACAACAAGGTTTTGATTCTCAACAAATTTTTGACGCTTTTAACCAGGCAGATTTAAAATCTCAAGCAATTGCTTCCCCCGTTCAAGGTATGGAAGAACAATCTTCTGGTGGCAACAATGAGCAAATGATTGAAGCCATGATTACTGAGAAATGGAAAGAATTTCAAGCTAAAATTGATTCTTTAACAGAATGGAAAGAAGAATTTGAATCTAAAGTCCTTAAAGTAGAAGACGAAATAAGACATATTAAAGAAAATTATGATAGACTTCATCAAGGAGTTTTAGGTAAAATTTCTGAATATGATAGTAACCTAAAGGATGTTGGCAGTAGTGTTAAAGCTATGGACCAAGTATTCAAACAAGTTCTTCCAAGTTTAACTGAAAATGTTAATAGACTTTCCAGAATGACTGGTCAAGTAAGAAGAGTTCCACCTAGACCACCACAATAATAAATATATTTTTTTTAAAATTACTTCTCGCCTTTAAGAAATGTTACTGCAAAACCTGCAATTACTAAAACTAACAATGTCCCCAATACTTGTGGACTAAATGCAATCTGTTTGAAATGTGATTCATATTGTGAGTCTACTTCCCCATCTTCACCAGCTACGTAAGAAGCTTCTCCTAATGCAAATAAGAAGATAACTATTGCAATGATTATAAATGTCCAATAAACTGCAGGACTTTCACCAATTTTAGTAAGATCTTTCCCACCAACACCAAATATCATTAATGTTAACAGTATAAAGAATGCTAATACTAATATTACTACAAACCAAGGAGCCATAAAGCTAATCATTGTTGTAGCAGGTTTAAAGAATAAAGTCATAGCTGCAAGAACAAATGCTATGATAGCACTAATACCTTGATTTTCTATAACTTTTGTTTTTAATAATACAGAATAAACTAAAACATAAACTAAAAGAAAAGTAAAAACTGGAGCGAAGTTATTCATCAGTCCAGTGTTTAGTAGTGTTGCCATTTGGTATTAAAACTATTTGTAAGCTGCTATTCTCGCTTCTAAATCTTTAACTCTTTCTGTATCATTAGCTTTTCTAGCTGAAAGTAATAAATCTTCCAATCTAGCTTTTGTAACATTCTCTGAGTCTCCACCTGTAACATATTTTACAATTAATCCGAATACTATTAAGATTATTGCAATTGCTTGAACATCAGGGTCAGTTAACCAATTTAATATTGGAATGTTTGAATAATTCCAAAAGTTAACATTGTCTGCGAAAATTAAAGCTACTATACCTAATGCAGTCCACACAGTCCAACTACCAAAAGGATTCTTCTTTTTCATATCAAATCCAGTTGCACCAATTAAAATTAAAGCTAAAACCACACCAACAATAACCATCATTACTTGAGGTATTGATTGATTTATAATATCAATCACATCAAATTGTTGATATCTTCCTGTTACATGAGGAATTACTGTTATTGCAGATAAAACCAAAGAAAGAACTACCTTCAGCTTATTTCCTTTATCTTCAAAATGTAATACCATTGAAGATACTGCATATATTATTGTGAATATTAAAATAAACGGTAGAACTATATCCATTAGTCCAAATTTTTGATCCATGCTTTGTAATGCGTTTGCGAAATTTATATTAACCATATTTTATCAACCTCTTGTGTTTTTTATTTGTTTTTTCATATATAAACTTTTGGTTTTTCAAGTAGTAATTTAAGGTTTTTCTTCTTCTGAAGGTTTTCCTCCACCCCATGTGATGAAAGCAATTACTCCTCCAACAATCAAAAGTAATAATATTGAACCGACAGCAGAACTATCCATTCCACTCTCTACGAAATTAAAAGCTATTTCTAACCAAGTACATTCTCCACCACAATATCTATTGTTCTCTGCAGTCATTGCGTTTAAGAAAATTATTAAGATTCCAATGAACATTATTACCATAAATGTGTATCTTGCCCATTTTTCTTTAAGGAATACTCCTTCTTTCATATCTTCTGCTTTTGTAAAACTTCCTACTAAAAGTAAGAAAGTTACAGACAATATTAATAATAAAACCATATTAGCTACAAAAGAACTTATTGAAGCCACTAAGCTTGTTGATGAAATTACTAAGAATCCTATAACAAATGCAGCCATAGCGTTAAGATTTTTTCTAGAAACTTCTTCTTTGCCTACTTTTTCAATTCCAAACACTTTAGTTTTTTCTAAAATTGCATAAACAATTACGAAAACAAGAAGAAATGGAAGTACAACATCATAGATTCCTATTTTATCCATGAATTGAATAGACCCAACGAGATAATTACCTTCTGCCATATAATCTTATTTCGGGGTTTTTACTATATAAATGTTGCGTTATTCTATTATAAAAAATATTTAAATTTAATCACAAACCAAACCTATTTAAATGAACTTTATTTATATTTGATTATGGATAAGAAATTAAAACAAGAATTTGAAAAAGAAGGTATCAAAAGAGAAAAAACAATTTTACTTTCAAGAGAGACTATTAAAATTAGTAAATTAATCATTTCTGCAATACACAATAACAATTTAAAAGAAGCAGATAAGCAAACTAAAGTTATTTTAGATAAAATCAAAGAGATTAAAAAAATTAAATATGAAGATGCAAATTATTCAATGGCTTTTCAAGAATATGTTGAAGCGATTTTATTATTAGAATACGCTAAAACTTCTAAAATATTGCCCTTCTCAAAGTTTTCATGTTCTTCAAGTGATTATATTTTAGGACTAATTGATTTTGTTGGAGAACTTCAAAGAAGAGCCGTTTTAGAGATCTCAAGAAATAATGAAAACGAATTACCAAAAATTTACAAAGATGTAACTAAAATTTATAACCACTTACTAACATATAGTTTTAGAGGGAACATTAGAAAGAAGTTTGATTCTGTTAAATACATCATGATTAAGATGGAAGACTTACTTCTACAACTTAAACTAAAAAAATGATTTCTGTTATTTTGATTGAACCACAATTTGAAGGCAACATTGGAGCTATTGCTAGAAGTATGAAAAACTTTGGTTTTTCTAATTTAATACTTGTTAATCCTAAATGTGAACTTGGTAACGAAACTAGATGTAGAGCAAAACACGCTAATGATATTATTGACAAAGCTAAAATTGTTAAACGATTTCCTAAAATGGATTATTTAATTGGAACTACTTGTAGAACTGGTAATGATTATAATATTCCAAGAAATCCTATTACTCCAAAAGAATTGAAAAAGATAATTCCTTCTAAAGGAAAGATTGGAATTGTTTTTGGCAGAGAGTCAGACGGTTTATCTAATGAAGAAATTGCGAAATGTGATTTTCTTGTTAAGATACCAACTAATACTAAATACGCTTCTATGAACTTAAGTCATGCTGTTGATATTATTTTATATGAATTGTCAGGCCTAGAGAATAATATAACTCCTATCTCTGATGCTGAGAAAAAACAATTAATGAAATTATTAGACCAAGCTATGAAAAAAATGGAATTCGCTACTAAAGAAAAAAAAGATACTCAAAGATTAGTTTGGAAGAAAATGATAAGTAAAAGTTTTTTATCTAAACGTGAAGCTTATGCTTTAATGGGTTTCTTTAAGAAATTACTTTGAAAAGAATTCTTTTACTTTTTTACTTTCTCTTACTGTTGCATTTGGACCCAATGAATAATATATTCTTTCTGCGTTAGAACCCCAAGAATAATTACCTGGTTCTGTTTTGATTTCATCTATGATTATTTCTTTTAGATCTACACCTTTCTTTAAATTATAGTAAATTGAACGAATGTGCACTTTCCCAAATATTTTGAGATAGTAATTATACAACTCATAACCATGTGCTTTTTCTATTTGGTTTAGAATCTTTAGAATGTTCTGTCTGATTAAAGATTTAGTTGGTCTTCCTAACATGTTAGTCACTTCGTTTTACTCCATTCGTCATGGTAACGCTTTACTTATACCATATTGTAACTAAATAATCAATAGTTTAAATAATTTTATAAGAGTACTTCCATTTTTTCATCTATTCCGTCAGTTCTTAAAAATATTTATAAAACACTTAACAAAAGTTTATGTTATTACGGAGGTAATTTAAAATGGCAGTAGTACATATAACAGAAGACAATTTTAATCAAGAAGTAAAAGAAACAGAAGAAATAGTTATTATCGATTTTTGGGCACCATGGTGCGGACCTTGTCAAATGATGGGACCTGTATTCGAAGCAATTAGTGCAGATTTTGAAGGCAAACTTAAATTCGCTAAAGTTAATACTGAAGAATTACCTAACTTAGCAGGACAATATTCAATTAGTAGCATTCCTTGTCTAATCTTTACTAAAAAAGGCGAAGAAGTAGAAAGATTAGTTGGATTTATGGACAAAGATCAATTAAAGACTAAAATTGAAGAAACTTTAAATAAGATTTAATTATAAATAAAACAAAACAATAAGGTGTTTTGAATATTATTTTTCAAAAAACCTAAAAAATAATAAAACAATGAAATACGATGTAGTTATCATAGGTGCAGGCGCTGCAGGTTTAACCTCAGCATTATATTCTGCGAGAGCTGGATTAAGTACAGTAATTCTAACTAAAGATTTTGGTGGACTTGCTGCAACAGCAGACAGAATTATGAATTGGCCTGGTGAATATGATATCGGCGGAATGGAACTTATGAACCGAATGGTTGAACAAGTTAAGAAAAATGATGTCGAAATTAAACTAAGTTCTGCTTCTGAAATTAAAAAAGAAGGTAATGAATTCATTGTAACAACTAGTGATGGTGAAATTAAAGGTAAAAAAGTTATTTATTGTGCGGGCACTGCCCATCGTAAACTAAATATTCCTGGTGAAGAAGAATTCCATGGAAAAGGAGTAAGTTATTGTGCTACTTGCGACGGTCCTTTCTTTAAAGATAAAATTGTTGCGATTACAGGAGGAGGTAATTCTGCTTTAACTGCTGCAATCCTATTATCCAAAAACGCTTCTAAAGTTTATGTTATTTACAGACAAGCAGAGTTCTTCAGAGCTGAACAAGAATGGATTGATGAAGTGGTTAATAATCCTAAAATCGAAACTTTACATGAAGAAGAAATTGCAGAAATTCTTGGTGATAAATTTGTTACTAAAATTAAACTTAAAAATTCAGGAAAAGAATTAGATGTTAATGGAGTTTTTGTTGAAATTGGTTCTGACCCTATTACAGATATTGTAAAAGATTTAGTTGAAATGGATGATAATTACATTAAAGTTGATGAAAAACAAGAAACTTCTGTGAAAGGACTTTTTTCAGCAGGTGATGTTACTACAGCTTCAAATAGATTTAGACAATTAGCTACAGCCTGTTCAGAAGGAGCTATAGCAGCAAATTCTGCTCACGAATCAATTGTAAAAGATAAAAATAATTCTTAGAATTTATTCTTTTGTTTCTTTAACTAAAACAGCATTTAAGACTCCAGTTTGACCTGGTCTTGAAGTTATTTTTACTTTTCCTTTATCAGTTTCTACAACAGCACCTTTAGTAATAATGTTCTGTCTGATAAAGTTTCTATTAGCTTCATTTTCAACAACTCTTTTGATTGTAGCTTTAGAATGTTTTTTACCATCAAATAAATTTACTTCATTTGTTACTAGAATTTTTCTTTTTATATTTCCACCAAGAACTCTTTGTGTTTTACGTTTAGTTGCTCCTACTTTAGTCATAACAGGAACTCTACCTAATTCACTTTTTCTTTTCTTTCTTGCATCTCTGTATAAACCTGTGCTTAATTTTCTTACAGATCTTTTTCTTGAAATCATACATCTCAGAAAATTTGGTGCTTTTATAAATGTTATCATTATTAATGTCAAATATAACTTTACACAGGAAAAGGATAAGATTTAAAAAGAGACTTAATTTCTCAGTATAAATTAGGAGTTTTAAAAAAAATGGAAACATCAAGACCTTTAGATGCATTGAACAATGCACGAAACAAAAGAGTAATAGTTGAACTTAAAAACGGAAAACAATTTGTTGGAAAACTTATTGCATTCGATATTCATATTAATACTGTTCTAGACGAAGCTGAGGAAAGAGCAGATGGTGAAACAAAAAGACAATTAGGTAACCTATTTATTAGAGGCGACACAATTATATTCATTTCACCAGCATAAGGAGATAAAAAAAATGTCAAAAGGAACTGCATCAATGGGAAAAAAGTCTGGAAAGACTAATATGACTCAATGTAGAAGATGCGGTAATAGATCATATCACATGAGTAAAAAGAAATGTGCTTCATGTGGATACGGGAATTCTGCTAAGACAAGAAGTTACTCCTGGCAAAAAAAGTAATTCTTATGAAACAATTTTTAGTTTTATCTAAAGAAGATACAGATTTAGCTAGTTCTGAAGTTATAGAATCACTTAATTTGAATAAAATTGAGTTAATTGATAACTTTTTAATCTTTGATAAAGAATATTCTGATAAAGAATCCAATTTAGCCTATACAAATAAAATTTTAGAACTTTTGTTTAGGTGTGATAAAGATCAAATTGAAAATAAAATAAATAACTTTGATTGGAGTTCTATTTACAAGACTAATTTCTCATTAAGAGTCCCTCAAAAAAAATCTTTAGATAAAAAATATGGGGGAATCATTTATGATTTACTTGACGAACCTAAAGTAGAGTTAAAAAACTCTAAAACACCCATTGAAATTTATTTTTCTGATAAAGAAGCGTTTGTTTGTATATTAAAACAAGAAATAGATAATAAATTTGAAGAACGTAAGAGTCATAAAAGACCTTCTCCGCACCCTTCTTCATTACATCCTAAGCTTGCTAGAGCTATGGTTAACATGTTAGGAGATGTTGAGGTTATTATAGACCCTTTCTGTGGTTCAGGAGGATTACTTATTGAAGGAGCTCTAACAGGACACAAAGTAATTGGTATAGAACTAGATGAAATTATGATTAAAAGATGTTATAATAATCTAAAACATTACAAAATAGATAGTTTTGAAATTGAACAAAGAGATTCTACTAATATAGTTAAGATGGATTACTTTGTTGCAGACCTACCTTATGGTTTAAACACTAAAGCAGAGGAATTAACTGAACTTTATTATAAATTTTTCAAAGATTTACAATTTAAGAAAGCAGTGGTAGGTTTCCCAGACTTTTTTGATTATAAAAAAATGTTAAAGAAACACAATATCAAAATAAAAAAAGAATTTGATTATTATTTACATAAAAATTTGAAAAAGAAAATACTTATTCTAAAATTTTAAAAAATAAACGAATAATTACTTTTTCTTTCTTCTTTTTAACAGCTTTTCTTGCTCAGCAATCTTCAATCTTGTTTTAATCACTGTATCTGGATTCAGACTGATACTATCAATTCCTTCTCTTACTAAGAATTGAGCGAAGTCTGGAAAATCAGAAGGTGCTTGTCCACAAATTCCAATTTTTCTATGATTTTTCTTTGCCATATGTATTGCCATTGAAATCATACTTTTTACAGCTTCATTTCTTTCGTCATATACATCTGCAACTAATTCAGAATCTCGATCAACTCCTAATACTAATTGAGTTAAATCATTACTTCCAATACTAAATCCATCAAATATTTTTGAAAATTCATCTGCCAATATTACATTTGAAGGAATTTCACACATCACATAAACTTCTAATTTATTTTTCCCTCTTTTTAATCCGTTCTCTTCCATTATTGCAAGAACTTTTTTACCTTCTGCAACGGTTCTACAGAATGGAATCATTAATTTTACATTATTTAGTCCAAATTCTTCTCGAACTT
>Ga0075111_1001411_pt1 | contig 10993 bp, 14 predicted proteins | sample AntAceMetag02UKK_FD_69787 | JGI IMG/M metagenome (GOLD analysis project Ga0075111, IMG submission 69787) | Saline lake microbial communities from Ace Lake, Antarctica - Antarctic Ace Lake Metagenome 02UKK | ecosystem: Environmental > Aquatic > Non-marine Saline and Alkaline > Saline | place... | reverse complement strand
GGACAAGGCCATGGCGATTGCCCGTATGGAATTGACATCCAAAGAGAATATCAAAGGTATCTGCTGGGGCGAAAAATCAATGTTCCTTTTCCGAAGGGGTCAGTACCAGAAAAGATTGAATATTAAAAATGTTAAAAAAATGCAATATAATGGTATCATTAATTTTAAGTAGGCAACATGGTTAACATCAAAACATCATGTTTGACGCATAGCATGTAAGCTATTTATATAATAAGAAATATCGAGATATGTTATGTCAAGTCTCCAATATACTGTAGCGGAGTCTTTTGAAATTCGGATTAAGGCTATCCCATATATCGTAATTTCAAGTCTGAAATTGAAAATCTTGTTTATACCAGATGTAGTTTTTTGAAAATATTTAAAAAGCCAGGACTGGGGGATGAAGCACTCGGTAAATTTGGGATTTTGACTCTTGTTTGATAATACCATTAAACACCATGCCATCACTTCTCAATGGCAGATTTGATTTGTTATTGAGGGGATTCTCCTGTACATTAAGAATATTCATTTATTTAAGGGGCACCATTATAAACTCGGATGCGGGGAAGGGAATGGACCTTTGTTTTGAGGATCTTGCCCTGGACAATGCGTCTTTCAACCAAAAATGTACGGGTCGGCTAAATGGGATAGTATCCAAGCGAGCTGCAAAGCAATAAACCTGACGACCAATTCCATCGCACAAGCACCCATGGGTATTCGGATTCTGTTGGAGCGCTATCCCCTCACGTAGCTGGGTCATTTTGTTTCAAACTGTTTTATACGTTCGTTTCATTTTGTCTCAATCTTGTTTGCTCATTTTCTAACCCACTTAATTCATAAGATTATTATCATTGGCACACTCTTTGCTAATATTAATGACTGCAGGTAATAGTTGGGATAATTGAGTTGATCGGACAATTTTAAATATCCCTTAAGCAGAGGACTCTGTATTGAACTCATCAGGGCAGAGTCCTCCTTGCTTATATTTTTAAGATATGGCCTTGATGTCAGCTTTCGACAATGGACTGGCAAAAGGATGTGTTAAAGAATATGAACTTTTTGAACCCAAATATTGTCAAATCGGGCAACCGGAAAAAATGAGCAAGCGGCGCAGAGATGATTATCTGATACAGCCCTGCTGTTTTGAAGAACTAATGTATAAGACTGCCAGTAAAAAGGAATAGTAGAAATGGACCACAAACGTATAAAAGTATTATTTATTAATGATGAAACTGCTTTGATAGACTGCTTGATTAAACGGCTAAAAAGAAGAAACGTAAGCGCTTTGAGTGCTGATTGCGGTGAAACTGGTATTATACTTCTCGATCACGTCCAGGTGGATATAGTTGTTTTGGATGTTTGCATGCCGGATATGGATGGTACTCTTCATACACTTAAAACTATAAAAAACAAATGGCCGTTTATTGAAGTTTTAATGTCAATTAGCCATACCTGCATAGATACTGCCAGGCAGGGAATGGATGCAGGCGCTTTTGATTATCTGGTGAAACCAATCGGTATTCGTGAATTAACTTTCAAACTTGAAGATGCATATGACGAAATACAGGTTTCTAAAAAGCAATATAAACTCAGTAAAGCGAGGACTTAATTTATAATGAAATGGATTCCAGGCTGCCGATATCTTTGGATAATGTCTTGAGAATATTGAAAAATTATCCCTGGCCCTGGAACGTAAGGGAACTTGAAAACCTTATTAGGAGGAGGCTCTGGTTGTGTTTGCAATTGATATGGCCAATGTTGCTTGTAAAATCAAGTGCCAGATGGCCTTCTTTTATGAAGTCAAAGTAGCCAGATCCATTACCCGGCCTTAAAACTATTTTCGATCTGGGATGGAGCCAATCCCGTAAAGGAAAAATTATCTATAACTCCAATATACCGTAATGGAGCCTTTTTCAATTTGATTATTCTCGGTCCTATATAATTGAATTTCAATTCTGAGGATGAATAATTTACCCATACCAGATATGGTATTATGGAAATATTTAAAAAGCCCGGACTGGTTGATGAAGGCTCTGTGAATTGGTGGATTTTACTCCTGAGCGATTATACCATTACACACGAGTAAAAATAAGACATCCTTCATCTTCAAAAAATATCTTCAAAATTTTAATATAATTGTAACACTCGTCTAATATAATTCTAACACAAAGATAGTAGAATCTCTTTCAAATTACGGTATTTGCTCAATCACGAGTATTGTAAACCATAGAAATTTAAGGAGAAAAAATGAACAAGTATACAACAATATTCATATCAATTATTTTTTTATTAACGGCATCATCAACCGTTTTTGCAGGAGAACTGGTAATTAAGGGTTCCACAACAGTTCTTCCCATTGCTCAGAAAGCCGCTGAAGCATATATGGCTGAACATCCTGATGTAAAAATATCACTTTCCGGTGGTGGTTCCGGGAACGGCATCAAAGCGATCATTGACGGTACGGCCAGCATTGGAAATGCTTCCCGCTTCATCAAACAAAAAGAGGTCAATCTTGCAAACACTAAAGGAGTTTATCCTGTGCCTTTCAGGGTTGCTTTGGATGCCATTGTACCTGTTGTGAACAAAGGCAATGCAGTGACCGATCTGACACTGATGCAACTTAAAGATATTTATCTTGGGAAAATTAAAGACTGGAAAGATGTCGGCGGGACACCGGGTAAAATAGTTGTAATTTCAAGGGACAGCTCTTCGGGAACATTTGGTGTGTGGAAAGACTTGGTGATGAAAAAAGAACGGGTCATTCCCGGTGCCCTGACCGTACCCTCCAATGGCGGTATCGTTCAGGCGGTCGCCAATACTCCAGGTGCCATAGGCTATGTAGGCTTAGGGTATCTTAGCGATGGGATAAAGGCAGTGAAAGTAGGCGGCATAGCCGGATCAGAGGAAAATACCTTGAACGGATCCTTTCCCATTGCCAGAGGTCTTTTCATGTTTACAAAAGGTTGGCCAAAAGGTGATACCATGGGGTTCCTGTCTTTTATTCTGTCAAAAAAAGGACAGAATCTGGTAAAAAAAGCAGGCTCCATCCCGCTGTTCTAATGCATAACGGAGAAAACATTGAAACGTCAGCAAATCGATAAGGGAGTGCAGTCAGGGTTCCTGCTGGTTGCACTCTTTTCCATAACCGCCTTGTCTCTGATCATTATATTCCTTTTCATGGAAGGTCTGCCCATATTAGAGCACATCAGTATTAAAGAATTTATTTTGGGCAAATACTGGTATCCCACAGATGACCCGGCAGATTTCGGTATCCTTGCACTTATTGCAGGCTCAGTTTGCGTCACTCTTCTCTCAGGTTTGATGTCGATTCCGCTGGGCGTTATGACTGCGGTTTATCTGGCAGAAATCGCCTCTCCAAGGGTGGCTGAAATTGTCAAACCCATTGTGGAGCTCATGGCCTCCATGCCATCGGTTGTGATCGGTTTTTTCGGCATGGTTGTTGTGGCACCTTTTATTCAGAAGCTGTTTGATATCCCGGTGGGGCTGAATATGTTTAATGCCTCGCTAATGCTGGCGTTCATGTCAATTCCAACTATTTGCAGTCTCTCCGAGGATGCCATATTTTCGGTTCCAAGAGCTTTAAAGGAAGCTTCTTTTGCCCTTGGGGCAACACACTTTGAAACCATTTTAAAGGTGATTATCCCTGCATCTTTATCCGGTATCTGTACTGCGGTCATTCTCGGATTGTCAAGAGCTCTGGGGGAAACCATGGTGGTGCTGATGGCCGCAGGCGGGGCTGCCATGATACCCACATCCATATTTGATCCGGTTCGGCCTCTACCGGCAAGCATTGCAGCGGAAATGGGCGAGGCCCCGTTCAGAAGCGAACATTACCATGCACTTTTTGCCATCGGCATCGTATTGTTTGTATTCACCTTTATTTTTAATCTGATTGCCGATTATATTTCCTATAAATTCAGACAGGCGGGAGAGGCATCCTTATAATGATAAAACAGCGATTACTGGCACAGAAGATTTTCTTTTTATCCTTTAAAACGGCGGCTTGCCTGAATGGTGCAGCTCTTTTATTGATTATATATTTTATGGTATCCCGGGGATGGCGTGCAATTTCATGGGAATTTTTAACACAGGCTCCAAAAGATTCCATGACGGCCGGTGGTATTCTTCCTTGCATTGTGGGAACAACTTTTCTTTGCCTTATGACCATAATGGTTGCGCTGCCCATTGGCGTCTCCTCTGCCATATATTTGAATGAATACGCAAGACAGGGAACACTTGTCAGAATTATTCGCCTGGGCATTAATAATCTGGCCGGGGTGCCATCCATTGTATTCGGCCTGTTCGGGCTTGCTTTTTTTTGCATCGTACTGAAGATGGGCGTTTCCATTGCTGCCGGCGGTCTCACCTTGGGAATCATGACCCTGCCGGTTATTATCGGTTCGTCGGAAGAAGCGTTAAAAGCTGTGCCCAACACTTACCGGGAAGCTTCTCTCGCTATGGGGGCAACCAAATGGCAAACCATCAGACGAGTAGTTCTTCCGGCGGCTTTCCCCGGAATTATTACAGGGTCCATACTGGGGTTGAGCAGGGCAGCGGGTGAAACTGCTCCGATTATGTATACCGGTGCTGTTTTTTTTACCCCGGATCTTCCGGGTTCCATTTTAGATGAAGTCATGGCACTGCCCTATCATATCTACGTGCTGGCAACAGCAGGAACAAATATTGAAGCCACCCGGCATCTGCAATATGGGACAGCCCTTGTATTGATCCTTCTGGTATTTGGAATGAATTTGGCTGCGATTGTCCTGCGATCTAAAATGAGAAAAAAATTAAGGATTTAATGTAAATGGAAAGCAAACTTAAAATGCACACCCAGGACCTGGATTTTTTTTATGGCGATTTCCAGGCCCTTTACAATATTTCAATTAAATTTATTGAAAATCAGGTGACCGCACTTATCGGCCCGTCCGGGTGCGGTAAAAGTACCTATTTAAGATGTTTAAACCGCATGAATGATCTTATCCCGGGAATAAGGGTAAAGGGTGAAGCCATGCTGGATCAAAAAAATATTTATGACCCCTCCGTTGATGTGGTGAGCTTAAGAAGAAGAGTCGGCATGGTGTTTCAAAAACCCAACCCGTTCCCAAAATCCATATTTGAAAATATCGCATACGGATTAAAAGTGAATGGTATTAAAGACCGGGCGCAAATAACCAGGATTGTGGAAAAAAGCCTAAAACAGGCAGCCATCTGGGATGAGGTCAAAGACCGGTTGAATGAATCAGCCCTGGGCCTTTCAGGCGGCCAACAACAGCGCCTTTGCATCGCCCGTGCCCTTGCTGTCGATCCGGATGTGCTCCTGATGGATGAACCAGCATCTGCCCTTGATCCCATTGCCACCCAAAAAATAGAAGAGTTGATTACAAACTTGTCTTCAAGGCTGACTATTATTATTGTCACCCATAATATGCAGCAGGCGGCAAGGGTTTCTGATCGAACCGCATTCTTCTATATGGGAAAACTCATTGAGGTCAACGACACAGACACCTTGTTTACAAAACCGGGATTAAAGCAGACAGAAGATTATATTACCGGAAGATTTGGTTAAGGAGAAAATCATGACAGCCCATCTGCAAAGAGAAATAGAAAAGATAAAGAAAGAAATCCTGTCCCTGGGGGGGTTGGTGGAAGACCGATTTAAAAAAGCTATTTCCTCTATAAAGACAGAAGACCTTGTGTTGGCTCAAGAAATCATTGATACGGATTTTGAGGTGGATGAACGGGAAATCGAAATTGAAGAAGAATGTTTAAAGATTCTTGCACTGTATCAGCCAGTGGCAACAGACCTGCGTGTTCTTGTGGCCATCATTAAAATAAACAATGACCTTGAGAGAATCGCAGATTATGCCGTTAATATTGCAAAAAGATTTAAAACATCTTCTGAAAATCCCAACAAGTTCAGATATGATTATACTGCCATGGGAGAACAGACGGCTAAAATGCTCAGGATGAGCCTTAATTCCCTAATGAGAATGGATGTGGACATGGCGCACGAGGTCAGGGACATGGATTCTGATGTGAATATCATGAGAAATGAAGCCTATGATTCAATGAAACAAGACATACGAAAACATCCGGATATGGTAAGTGAGATCATAAACATGTACTTGATTTCAAGGCATTTGGAACGGATCGGGGATCATACGACAAATATTGCAGAAGAGGTTGTCTATTTGATTGAGGGTGAAATTATACGGCATACCTAACCCATGGGATTTCTAAAATATTTTTATTTATAGAATTGATGATGTATAATAAATCAAAAAATGACAGCTATTTTATAAAATTGATAAAAACTATGTTATGCCTTCATTAAAAAGGGAAAACAAAATGTTAAAAGAGACCATTCTAATCGTGGATGATGAAGAAGATATCGTCGAGTTGATTAAATATAACCTGAAGAATGAAGGATATGCCGTATTGACGGAACTCTCAGGTGAACAGGCTATAAAAACGGCCAAGCAATCACGGCCTGACCTCATTGTTCTTGACTTGATGCTGCCGGGGATTGACGGTCTTGAAGTCACAAAATATCTTAAAAGTAGTGAAAAAACAAATCATATCCCCATTGTGATGCTAACAGCAAAAGGGGATGAATCTGATATCGTTATCGGGCTCGAAATGGGTGCCAATGACTATATCTCAAAACCCTTCAGTCCCAAAGTCCTGATTGCCAGAATCAGGGCTATACTGCGCCATCGGAAAAAAGGTATGGACAAGGCACCGGAAAGGCTCAATCAGGATGGGAATCTTGTTGTTGACAGGGCAAAACATCTTGTTACCGTTGAAGGAAAGGCCCTGGACCTGACATTTTCAGAATTTGAACTGCTCTCCTTCCTTTTAGACAAAAAGGGATGGGTATTCACAAGAAAACAGATTGTTGATGCAATCCATGGTGAAGGATATTCGGTAACCGAAAGAAGTATAGATGTTCTGATTGTCGGATTGAGAAAAAAATTAAAAAATCACTCCTCCTCCATTGAAACTGTCAGGGGTGTCGGTTACAGGTTTAAAGAATGAAAATAAAAAAGAAAATAGTCTGGCAAATTTTTCCGTCGTTCCTTATTATTACTGTTCTTTCGCTTTCAGCAATTACCTCATATTCAACAAGTTATTTTAAAAAGTTTTTTCTGAAAAATTCTGAAAAAGAGCTTACGATAAGGACAAAACTGCTGCAAAAAACTTTTTCTGATATTTTGAAAAATGTGCCGGATCAATACCAGACTATTGGTAATTATTGCAAAGACATAGGGGATAAAACCGGGACCAGGGTAACGGTGATCCTTCCTTCAGGTGTTGTTGTGGGGGATTCCTTTGCTGATATTAAAACCATGGAAAGCCATATGAAACGACCAGAAATCAGTGAGGCTTTGAAAAAAAACAAAGGTGTTTCCATCCGGTACAGTTCAACTTTGGATAAGACCATGATGTATATTGCATTACCTGTGGTGAATGACATAGGGGTTGTGGCCGTTGTTAGAACATCGGTATCTGTCTCGAACATTGATAATGAAATTAACATGATAAGAAACAATATCCTCTTTGCTTTGCTGGTTACAATTCTTATTGCCGCTCTTGCAAGCCTGTTGGTCTCCAGAAGAATCAGCCGCCCGGTTGAAGAGATGCAGAAAGGAGCTATTGAATTTTCCAAGGGGAATCTAAAGACAAGAATCGCAGTTCCCCAGACAGAAGAATTGTCCGGGCTCGCAGTCACCATGAACCAGATGGCGGAAAATCTTGACGAAAAAATAATGGCATTTAAAATCCGGAGCATGGAACTGGAAGCGATTCACTCAAGTATGGTTGAAGGGGTCATTGCCATCGACAAAAATGAAAGAATTATTACAATCAATGATGCAGCAGCAAAAATTTTTGGTTTTTCTTCATCTAAATTAAAAACCCGATATATTCTCGAGATTGCAAGGCATTTTGAGCTTCAAAAGTTCATTCAAAAGGCCCTGGCAATCAGTGAACCAGTTGAAGATGATATCGTGATTGCAGGGGATGAAGAAATGATTATAAATATCCATTCAACCGCCCTTTATGATTCAGGGAACAGGCGTATGGGAACTCTGATCATCTTTCATGATATCACCAGGATAAGGCGGCTTGAAACCATGCATAAAGATTTTGCAGCCAATGTATCCCATGAGTTGAAGACACCTCTTACGGCCATAAAAGGGTTTGTTGAAACCCTCCAGCAGATGATGGCTACCAATGGGATCAAAGAAAGTGAAACGTTTTTAAAAATTATTGAAAAAAATGTAAACCGGATGATCAATCTGATCAATGACCTTTTAGCCCTTTCAAAACTTGAACGTCTTCAGGGTGGGAATATTCAGCTTGAAAAACATAGCATGACCGCATTGATACAAACCGCTGTTCAAAACTGCAGCAGTAATATTAAGAAAAAAAATATATCTGTGAGCATCGAACATCCTGAAGATATTACCGCCATGGTTGATCCGATTTTAATGGAACAGGCCATTATCAACCTTCTGGATAATGCAATCAAATATAGTCCAGAGGGCAAGCCTATAACGATCACGGTTACAAAACAGGGGCCGTATATTGAAATGAGGATGCAAGACAATGGTAACGGCATTAAAAAAGAACATCTGACCAAAATCTTCAATCGGTTTTATCGGGTAGATCGTGGCAGAAGCCGTAATGAAGGCGGCACAGGTCTTGGCCTGGCCATTGTGAAACATATTATCCAGTATCACAATGGTAAAATTGATGTTACCAGTAAAAAAGGTAGCGGTAGCTGTTTTAAAATCAGTTTACCTGTCTGATGCTACAAACTTTTGAAATCTATTTTTTTTTCAGAACATCGGCAAAAAAGGTTATGACTGAACCTTAATCAGAAAATTGGACAAAGGTTTAGCCACTTTTGGGTAAGTTTTTGAGGTAGTAAAAAAGTGATTGTAGTCTATAACCGCTTAGAATGAGCCCGTGTTTTGTGGCGTTCACTGGTATTTTAGCTCAGTCCAGATAAAATCTGGGCACCCCCACATATGGTATTAGGAGTTTTTTCAAAGTGGAGAGACCAATTCAAATATATGAACCAAGGGCGCCATGGCTGGGCATTCTTCCGGAGTGGTTTTTATAATATATAGAGTTGAAAATTTGAATTTGATAAAGTTTTATCAAACAGATCCGACCCTGTGCGGAAGAAAAAAGATGTGAAAGCAATATCCCAGATGCTGAAAGGATCCAATCCAAGAGATTACCTACTCTGGGTATTGGGCATCAATAATGGCTTGAGAACCATGGATCTTGTTCGACTCAAGGTTGAAGACATCCAGTACCTGAAGGCAGGTGAATCTACTCGGATAGTTGAAACAAAAACTGGGAAGGATAATACTCTGGTGATCAACAAGACGGTCAAAGATGCCCTGGACTTTTACTTGAGGGAAACCAGGCCAAGGCCAGATGACTATCTGTTCCCATCCAGGAAGCAAGGTGGCTTTATCACCAGCAAGAGTGTTGGTCGTTTGGTTCGATCCTGGGCAGACACCATAAATGTTCGTGGACATTTCGGTGCTCACACGTTAAGAAAGACTTGGGGTTACCATCAACGGGTTTACTTTGGTACACCTGTGGAGGTGTTGACCAAAAGGTTCAAACATAGCAGTCCTTCAACGACAATGGTATACCTGGGGATTGAATCCCAAGAGGTTCATGATGTGTTAATGCACGAAATCGGGGGTTAGTATGAAAATTGAGATCGATATCCGAATTATCAACACTCCACAAGATATAGAACCAGTTGAAACTCCAATTGTTGAACCAAAAAAGAAAAAGAAGGCAAAGGCCAAACTTGGTGTGAAGGCAAAGGTGCTTGCCATGATCGTTGAAGAAGGTGGTGATGGGATATCTTCAACAGAAATGTTAAATAGATCATCTTTGAAAAAAAAGCAGGTGTACAACTCTGTGCACATTTTGAAAAAAGATGGTAAAATAATTTCCCGAGATGGGAAGTTCTTTCCTGTAGAATGAATAGAAATGCCACAAACGCTGCTAATTGGCGCAATAAACAACGAGAAAAGGGTAATGTCCAAGCACAGATAATGTTAAAGCCGGAAACTATGCAGATACTTAAAAAATATAAAGAACAAGATTCTTCTGCTACATATTCCAGTATCATTGAAAAGGCTTTGTTTGAGATGGATAATAAAAATAAAGTGTTGATTAGAAAATTAAAAATTTAGAAAAGAGCATAGCCACGTTTATCTGCCCATGTCCGGACGTTCATGTGTGGGGCCTGTAGAAAAAATAAGGAATAAAAAAACTACAGGAGGCAGTGTGAATATTGTTTTTAATGCCCGTGCTCTTTTCTAAATTTTCAATGGGCAATGTCACAGTTCTTTAGCCAAGGCTGTTTTTTTATTTGTTCATAGGAGCTGAACCAGTAATTAAAAGTAGGCCACCTGGTGAATGTCCATTTTGGGCCTCCAGTCTTTATGATCAGTCTTACAAGACGTTTGCTGTTGATAATAAGTTTCATTCTTTAATTGCTCCTGATAATAAGTTTCATTCTTTAATTGCTCCAAACATGGGTTCGCCACAACAAGGATCCAACTCAACAGTATCAGTGCTAAATTTATGGACTTGTCCACAGTGGCCACAGGTTAATTTCCAAGTTACATCCGGATCAATCTCTGCATCCAGGAACTCAGGATGAATAATAACAAAAAGCTGACTCCTGATTCTCTGTTTTCTTTGTTCACTCACTGTTTTCATGTTTCTCCTTGATGGGTGGATAGGACAGCGTGAGACTTCACTGGTAAGGCAAAATATTATCAATATTTGCTTTGTGTCTCCCGGCCAATCCGGTGCTGTCCTATATTTGTTAATTTGTTTTGGGGGGATCCCTAACTCCTCCGTATATAATTACGGATATTATGAGAACGGGGACCATAAAAGAGAATATATTGTAGGCTGCTAT
>Ga0075111_1001409_pt1 | contig 11004 bp, 11 predicted proteins | sample AntAceMetag02UKK_FD_69787 | JGI IMG/M metagenome (GOLD analysis project Ga0075111, IMG submission 69787) | Saline lake microbial communities from Ace Lake, Antarctica - Antarctic Ace Lake Metagenome 02UKK | ecosystem: Environmental > Aquatic > Non-marine Saline and Alkaline > Saline | place... | reverse complement strand
AATAGACAACTCAAGTCTTTCTGCTTTTTTAATATGTGAACCTTTTTTCTTTTCTTTTTCTTGTTTCATATGGTGATTATTTTAAATCACCAAGTGTTCGTTTTCAAACGACAATTTAGGAAAACTAAAGGAGGAGAAATGTTTAAAAGAACATTGTTATTCGCAATCGGAGTTGCGGCGGGAGCTACCATAGGTGCCTATGTGGCATATCTGGTTGGTGTTCAATTCTGGTGGATTGGCTTACTCTCTGGAGGATTCCTTTCTTATCTATTCGTTGATATTAAGGAGATTCCTCATGCTTGGAGAGCAGCTAAAACTCATTTAAAGGTTTTTCTGCCAAGAACTGACGAAAGATGGCGAAGAGTTCTGTTAGGAACAGCTACTGGATTGTCGGTTATTACCTTTTTTCCAGGAGTATTGTTGTTCTTTCACTTTCTTGTAGACACTAATCCATATCTGAATCAATCTTGTATTGGACTAGCAATAAGCGTTTTTCTTCTATGTTTTTTGCCAGCTCTCTACATGAAAAACCCCAAAAAAGACTATCTTTTTATGGGTCAGTCGAAAAAAAAGCCAATAAAATGGTGGATAGGATTTCTGGTAAACGGGCTCACAATAAGCCTTTTCTTGCTTGGCGGCTTGCTCTACGGTGTGTTTGTGGTCTTTCTTTACGAAGGAGTATTCCCAGCTCTTTGGACGTTCTTTAAATACATCCACTCAAAAAAGCGAGTTCTTGCTTTTATTGATGGGTCATTGGCAGTTTTATTGGCTCACCTGATAGCGGGCACTAGAATTGAAATGTTGGCGATGGTTTTTGTTGGAGGGCTAGTCATTAGCATTTTCCATTTCTATTTTGTTTCAATTAAGCTTCTAAACCTTGTACCAAATGGCAATGTAGCATAAAGTATAAGATCGACGAGGACAACTCGGTTGTCCTCTTTTTTTTGTAAAAATTTACACAGCAAACATTTTTTGATGAGACACCAAGTACCTATATTTTGTTGTTCTGCGTTTTTTGATTAATGATAGATTTTGATGTAAGATAAAGTCTTATGGACAAAACTTTTTTTAATAAAATTAACTTCTCTGGAAAACTTAAAAAACCTAAATGGCTTGAGAAATTAAGCCCTATAATTGGGATTGACTTAGGTACCGTGAATAGCCTAGTTTATGTTTCTGGTAAAGGAATAGTCATTAATGAGCCTTCTGTTGTTGCTATAAATAAAAAAACAGGGAAAATCTTAGCAGTTGGTAAAAATGCTAAAAGAATGATTGGTAAAACTCCGCCAAATATTATGGCAATTGAGCCTCTTGTTGATGGTGTTATCTCGGATTTTGAAGTTACCGAACAAATGATCAAATATTTTATCAATAAAGTAGGCGATCAAATAATTCGAAGTTTTTCAAGACCTAGGGTTGTTGTGGCAATTCCAATGTCAGCAACTTTGGTTGAACAAAAATCAGCCAGAGATGCTGTCAAAAATGCTGGCGCAAGTGAAGTCTATCTGATCTATGAACCAGTCGCGGCAACTATTGGAGCTAGGCTTCCCATTAAAAAGGCTACTGGTCACTTTGTTGTTGATATTGGTGGAGGAACAACAGAGATAGCAGCAATTTCCTTAGGAGGTATCGTTACTCAAAAAAGTGTTCGTATCGCTGGGAATCGACTTAATAAAGATATCGTTCAATTTGCCAGAGAAAAGCTTAATCTTTTGATTGGAGAGCCATCTGCTGAAAGAGCAAAGATAGGTTTGGGTTCAGCAGTTAAGTTAGAAGATAGACTAGAGGGATTCTTAAGGGGCAGGGATTTAATTGATGGATTACCAAGAGAGATATTAATAAGCAATGACCACGTTAGAAAAGCCATTAGCAAGTCTGTAGACTCTTTAGTATCAACAATCAGGACTGTTATAGAAGAGGTTCCCCCTGAACTTCTTCCTGACATTATGAAATATGGAATTGTTTTAACGGGTGGTGGGGCGTTATTAAGAGGATTAGACAAGGCGATAGAAGAAGTTACTCAGGTTAAAGTTAGGATTTCTGATGATCCATTAACGGCAGTAGCAAGAGGAGCCGGTAAGGTTTTAGAAAATCTAGAAAATTACAAAGAGCTTCTTGTTGATTTTTAAAAATTTTATGAAGAAAAAAGGGGGCGTTAAAAAAAACTTATTAACCCTAATATTATATTCATTATTGGTTACGCTTATTTTCGTATTTGATCAAAGCGCTTTTTTAAATAATACAAAATCGGTTCTATTGTCTACTCTAAAACCATTTTTTATTGTATCGGAAAAATCTATTTTTCAACTAACCAAACCTTTTGAGTGGTTAATTAGCCAACAGACCACTAGAGAGGAGTTAAAAGAGCTAAGGGCTAAAAGACTAAACTCAGTTGCCCTAGGGGTTCAGATTAGTGAGCTTGAAGAAGAAAATACATTTTTAAAACAGGCACTTGAATTAAAAGAAACGTCAACACATGAGATGATTGTTGGAGAGATTATTGGAAAATCATCAGAGCCAGAACAAAACGTAATAATTAACATTGGCGAAGTCGATGGAGTAAAAAAAGGATCGGCAGTGGTCTATCCAAAAAATTATTTAGTAGGCAAAGTAGTTGAAGTATATAATCATTTCTCTAGAGTAAGTTTGATTACTAGTCCTAATGTGTTAATTGCCACAGAAGGACAAACATCAAAGACTGATGCCCTTTGTCAGGGTCGAATTAATCATTTAGAAATCGAAGTTATAGATTATGAAAAAGATCTTAAGGAAGATGAGATTTTTGTAACTTCTGGGATAGATGGACACCCTTCTGGTCTTATCGTGGGATATCTTACGGGAATAACTGATGATCCTGTTGCAGTTTCACGCGTTGGAGAGCTAGAAACTATAGTCAACATCAATGATTTAAAAAAAATAATAGTTCTGATTGAAAATAAAAATGATTAAATCTTTCTTTTTAAAATTATTTACCATAGTTTTCGTAGTCGTTTTACAATTCTCTCTTTTGCCTAGACTAGGATTGCATAATTATATTAACTTATTGTTACCACTTATCATCTTTTGGGTCTTGCTTGAGAAATATTCTCATATATATTTTATGGTATTTTTTGGAGGAGTCCTTTTTGATTTATTTTCTGGATTTCCCCTTGGGACAATGACTGGTGTCTATATTTTTTTAGTATTTCTGCTTATTGTAGTAAGAAAAAATCTAGTTCGCTCATTTACACCAACAACTTTTGTTATAATTGCTCTATTAACTGTAATTGGATCTTTAATATTTGAAAAAATAATTTTGATGACTCTTGGATTTGGAAACTATTTTAACTTTTCTATTCTGATTGAAGTAGTGTTTGAGGTTCTATTCGTTTTCTTGCTATCATTTTTTGTAAAAAAGAAACTTTACAATTGAACCGATTAACAAGGATTGATTATAGTTAAGTATATTTAATGTTCACAAAAAGACGTTTAAAAAAACAACGAAGAACAATTGACTTTGAAGATCTTTCTGGAGAACTTCTTGCAGAAGAACACATAGACGAATCAACACCCGAAAGAATGCCAGTTGTAATAAATAAAGTTCTTATTAAAATTTTGCTTTTTTTTGTTTTTGCTTTTTTTTCTACAATATTAATTCGTATAAGTTATTTACAAATGAAAAGTGCAGCTTTTTATCAGGAAATTGCTGAAAAAAGTAGATCTCAAATTAATTGGATTATTCCACACAGAGGTATTATTTTTGATCGTAATGAGAATCAATTAGTTTATAATATACCAGCCTATAATTTAGTCTGGGATAAAAATTGTGAAGATTCTGATACAATAAAAGATGAACAGCTAGAAGATTTAGATGGTATAATTAATCTCGGAGAAGAAAAAATATACGACATTATAGAGAATGGCAATGGAAAGATAATGATTAAAGAGGGGCTTTCTAAAGAAGAGGCTTATGACATAAAAAGTAAACAAGATAATTGGAAAAATATTATTATTGAAGAACGAGATCAGCGAGATTATCCTAACCCATATAGTTTTTCTCATGTTCTAGGCTATATTGGAAAAACAACAAAAACAGATTTCAAAAACTCACCTACCCATTATCTATATAACGACTACATAGGAAAATCTGGAATAGAATCTCAATACGAAGATCTCCTAAGAGGTAAACTAGGAATTAAAAGTACCGAAGTTTCTCCTCACAGAGATGAAGTGAGACCAATCTCTCAAAAGGATGCTTCTGATGGGGTTAATATCTCCTTGACGATTGACATGGACTTGCAGAACATATCATACGAAGCCCTCTCTGCGTCTCTCAAAGAAAACAGTCTGAGAGCAGGTTCGGTGTTGGCAATAAATCCTAAAAATGGAGAGATTCTTTCGATGGTTAGCCTGCCAACTTTCAATAATAGCGCATTGAGTCAAGGTATGAATAGCAAGGATTATTCTGAGCTAACTTCTTCAGAGAGTCGTCCATTTTTTAATCGTGTTATTGGTGGTCTTTATCCTCCTGGTTCAACTTTCAAGCCATTAATCGCATTGGCCGCATTAGAAGAAAATATAATTAATTCAACTAAGGGATTTAATTGTCAAGGATTTTTAAGGGCTGTTAATATATATAATCCAGAAATAAGTTATATATTTCGAGATTGGAAAACTCACGGATGGGTTACTCTTAAAAAAGCGATCGCAGAGTCATGTAACGTCTATTTCTATATGATAGGTGGAGGATATAAAGATTTTGAAGGGCTTGGAATAAAAAAAATAAAAGCATATGCCGATAAATTTGGATTAACAAAAAAAATGAATGTTGATATATCAGGAGAAAGCACAGGGCTTATTCCTGATAAGGCATGGAAGAAAAAAATAAAAAAAGAGGATTGGTATATTGGAGATACCTACAATACATCTATCGGACAAGGAAACGTTGCTCTTTCTCCATTACAAGTTTCACAAATTTATAGTTTATTCGCTAACAATGGCATTGTCTATGAGCCACATCTTTTAAAGTCTATTCAAGAAACTCCAGGCGGAGAATTTAATGATTTAGAGCCAAAAATTCTAATCAAGCCCAATTTCTCTCAAAAAAATATAGATCTTGTTAAAGAAGGCCTAAGGGAGGCTGTGGTTTCTGGTTCAGCACAAATATTACAACTTCTTCCAGTTAATGCAGCCGCCAAGACAGGAACTGCTCAATACGGAGATGGTTCAAACTCTCATGCTTGGTTCGCTGCTTTTGCACCATATGAAAATCCAGAAATCGTTTTAGTAGTTATGGTGGAAGAGGGTGGTGGTGGATCAGCCGTAGCTGCGCCAATTGCTTATAAAATTTTAAAACAATATTTTAACCAAAATGAGAAAAACTTGGAAAATTAGAAAAAAAATATCAGAAGATTTTCAAAAAAAGTTCAAAGAAATTGACCCTCTTTTGTTGCAACTCCTTTTTAATAGGGGACTAAAAACAAAAAAAGATATTGCGGACTTTATTTCAATTGATTACGAGAAAGATGTTTTTAGTCCATATTTACTTTCTGGTGTTAGAGAGGCAGTTTCTCGTATAAAAATTGCTATTAAAAATAAAGAAAAAATTTGTGTCTTTGGAGACTATGATGCAGATGGTATTTGCGGATCAACTATTTTATATCAAACCCTAATAAGATTAGGTACAATCCCAGAAGTTTACATTCCTGATAGAAGTAAAGGGTACGGTCTTAACGAAGACGCTATAAAGGAGCTTTCTAAAAAGAAAATTAATTTAATTATTACAACCGATTGTGGTGTTAGTGATAAAAAAGAAGTCGCTCTCGCAAAAACATTAGGAATAGATGTTATTATTACAGATCACCATCTTTTTCCTCCAGAAGCCCCTGACGCACATGTTATTGTTAATCCTAGAAAGAAAGGAGAGAAGTATCCCAATAAAGAATTATCAGGCGCGGGTGTTTCCTTTAAATTAGCTACTGCCATTATCAAGGCTTATCCTAAGGTATTTAAACCAGGAGAAGAAAAATGGCTATTGGATCTAGTTGCGATAGCAACAGTCGCTGACATGATGAGTCTTTATGGAGAGAATAGAACTCTAGTAAAATATGGGCTTCTTGTTCTTGCGAAAACAAAGCGATTAGGATTAAAAATTCTCTTAGAGTCAGCTGGCGTAAAAGATATAAAGATAAAATGGATAGATCGAAATAATAATCATTTTCGTCTTGAGAATATTAATGCTTATACCATTGGCTTTATAATCGGTCCTAGATTAAACGCTGCAGGAAGAATGGATCATGCTAACATTGCATTCTACCTTTTAAATAGTATTTCAAAAGAAGAAGCGGAAAAATTTTCCAAACAGCTAACTCAAAAAAATCAGGCAAGACAAAGATTACAACTCAAGATTATTACTGAAATTGAGAAGGGTGTCACTGACGAAGAAATCGAAAAAGATAAAGTAATTATTAGAGGAGATAGCTCCTATCCAAAAGGAATTGTTGGTCTTATCTCGGGACGCTTAACTGATAGACATTATCGACCTAGTTTTGTATATCAAATTGAAGACAAAAAGGCTCGAGGCTCATGTCGTAGTATTCCTGAGATGAATATTGTTGATATTTTGAGGTCATGTGACTCACATCTAAAAGAATATGGCGGACACAAGGGTGCCGCAGGATTCTCATTTGAAACAAAAAATACAGACAAGCTAAAGACTTGTATTATAAGAGAAACTAAGAAAGCCCTCAAAGACAAAGAGCTTGTTCCTAAAATCAATGTGGATTTAGAGCTAAAGTTTTCTCAAATAGATTATGGAATAAAAAAGATATTTGAAGAACTTGAGCCGTTCGGACAAGGAAATCCTGAACCAGTTTTTCTTATAAAAAATGCCTGGGTTACTACAATAAAAAAAATAGGAAGCAAAAAAAATCATCTTCTTATTACTCTAAAAAAAACAGAAGAGGGGAGAGATTATTATTTAAGAGCACTTCTTTTTGAAAATGCTACAGAAATAAAAGGTATTGAAGTTGATAAAATATATGATTTTGTTTTTGCTCCACTTTTTGATGAATGGCAAGGAGAAAAACGTATTACACTTAAAGTGATTGAATGGAAAGAAGCATAAAAAAAGGGACCACTTCCTATGAAGCAGTCCCGAATTGAAATCTATTCACTCGAAAGATTCGGCTTGTTATTGGCAATGCGTCGACCCAATTGGGCCATTGCGTGACATGGCCAATAAATCCACCAAACAATAGACACAAAGGCTCCCAGCTCATAATCTTTTCCGTCCCATTCCTTTTGGGTGGTGGAACCTAACTTAACCCACCAAATTTTCACGTACGAATATGTAAAACTTCCCATACTGAGATACGCGACCACGCCTACAACAATACTTACAACGATTAACCCAATCAACCACGTCGCCATACTAACCTCCTTAGGAGTAATTCCATATCCAGAATGCGAAGTTTCTGTCGATATGTAGATTCCAAATATTTGCTATTAAACTACAAATCCATGAACCAATCGTTATAACAACTCCAGCCGTGAGGAGTGCAAGAATCATTATAAAGCATCCAAGACCGAGAATAGCAATGTTCAAACAGACAAGTGCACCAACACATCCTGCTAAGATTGATACACCCGCTAGAACGATGCACACCTGTCTTAGGAGTGCGGTAAATGCTACTGTCCAGTTAACAACTCTTCTCACATTAACCTCCTTGTTTTGTTACATACATTTTATCATTAATATCTTAATAAGTCAATAATTATCGTTTTAGTAGTATGAAAACATTAAACGTATTCACAGATGGTGCTTCTCGTGGCAACCCAGGACCTGCTTCAATCGGAATAGTTTTTAAAGATGAATCAGGAAAGGTCATATTTGAGAAACAAAAAGAACTAGGAAAAACAACAAATAACGAAGCAGAGTACCAGGCACTTATTCATGCCATGAAACATGTTAATCGTTACCATCCTGAAAAGATTATTTTTTACGCAGACTCTGAGTTAATGATCAAACAGATGAGAGGGGAGTATAAAATTAAAAATCCAGGCATCCAGAAATTATTTTTAGAAGCTTGGAATAGAAAAATTGATCTTAAAAAAGAGATTCAATTTGTTGAGATTCCTAGAGAGAGAAACAAAGAAGCAGATGCACTGGCTAACAAAGCTCTTGATCAGGGCAAGCTGAACATTTAAATAATTGAGTTTTTTCTAAATGAGCCATTCCTTCGAATCTTCCGTCAAGGTTCCTCCGACGTACGTCGGAGGGTTCTTCACGAATGGCTCATTTAATTTATAAAATGATTTATCTATATTTCTATGCAAGAATAATACACATATAATCTCTTCTACTCATCTCCTCAAACCCTCACTAGTAATACTAAACAATACTCCATCCATCAGTGGATGGAGTATTCTATTGTTATATAAATAATTTGTTTATCTTCTATATATGATAAGGAGCCTAGTCAACTTCGACTAGACTCCTGGTTTAGAGAGAAGATATGTCCAGTAAGGATGCGCCACTGGGCCATTCCTCAGCAAAATCGTGTTTCCCTCACAATGATCCATGCATCATCCCATAACGGGCATGTTGCAATCTTTAGTCGTCATTGCGAGCGCTATTAGCTAGCTCTCCATCATCGGACCGGAAAGAGCTACCTTCTCACACTGTTTCGGAAACTCGAAACAGCTATTCTCCCCTCTCAAGGTTGGCGACGAAGGAAGGGTTTTCCCCTCACCAACCATTCTTAATATGATTCTATTACAAAAACATTACTTGTCAAGCCTTTCTGAGAATATATGCATGCATAATGTCAATGTTACAAAACAATATATAACACACAAACCATTATTACTAAACAAAAAAGAGAAAACGCTCTTAACCTGATGCCCCGTACACTAGTGTACGGGGTACTTTATTTGTATTGCATTAAAAATATTAATATCTTTAATATTCGGAAATCCGAAATTCAATCAATGCTCATCAGGAGCATTCCTTCTGAGTATTGAGTCAGTCACTTAATCATTAAATTCAAAAAAAATATGTGGGAGGCTCAGCCTCACACATATTTAAAATTTTCAATTAATTGACTTGCATTTACTTTATTGGTTTCTGACGGTATCGCTTAGCACCTTTAAGTGTTCTTCGTTTCTTTTCGTTAAATTGTGGATACTAAATAGGACTATTAAAAGTTCGCAAAAAACTCTCCAGATTAAACTTCCGAAAATCATGACCAGTATTCCTGCAATTATACTTGTGACGCTGCCTTCAACAAAAAGACTTATCGCCCAAATAATTGATCCGACAATTCCCAGAATGTAAACAATTTTTAAAATTGTTAAACTGACCATTTTATCGAATTTAAAATACAAAAATATTTTTTTCATTTTATTTTTACGTATTCATAAAAACCAAGGTTCTTCTTTTGAAGAAAGAAGGTTCTTATTTTATTCCCCCTTTTTTTGGACATGTTTTAAGATATTTTTTAATTCAATTAAATTATTTATTTTCATCATTTCTATTCGCAGTTCTTTTGCTCCTTCAAAATCTGCAATATAAGTTTTGAAGAATTTTTTTAATTCAGAGAAATTTTTCTCTCCTTCATACATTTTAACAAATATTTTTGAATGTTTCAAAAGAAGGTCTATTCTTTCTTCTAATATCAAATCCTTGATGCTCCTTTTTCTGTTAAAAACTAATGGGTCAAGAAGCATTTCTCTACCGATCATTATACCGTCAAGCCCGTTATCTTTAGCTATTAACTCAGCTTCTGCGATACTAAGTACATTTCCATTTCCGATAACAAGGGTCTCTGAGCTAATTTCAAGAGCCAACTCTTTGGCCTCTTTTATTTTTTTCCAATTAACTTCACCCACATATCCTTGTTTCTTTGTTCGTCCATGAATGGATAGGGTAGCAATTGATTGATTTAATAAATGAGTAATCCATTCCGTTGACTCTTCTATCTCTGTATATCCAAGTCTCGTCTTTACAGATACAGGTAAATCTCCTGCGCCCTTTTTTGTCGCTTCAATAATTTCAGAAGCTAATTCAGGTTCTCTTATGAGATGAGATCCTGACAATTGTTTTATAACTGATTTATCAGGACAACCCATATTTATATCAATGCCATCAAATCCAAGCTCTTTACAAAGCTTGGCTGAAGTATAAAAATTATCTGGTTTTGAACCAAAAAGTTGAGCTACAATCGGTTTCTCAGATTTATCATATTTCAATTGCAATAAAAGCTTTTCTTTCCCGTCACTACAAAGCCCATCACAAGAAATAAATTCAGTAAACATTACATCTGGTTTTCCATGTTCAGCTAAAATTAACCTAAATGCCGCATCCGTAACTCCAGACATGGGAGCTGAAGCAATTATTGGTTTATTCAATTTTTGCCAAAAGTTATTCATAATTTAAATTATACATTATTCAGCTAAATATAACTACGCATTATTCATTAGAATGTAACCAAATCTTATTAACGTGTTTTTGTAAAAAAAACGGAGTCCTTTCTCGTTGCATTCTGGCAACAGGACTCCGCAGATGAAAACTGCACGACACTTTGTGGAGACTATGTATCTTCAGCCACCGCCCAGCAAAGCAGTAAAGTATCGCAAGCTGTGTTGTGTGGGGCTCTCGTAGTGCCCACAAGGAACAAATATTTTGATCTAGGCAAGGCCGCCGACGAACCATAGAAACAGCCCTATTCACCGCAGCAATTATTCAGAAGCGACGACCGTACTGACACCTTGCCTTTGGCTACGTGGCACGTTACCACGAAGCACCTCAGTAGAAATGAGATGGAGAATCACTTACCATAACGACGTATTAATGTTGTCGCTTGGTACGGAATCAGACCACAATTGTGGTCGCGATACCCCTTTTCCCTAAATTGTCGTTTGAAAACGAACACTTGGTGATTTAAAATAATCACCATATGAAACAAGAAAAAGAAAAGAAAAAAGGTTCACATATTAAAAAAGCAGAAAGACTTGAGTTGTCTA